>JFJP01003571.1_pt1 | contig 11497 bp, 10 predicted proteins | sample 431651 | NCBI WGS metagenome assembly JFJP01 (sample SAMN02602958, study PRJNA72255) | Microbial mat metagenome, whole genome shotgun sequencing project. | biome: fresh water; feature: sink hole; material: water; isolation source: purple microbial (photo- and chemosynthetic) mats found in... | reverse complement strand
TTGTAAGTGGTGGCCAGAGGCGGAATCGAACCGTCGACACGCGGATTTTCAATCCGCTGCTCTACCAACTGAGCTATCTGGCCACGTCTGAAGTCGGGAACCCGACTGGAGAAGCCGCGCATTAAATCGAGAAACCCATAATTCGTCAAGATGGCGGCAAAACTTGGATTGGAGGCATCAGGGCGTTGACGATGATGTTTTATTCCCGACCAATTTTGTCGGACTTGTGTCGATTGTGCTGGACTGGCACACTAGCGCTCCATCATTGAACGCTAATAGAGGACTCATCCATGAGTGGCCTTAACCCGAATTCCCCCATTCCCACTGAAATCAAGCTGCATCAGCAGTCGAAAGTAATGGAGGTGGTTTTCAACGATGACAGTCGTTTCAATCTGCCTTATGAATATTTGCGCGTTTTTTCGCCTTCTGCCGAGGTGCGTGGTCATGGCCCGGGGCAGGAAGTGTTGCAGGTTGGCAAGAAGAACATCGACATCAAGGCAATTGAACCCGTGGGCCAATACGCGGTGGTTTTAGTTTTTTCCGATGGACATGATTCAGGCATTTATTCCTGGGATTACTTGTATGACCTGGGTGCCAAACAGGATTTCTACTGGAACAGCTACTTGCGGCGGATGGATGAAGCGGGCGCTTCGCGGGAATCCAAAGCCGTGGTGTGAGCGCTGAGTTGATATCTGAAATTGCGGACGCCATATCTGTTGCCTCCGGTAACTATTTTCAGGTTTCAACGCATGTTGGCGCGGTTGGCGGTTGTATCAATCAGAGTCTGGTCTTCACCGGGGTTGATGGTCGCCGCTACTTCGTCAAACTGAATCGCGCTGCGGATTTGGCGATGTTCGAGGCGGAAGCGGCGGGTCTGCTGGAATTGCGCGACGCTGGCGCAATTCGCGTCCCTGATCCACTGACATCCGGAGTTGCCGGAGAGAAATGTTTTCTGGTGATGGAATGGTTGGATTTAAGGCCGGCCGGTAAGCCGGGAAAATTTGCTACTGAACTCGGTGAGCAACTTGCCTTGTTGCACCGGACCACTTGGCATGCATTTGGTTGGGACCGCGCTAATACGATAGGCAGCACGCCTCAGTCCAACTTGCCGGCCGATTCCTGGGTTCAGTTCTACCGCGACCAACGCCTGAAACCGCAGCTAGAACTTGCTGCCGCACATGGGGCGGCAATCAGCTTGATTGAGCGTGGCGAGCGCTTGCTGGCATCGATCGGCAATTTTTTTCCTGGATACACTCCACAACCCAGCTTGTTGCATGGCGATTTGTGGAGTGGCAACACTGGCATCTGCGCGGGAGAACCCGTTGTCTTTGATCCGGCGGTGTATTTCGGCGACCGTGAAACGGATATCGCCATGAGCGAACTGTTCGGCGGCTTTGACTCAGCTTTTTATGCCGCATACAACGGAGCTTGGCCGCTCGATCAGGGATACTCGTCACGTAAATTGCTCTATCAGCTGTACCACCTGCTTAATCACTTCAATCTGTTTGGCGGCGCTTACGCCAGGCAATCGTCGATGGTGATAGACCGTTTGCTGGCTGAGTTGCGTTGACATCCATGTGGCCTTGCTTCACAAACCCTAACAAAGCGGTTGCAAAGGCATCTTGGAGACTCTCTGTGTTCCGACGAAAGCTCATTCGGTCGACCGCTGAGCAACCCATGAAATCGATTTGTAGCAGGCTTATTTGCGACTGCTTTTCAAGTCTTTAGCTATCGTTTGCCTGATTGGTCGTTTTTATGGATAATCCCGCGCTTTCCAGGTTCCGACCCAGGTAGCGAGATATGAAAGCAGGCATTCACCCCGAGTACAACGAAATTGCCGTTACGTGTAGCTGCGGCAATAGTTTCACCACCCGTTCCACGATGAGCAAGCCGCTGCATGTTGAAGTCTGCTCAGCTTGTCATCCTTTCTATACCGGTAAACAAAAGATTGTCGACACCGCAGGCCGTGTCGAGAAATTCCGTCAGAAGTACGGTATCGGCAAAAAATAATCATCACAAGCAAACAAAAAAGGCAGCCGATGGCTGCCTTTTTTGTTTTTGCCTCAATAACATACCCATCGTTTTTGATTAATTCAGGTCAACCGAACCGTTACCTGCCTGTTACCGCATCACCATGAACCCAACGCCCCCAGCCAAACTTTTCTGGCTAATTATGCTGCTTGCTTTCTGGGCCTTCTTTGGCTTGGCGGGACGCGATGCCTGGCGGACTGAAGAGGCGCTGGCGCTTGCGCCGCTTCTGGATTGGCTGGCGGGGACAACTTCTTTCTGGTCGACGCCGTCACCGCTGCACACCCTTGTCGCCGGCATTTCGATCAAGCTGAATCTGCCCAGCGGCGACATTCAGGACAGCGCCCGCTTGGTGAGTGGTTTGTTTACTGTCATCGCGCTTTTGTTTACGGGTCTGAGCGCGCGCGGGTTGTATGGCCCGGGCTTCGGCTCTGCCGCAGCGATTGCATTGGTTGGCGGTTTCGGCCTGATGTTGCGCGCCCATGCCTTGTTGGCGGAGACCGCTCTGCTGGCAGTGTGGTCCGTGCTTTTGTACGGTGTTGTCGCGGCTAAACGACCGGGTATTTCGGGCGTTCTGTCGATCGGCATTGCGTTGCCGATGCTGCTGCTTGGTTTGCGTGGATTGCCGGATCTGGCTGCGGCACTGGCGATTATTTTGCTGCCGCTGCTGTCGCCGCACTGGAGCGATCGACAATACCGCAAGTCTGTCAGCCGTGGCCTGCTTGTCGCCAGTGGCTTGATATTCATGGCGCTGACGTATTTGTGGCTATCCGACAACTTCAGCGGCTGGCTGCAATGGCATGGCTTCGACCGTTTTATCCCGCCACGTTCACCCGACAAAGCTTATTCGGAATTGCCCTGGCTGGCATGGCCGCTCTGGCCGGTGGCGCTGGCTGGAATCTGGCACGCGCATCGGCGACTGCCTCGCGCCGCCGAACTCCATGTTCCGATGATCGCGGTGGCAGTGTTGCTGATCGCCGCCTTGGCGCCGGCATGGTCACGCGATGGCGCGTTAATGCCGGTTCTGATACCCCTGGCGCTGCTGGCCGCGAATGGCGTCGATACGCTGCGACGTGGCGCGGCGCAGGCCTTCTACTGGTTTGGCGTGTTATTTTTTGCGGTTTTGGTGCTGGCGATCTGGGTCTATTTTGTTGCCATCGAATGGGGCTACCCGACCGGGCTTGCGCTTCGCCTGGCCCGCCTGACGCCGAGCTACCAACTTGGCGCGGTCGATACTTTCGCCTTTGCTTCGGCGGCTGCGGCAACGCTGCTGTGGATCATCGTCACGCCGCTGTTTCCGCGCGCAAAAAATCGGCCCATTCTGGTTTGGGCCACCGGCATGATTCTGGTTTGGGTTTTGATCACCACCTTGTTCCGCCCCTGGATAGAGGCCGGCTGGGCTTATCGCCCCTTGATCGCGGATTTTTCCAGACATTTGCCCGCCGGTGCATGCCTGAATGCGGAAGTCGATCCCGCCATGCGGACCATGCTGCGCCTGCACCTGCAAGTCCCTGTGCGGCAAGACTGCACCTGGACCTTGCGCCTGGTTGCGCGTGAGACGGTCAACAACGGATACGGCGTAACGCAAGACTCGGTAGAAAATATCCTGGTTTGGGAAGGCATTCGTCCACGCTATAAAGCCCAGATCTATCAGCTGGAACAACATGCAGAAAAACCACATTGAGCCACGACCGGTCAGCGCCGTAATTCTGGCGGGTGGCTTGGCGCGTCGATTTCAAGGCGAAGACAAGGGGCTGATCGAACTCTTGCGGCGTCCCCTGGTGGCGTGGACGGCGGAGCGGCTATACGGCCATGCCGCCGAAGTGCTGATCAACGCCAATCGCAATCTTCAGCGCTATGCCGCCATCGGCCATACCGTCGTGGCCGACTATCTGCCTGATCGACCCGGCCCCTTGGCGGGGTTGCTGGCCGCTGCCCGCACTGCGCAACAGGAATGGCTGCTGTGCGTACCCTGCGATGTGCCATTTCTACCGCTCGATCTGGTGATGCAATTACACGACCATGCTATCAGCAGCCGAGTGCGTCTGGCCCGCGCTGCGGACGAAACCGGGACTCACTTTGCGGTCATGCTGGCGCATCGAGAACTGATGCCCGACCTCGATCAATTCGTCCGCACAGGCGGCAGGCAAGTTCAAGCCTGGCAAGCCAGGCATGCGTGCGAAACGATTTTCTTTGGTAATGATCCTTATGCATTTCTCAACATCAACACCGCTGACGATCTGAAGAAAGCGGAACGCATAGCACACCGTTATGCTCGATGAGCACGTTGAGTTCGACGTGCTTGACAAACTCAAAATTGGCCAACCCACATGAATCCACTGCAGCATTTACTGGTCGGCCTGATCCGCTTTTACCAACTTGTGTTGTCCCCCTTTATGGGCAATCAGTGTCGTTTCACGCCGACTTGCTCGCAGTTCGCCCGTGAGGCGGTAGAAAAACATGGCGCGATCAAAGGCAGTTGGCTGGCTATTCGACGCATATTTCGCTGCCACCCCTGGCATCCAGGCGGACACGACCCGGTTCCGTAAATCTGTTTGGCGCTTGACGGCTGATTCAGAGTCCTTATAATTCCTGACAGATTTAGTCAACTTAAAGAGGTCGGCATGGATATACAACAACTCATCCGAGAACAAGTCACCACTCACCCAGTGGTGCTTTACATGAAGGGCACTCCCCAGTTCCCGCAGTGCGGTTATTCCGCCAATACTGCCAACATCCTGCGCGCCTGCGGCGTGACCAATCTTTTTGCGGTCAATCTGCTGGTTGAGCATGAAATTCGCGAAGGCATCAAGGAGTACGCGAGTTGGCCCACCATCCCGCTGGTTTTCATCAACGGAGAATTCATCGGTGGCGCCGATATCACCCGTGACCTTTATCAGTCTGGCGAGCTACAAAAAATGCTGTCCACGGTAATTGCCTGATCAAAACTGCTTTCAGCCTTTCAAAGCCGGCCTTCGCCGGCTTTTTTTTTGCCATAAAACACGACTAAAGATATATCCTCAGGTGCCGAAAACACCTCGCATGCGTTTTCAACATAAAACTCTCCGGAGATACGATTGAACTCCAAACAATTTGCCGCGCTCATTGTCATCGTCGCCATGACGGTGGGATTGATAACCTGGTACGCCGACCCGATCTGGCGCTTGCTCGCTATTGCGGTCTTCGCCGGGGTGGTTTTATCTTTTGCCGCCCGTTCGGGCGCCAACCTGGCGTCGGGGCGCGATCTGGCCGTCAACGATTCCCCCGCGCGTGGAGAGGTGCTCAATTTGCTGGGCGATCTCGCGCGTGAAAGCGATAGCGAGTTCAAAACCAGCAACGACGAACTCGACCGCGTCAAAGAATTGCTACAACACGCCATTAATGAACTGGTTATGCGCTTTAGCGAGATGAACGTTCATATTCAGGCCCAGCGTGATCTTGCGCTGTCCATTGTCTCGGCAATGGCATCGACCAACAAAGACACCGATGGGGTCAGTTTTTCCGAATTCGTGCTCGACACTTCAAAGACGATGGAAGCATTTGTCGACAATACGGTCAGAACCAGCAAAATCGCGATGGGCCTGGTAGAAACCATGGAAACCATCGACAGAGAAGTCAACGCCATTCTCGCCATCCTTGGCGAGATCGAATCGATCTCCAAACAAACCAATTTGCTTGCCTTGAATGCCGCCATCGAGGCGGCGCGCGCCGGCGAAGCCGGGCAGTTTTCACATGACATTCGCTCGCACATGGATGGCGTGCACAGCTCGCTTGCGATTGCACATCAGTCGATCTATTCGGTTGCGTCAATGGATATGAACTTCGCCCTGCAATCCAAGCTGCGCGTGCATAGCACGATGACGCGGATCGGTGAAATAAATCATGATATGGGTGAAACAGCACGCAGTATCGACGAGCATGCCAGTCAAGTTGCAGTCGGTGTCAACGCTGCCGTCACCGCTTTACAGTTTCAGGACATGACCAGTCAACTGATAGGCCATGCGCAAAGCCGAATCCTGAATATCGATAAAATAATTTTGCAATTACCTAACAGCGTTCAGCAGCATACGCAACTCAGCGCAGGTATGAACGAAGCGCGCACCTGGTTGCGTGAACATGCACACCGGGAAGCGCAACGCAGCCATCCGGTGAAACAGGAAAGCATGGGTTCTGGCGATATAGAATTGTTCTGATCAAGAAATCAAGAAAGGAAAACAAATGGGCAAAGTAGTTCTGACTGTCGACGATTCCGCCTCCATCCGCCAAATGGTGGCATTCACGCTGAAGAGCGCGGGTTACGAAGTGATCGACGCGGTGGATGGTGAAGATGGTCTCAACAAGGCCAAAGGCAAAGTAGCTGATCTGGTATTGACTGACCAGAACATGCCCAAGATGGATGGTTTGACGTTGATCAAATCGTTGCGCGGACTGCCTGATTACCGCAGCAAGCCGATCCTGATGCTCACCACCGAATCGAGCGACAGCATGAAAGCCGCTGGTAAAGCGGCGGGCGCGACGGGATGGTTAGTCAAGCCATTCGACCCGCAAAAACTGCTGGAAGTCGTAAAAAAAGTGATTGGCTGAGCCCCCGCCCCGGCTCCCGCACCTATCTATTGCGGGAGCGCTCTCCAATACGCAGTCACCAGCCACCCTCTAGTCAGCGGATATTGCCATGAGCATCGACATGAGCCAGTTCTACCAGGTGTTTTTCGAGGAAACCTCGGAACATTTGGCGAGCATGGAAAACCTGCTACTCAACCTGGATGTGGACGACCCTTCGCTGGAAGACCTCAATGCCGTCTTTCGGGCTGCGCACTCCATCAAAGGAGGAAGCGGCACATTCGGTTTCACCGACATGACCAGCGTCACGCATGTGCTGGAAGGCTTGCTCGACCGCCTGCGCAAGGAGGAGTTGCCACTTAAAGCGGAAATGGTCGACGCCTTTCTGTCTGCTGGCGACGTGCTTCGCGCCCAGCTTGAGCACCATCAAGGCGGACCGGAAACCGATGCCGGCGAAATAGAAGCCGTCTGCGCCAGGCTTAACCAGTTGGCGGCGGGGGAAGAGGAACACACGAAACCGCATAAAGGCGCGTCAGACACAACCGCAACTGTCGCGGAAGCCGCTCCAGTGCGTCAAATACGCCTCAGTTGCACGCTGCCGCAGAATATCGCGGCAGTACCGGAATCAGTCGACAACCTGCTGGACGCGCTACGAGATGTTGCCGCAGTCGATGTAAAAATCCGCCCGAACAGTGCCGATAACACCCTTGTCGTCGTACTTACCACCCAAGCCCTGGATGCCGACTTGAAGGATGCGCTGGCGTTTTACAGTGCGTCGGAGAGCATTTCGATCCATCCTGAAGACGAAGAAGAAGCCTATGGATTTTTTGTCGATCTGCCTGGTGATGCTTCGACATCAAACGAAGATCCTGGATATGGTTTTTTCGACGACATCCCGGAACAAACCAGCACAGCCTTGAAAGCAGAAGCAGAAGCGGTAGCGGATGTCGGCTACGGTTTTTTCGATGATGCAGAAGTTTTTCCCGCAGCCACCGCGCAACAACCCGCAGGCGGAGAAGACCCGGGCTATGGTCTGTTCGATGATTCCCCCGGCAATCCAGAGCGTCACCGCGTATCACCCGGTGACAGCCCCGCCGCCATCGAAGGTCCGGGCTATGGCATCTACGTTGACGCACCTGGCGGGCTAGGTCTGTTCGATGACGCACCGGGGGCGGAACGTGTCCTCAAGTCCAGCGCGCCGCCGCCGTTTTCTAACCGTGCAGCCACCTCCACGGCAGCATCCCCCGCCGCATCCGTAGCCACCCCGGCGGCTGATGCCGTTGTTGGGCGCCGGTTGTCAGACAACCCCGTTATCGAAACCGCCAAGTCGGGCAGGCGTGACAACGACAAGACCGTCACCGCCGCCAATACCGACACCAGCATCCGGGTCGCGGTTGAAAAAGTCGATCAACTCATCAACCTGGTCGGCGAACTGGTCATTACCCAAGCAATGCTGGCCGAAGCCGCCAGCACGTTCGACCCGGTGCAAGCGGAAAGATTGCTTGCCGGCATCGACCTGTTGTCGCGCAATACCCGCGACATGCAGGAGTCGGTAATGTCGATCCGGATGTTGCCGATGAGCATGGTGTTCTCGCGCTTCCCGCGCGTGGTACGCGACCTGGCAGGCAAGTTGAACAAGCAGGTTGAAATGAAGACCATCGGTGACAATACCGAACTGGACAAGGGCCTGATCGAAAAAATTACCGACCCGATGACGCATCTGGTTCGCAACAGTCTCGATCACGGCATCGAAACACCCGAAAAGCGCATCGCCGCAGGCAAGAACCCGAAAGGCACGCTGACCCTCAAGGCCAGCCATCAGGGCGGCAATGTGGTGATTGAAGTCATCGACGACGGTGGCGGTCTGAACCGGGCTCGAATTCTGGAAAAAGCCAAGGAAAAAGGACTCGCGGTCAGCGACGGCATGTCCGACTACGATGTCTGGCAACTCATCTTCGCCCCCGGTTTCTCCACCGCCGATGTCGTTACCGATGTCTCCGGACGCGGGGTCGGCATGGACGTGGTGAAGCGCAACATCGAGGGCCTCGGCGGTCGTGTCGAACTGGAATCATCGCCCGGATTCGGCACCCGCACCGTCATTCGCCTGCCGCTCACACTCGCCATTCTCGATGGCATGTCGGTCGGCGTTGGCGGCGAAACGTTCATCATCCCCATCACCACGGTGATTGAATCGCTGCAGCCTAACCTGGACGATATTCGAACCCTCGCCGGTGACAGCCGCATGGTGCATATACGCGGCGAGTACCTGCCCCTTATTTCCCTGGCCGATACCTTTGGCCTGGACGGCGTCAAAGACATTACCAAAGGACTTCTGGTGGTGGTGGAGGCCGAGGAAGGCAAGGCGGCATTGTTCGTTGATGAACTGCTCGGACAGCAACAGGTGGTCATCAAGAGCCTGGAAGCGAACTACCGCAAGGTCAATGGCATCTCCGGCGCCACCATCATGGGTGATGGGCGGGTCGCCATGATCATCGACATCTCCGCCGTCACCCGCATGGGACTGATGAACAATTCCCGCCAGCGCATGGCTGCTTGATCAACTCTGCCGGCAATCGACTTGCCAGCGCGACTCGCCCCCACAGGAGCTCATCATGGATTATCCCGAAACCAGCGGCGTTGCCGCCTCCGGTGAATATCTCACCTTTACGCTTGGCGCCGAGGAATACGGCATCGACATCCTCAAGGTGCAGGAAATACGGGGTTACGATGCGGTCACCAAGATCGCCAACGCGCCGCCGTTCATCAAGGGGGTCATCAACCTGCGCGGGGTCATCGTTCCCATCGTCGATCTGCGCATCAAATTCAATCTGGGCAATTTCACCTATGACCAATTCACCGTGGTCATCATCCTCAACATCGGAAAACGCGTCATGGGCATCGTCGTCGACGGCGTATCCGATGTGATTCAGTTGAGTTCGGACAACATGCACGCCTCGCCCGAGTTCGGCTCTGTCCTGGATACGCGTTACATCCTCGGCCTCGGCACGGTGGAGGGCCGCATGATCATCGTGGTCGACATCGAGCGACTCATGTCCAGCCAGGAAATGTCTCTGATCGAGGCCGCTGCGTCTTGAGCTTCACGCATACCTCCATTGAGAGCTTGCTCTGAACCCTAGAGTCACCTCATGAATACATTGAAACTCAAGACATCATTCCGGCTGTTATTGGGCTTGATCGCCACTTCCATCATAGTCCTGGCATTGATCAGCAATTTCTCGAATCGCACCGTTGCCGTGAATGGTCCGATTTACAAGGGCATTGTGCAGGGCAAGGATCTGATCGCGGACATTCTGCCGCCGCCAGGATTCATCGTGGAGGCCTATCTCACCGCCATGCAGATGCAGTTGGTTGGGGGAGAACAACGGGCCGGACTAAGACAGCGTTTCGACAAGACCCACGAGGAGTTCATCACCCGACACAAGGTCTGGCAGGACGCGCCGATCGATGATGCGATCAAGACCGAAATGCGCAAGGCACAAGGTGCTGGCCAGACGTTCTATGACAAGGCTGCCGCAAGCTATTTCCCTGCTCTTGAAGCGGGCGATGCCGTTGCTGCCGGCCAAGCGCTCAGCGCCATGCAGATGTCTTTCGAGACGCATCGGGAATTCATCGTCAAGGCAGTTGAACTCTCCAACGCCATGCTGGCAACCATGGAAAAGGATGCCGAGGAAAGTATCCAGCGCAACCAGTTGAAGCAGGCCGGGTTGGTCGTGTTTGTACTTGTAGTCCTGCTATTGCTGGGCGGTGCCATCCTGCGCTCACTGATGCGGCGGATTGGCGGCGAGCCGGCTGTCGCAGTGCAGGTCGCGCAGAACATCGCGGGTGGCCGCTTCGATAATGTCATCCAGCTGCAGCCGGGCGACGGGCAAAGCCTGCTGGCGCAGATGGACAGCATGCAGCGGCAGCTAGTGGAGCGCATAGAGGCTGAGCGGCAGGTCGCTCAGGCCAGTTTGCGAATCAAAACTGCGTTGGACAATTCCACCGTCGGCATTACGGTGTCCGATGCCGATGCCCGCCTGATTCACATGACGCCGAGTGCAAGAATATTGCTGAAAAGCCTGGCAGGGCCTGGAATCGATGTAAATGGATTGCTCGGCAACAAGGTCAGCAAACTATTCGATGCCGAGATGGCCGCGCGCTTCGACCAAGCGGTAGTGTCGGGTGACGAAATCGATACAACATTCAATGGGATGCATCTGAGATTGATCGCGCGTCCCATCTTGGGGGCAAATGGCGAGCATCTTGGCCGTGTCACGCAATGGACGAACCGTACACATGAAGTATCGGTGGAGGGGGAAGTCGCGGATCTTGTGAGCTCGGCGGCTCAGGGTGACTTCACACACCGGCTGAACCCGAGCGGCAAGGAAGGTTTCTTCCTGCAACTGGCGGAAGGGATCAACAAACTGGTGGAAACCAGCGAACGGGGAATGAAGGACGTGGCGCGGGTATTAAAAGCGTTGTCCGATGGCGATCTCACCCAGCGTATCGACGGCAATTACGAAGGCCTGTTCGGCCAGCTGCAAGAAAACAGCAATGCCACCAGCGAAAAGTTGACCGAGATCGTCAGCCAGATCCGCGAAGCCACCGACGCTATCAACACCGCCTCGCGCGAGATCGCCAGCGGCAACGCCGACCTGTCCGGGCGCACCGAAAGCCAGGCCGCCAGCCTGGAAGAAACCGCCAGTTCGATGGATCAATTTACCAGCACGGTGAAGCAGAATGCCGACAACGCCCGGCAAGCCAACCAGCTGGCCAAGGGCGCATCCGAAATCGCGGTGAAGGGTGGCGAAGTAGTGAGACAGGTGGTTCACACCATGGGCGCCATCGCCGCCAGCAGCAAAAAGATCGCCGACATCATCAGCGTTATCGACGGCATCGCCTTCCAGAC
>JFJP01059158.1_pt1 | contig 11498 bp, 5 predicted proteins | sample 431651 | NCBI WGS metagenome assembly JFJP01 (sample SAMN02602958, study PRJNA72255) | Microbial mat metagenome, whole genome shotgun sequencing project. | biome: fresh water; feature: sink hole; material: water; isolation source: purple microbial (photo- and chemosynthetic) mats found in... | reverse complement strand
GCTGGAGGCGAGGGGAGAGGGGCCAGAGGCTGGGGGCGAAGGGGGGTATGTGTTGACGGGTATTGGGCGGGAGCTTGCCCGCCTGCCGGTGGATCCGACGGTGGGTCGGATGATTCTGCAGGGGCGGAGGGAAAAGTGCCTGCGCGAAGTGCTGGTGATTGCGGCGGGACTTTCCATTCAGGACCCGAGGGAGCGGCCCCTGGAGAAACAGGCTGCCGCGGATGCGGCTCACCGACGTTTTGCGCATCCGGATTCGGATTTTCTCACGCTACTGAACATCTGGGAGGCCTTTCATGATGAGTTTGAGCGTCTTTCCCAGGCCAGGTTGAGGCGCTTCTGCAAGGAGCATTTTCTTAGCTACGTGCGCCTTCGCGAATGGCGCGACATCCACCAGCAGCTTCTTGAGGTCCTGCGTGAGCGGGAGGATTTTCGGATGAGTTCGGTTCACGATGGGCGAGGGGCGTTTGCGGCGAGAGGCGAGGGGCGAGGGGCGAGGGGCGAGGAAGAGGGGGTGGGGGAGGAGAAGATGCTTTTTGGGAGTTCGGCGTATCGGGTGGTGCATCGTTGCGTGCTTTCGGGCTTGCTGGGCAACATCGCTTGCCTCGACGAGGAGACGCGTGCCTACAAGGCGACCAACGATCGCAAGGTGGCCATTTTCCCCGGTTCGGTGCTTTTCCAGCGAGAGGATAAACGCAGGCAGTCAGCGGATGCGAAGAAGGCCAGCAAACCCGCCAAGGGACCGCGCTGGCTGATGGCGGCGGAGATCGTCGAGACCTCTCGCATCTATGCACGGACCTGCGCACGGCTCGACCAGCGCTGGATCCTCGACCTCGGTGCGCACCTCATCCGGCTCAGTCACAGCGAACCCTTTTATAGCGAGGAGGGCGGGCGGGTGCTCGTGCGCGAGCGGGCGCGCCTGTACGGACTGGAGCTCGACACCCGGCCCGTCGGCTATGGGAGAATAAACCCTGCTCACGCCACGGACATCTTCATCCGGGAAGGACTCGTGAACGACACGATACGCTTCCCGCTGGATTTCATCGCGGAGAACAGGCGTCTGCGCGAACGTATCGAATTTTCACTTACGCGCATGCGCGACACGGGTTATCTCAACCTCGACGAGGCGATGTACCGTTTTTATGCGGAGCGGCTGATGCCGGGGGTGGAGGCTAGGGGCGAGGGGATCGAGGCTAGGGGCGCGGGGCTGGGGGCTAGGGGTGAGGGGCTGGGGGCGCGGGGTGAGGGGAGGGGAGGCGGGGTGAGTTCGGTGGCGGAGCTGGTTGACCTTGTGCGGCTGAAGAAGATGACCGAGCCGAAGTTTCTGGTGGCGAAAGCGGAGGATCTGCGGGATCCCGAGACGCTCAGGCATGACGAGTTGCTCTTCCCTGCAAATCTACCCCTGGTGAACAGCGTGATCCCTTTGGCCTACGCCTATAAGCCGGGGCAGCAGGACGATGGGGTGAGCGTGGAGGTGAATGTGAGGGAGGTCGGAAATCTGGACGAGTCCTCCCTGGACTGGGCCGTGCCCGGGCATTTGCAGGAAAAGGTGGAGCATTACCTGCGCGCCCTTCCCAAGGAACTGCGCCGCGCGCTTACCCCTTTCAGCGACACCGTGCCCTCCGTGGTGAAGGCCGTGGAGAGCCTGTGGCGGCTCCGAGGCGGCACCCATTCGCTCGCGGTGATTCTTGGGCGGCACCTCAAGGAGCGTTTTGGTTTTCACTTCGATGCAGCGGTGTGGGACGAAAAACCCCTGCCCGAGCATTTGCGTGTGAGGGTGCGCGTGCTGGATGACGAGGGCCGTGAACTGTGTGCGAGCCGCGACCTGGGCGAGGTCAAGCGACTGATCGAGGAGCGCCAGCGCAAGGCGGCGGAGGAGGCCGCGAGGGAGGACCCCCGTTCCTGGGCCCAGGCCAGGCAGCGTTGCGAACGCGCAGAAACCAGGACCTGGACCTTCAGTGATCTTCCCCTGCGTGTCTCGGTGGGTGAACAGGCGGGGCTTGAGGTGCACGCCTTTCCCTCACTCGTGGCCGGAAAGGACGGCGTGGGCGTGCGGCTGCTTCGGGATGAGGCGGAGGCGGAGCGCTGCACGGCGGCCGGCTTGTCGCGGCTTTTAGAATACGAGTTGAGCCGGGATCTTGTGTGGCTGGAGCGCGACCTGCGCTGCCTTCGGGAGCTCGGCCCCCAGGCGACCCTTATCGCACCGATGGACTCCCTGGTGGCGGACGCCTACATGCTTCTCCGGGGCGTGCTGTGCGCTTCGGGAAGGGTGCGCGTGGAGCGTGAGGGTGTCGCCGGTGCACGGATACGCGCGGAGGATTTTAGGAAGGCGGTCGAGGCGGCGCGCCCGGAGCTGCGCGATCTCCCGAGGAAACTGCTCGAGCAACTCAGGGAGCCGGTGGATCTCAGGCAGGTGCTGCTTTCCCATCCAAGCCCATACGCAGGTCTTGCCGGTGAGGTCGAGGCACTCTTGCCTGCCGACTTCCTGCGCGCGACTCCCTACGAGCGCATTGCGCATCTGGGCCGTTTTCTGCGCGCCCGCAAACTGAGGGCCGACCGCTGGCGTCAGAATCCGGTCAAGGATCAGGAACGCGCCCGCCAGATCGAGCCCCATGCGCGAAGGGCGGCGGCGCTTGGGAGGGCGCATCCCTACTATTGGGCGGTGGAGGAGTTTCGCGTGAGTCTTTTCGCGCAGGAGTTGGGCACCTCCGAGTCGGTCTCCACCGTGCGGCTGGAAAAGCTCTGGCAGGAGGCAAAGGGTGCCGGTGCAAAGGAGCCACCTTCGGTCGCCAATCCCTTGACCGCTCCCTCTGGGACGGTCGCTGCTGTGGCACAGGCTGCGGTGGTGGCGAGGAAAGGGGCACCCGTGAAAAGCCTAGGGGCGCTCGACTCGCTTTTCGGACGCAAGCCCTGAAAACACCGGTGGGAGGCCGGCATGAGACCGACCCCCCACCCTACAATAACTTGAACGAGGACAGCATCGCAGTTTAGCTCGTTTCCGTATAGCCTCTTGCGATGAGCGGCGGAAAAAATGCGATGAAGGGCTCACCCTGTGCGACGAGGTGCCGATCTGCACGCATAGCCGTCTGACTAACGGTAAAGTGCCATCAAGTCGCCTTCGCGCAGCCAGCCGCCTTCGCCTGAGGACAGGGAAATATGACGCCAGCCAAGGAAGGCATGATCAATGAGGACCAGGGATCCAGCGGGAAGAGCGGCCGTTTTCTGGGTCGCGTCGGCCTCGGTGGGGATTGAGCGCAGCGTGGAGCTTTGCCAGACGAGTGCGGCCTCCTTGTGCGCAAGGGGCCCCAGGCGGTTCAGCGCATAGAGTGAGAGCAGCGCGAGCAGCGGTGAAAGGACGAGCAGGGACCAGCAGAGCATTTTGAGCCGACGGAAGCCCAGTCCGTAGCCGTGCATGAGCAGGCCGAGCAGGGCGACGAAGGCGAGGAAGGCCGAGAGCACGAGGAGTTGTTGCCAGCCTGCAGCGTTGCACAGGCGCAGGATCGCGGGGAGGGGGCCGTCTTCAGCCAGGAAGGCAAGTTCGGCGGGAGCGGCTCCGGCAAGATTCGCTGCGACGCGGTAGTCGTGGCGCACAGTCTCATCGGAGGGACAAAGCGCAAGCGCAGCGCCGAGGTGCGCGGCGGCTGCTCCATTTTGATCGAGCTGCAGGAGAGCCAGTCCCAGGTTGAGCGGGTCCTTTGAGGCGGCCTTTTGCCAGGCTTCCCTGGCCCCTGCGAAATCTCCTGCCGCGTAGCGTGCCAGCGGGTCGGCGGCGGCGGCCTGCGAGAGCGAGGCGGCGGAGAGCGTTCCAGGTGCGGTGAGTTGCAGGGCGAGAAGCAGACAGGCCAGCCACGGGAACAGGGAGCGCAGACGGAGGGCCGTAAGAGGCTTGAAGGCGGGCGGTCTGAGTTGGGAACAGGCCTGCACCGCGCGCGTGCGCCAGTCTGCGGGCAGACGAAAGGCCTCGTCGTAGAGCACGCGGTCGGCTTCCGACCAGAGCGTGGACATCGTCTCGCCGAGCCCAGGGGTCTCGCGTTCGGTGCTGGAGCCCACGGCTGCGGACGAGGGGGCTGCGGCGTCGATTCCCAGCACCTGTCTGGTGTCCCTTTGCCAGTGGAGGAGCAGGCGGCCGACCGGTGCATCGGTATCCGAAAGTAGGAGACGCAGGCGACGCAGGGCCGCCCGCCGCGGACGCGCCGGATCGGAATGCAGGGCGTGGCGCAGTGCCAGTGCGAGCCAGGCGAGGGGGACGCACAGCAGCAGACCCAGGCAAAGCAGGTACACACGGTCTGCCTCAAGCGGAGCCGAGGCGCTGTCGTCCGTTCCGAGAGGATCGGAGGGAATGGGTGCCGGGACACCGGGCGGGGGCGGGAGCGAAGGGGAGCCAGGCAGCTGGCGGCCAGGGGTTTTTGTTCCCGGACTCGTGGAGATCGTGCCGCTGGCGGCGGGGCTGGCAGGGTCGGTGATGGTGAGGCTGACGGCTTCGGTGGAGAGCGTGCGGTAGTCGCCCGTCCTGGGGTCGAAGTAGCTGAAATTGAGCGGGGGAATGGAGTACCTGCCCGCCTGTCGTGGAATCATCACTACATCCTCGCTGAGTGTGCCTTCGAAGAGTTTGCCTTCGGCGAGCGTGCGCTTGGCGCGCGGCTGCACCACCTCAAGGGCCCTGGGAATGGAGCGCACAGGGAGCGATTGGATCGCGGGCCAGTTGCCCGTGCCTGTGAGCTCGAGCGTCCAGGTGACCGGTTCACCCGCCACGGCCTGACGCGGCACCACCCGGGAAACGAGTTTGAATTGCCCCACAGCTCCCGAGAAGGAGGCCGGTGCGGGCGAGGGGAGCGGTTTTACCGTGAGGCGCGGCTGGTCGGAGGCGATGGAGAGCTGTTGGATTTCCGGCTGGTTGAAGAACCCCATCGTCACTCCCGTGCGGATATTCAGGAGCTGTTGGGCTCCGTTGAAGGTGACCGTGCCCGGCTCCTTGGCGAAGGCGCGGCTGCGGTAGTGAATGTTTACGATCGGCTCGTTGCGGTTGTTGCCCTCGGTGAGTTCGGGTTTGGCCCATTCCTCCATGACGAAGGGGGCGGGGTCCCACTCGGGGTTGCTGGCGAGTTGGTGGTAGAAGCGGCGCAGCACCTCCATGTGATAGGTGAGGGGAAAGACCTCTCCGGCCCAGACTGTGGTGCCGGGGAATTCGAAGTTGGCGTGCGCCACGTCCTCGATGGACAAGGCGGATTGGCCGATGGTGGCGTCGGCAGCCTCAAAGGTGGCGGCGGGCACGGTGACACGCCCCTTGTCGGTCTCCACGGCGAAGGAGGGGATTTGCACGCGCTCCTTTTTCTCCAGCCGCACGGCGAAACTGTAGTTCAAAGATGAAGATGCGCGGAAGTTGACGATGGTGGTGTTCGAGGAGGTTCCCCTCAGAACGAGGGTGAGGCCGGGTACCTTGGGTGGCTCGGGATTCGCCTTGGGCTCGCAGTCCTGGAAGATGAGCACCAGCTCGTTGAGAATGCCGACAGGAAGCCTCCCGCCCGAGGGTTCCCAGCGTGCAGACTGGGCCCAGGCATGTGAGACTGCGCAAAGCAGCAGGGTCAGCAGGAGGGCGAAGTGGCGAACGGGACCGTTGAGGTGCATGTGCGGAAAAAGGTTCACCAGTTTTTCTTGGGGGAGCCGGTTTGTTTCTTGTTCTTATCGCCTTCCATGAGCTGGAAGAGCCTGCCGGGGGAGTCGGTCTCCTTGAGCTTTTCGAGCTTTTCCATCGGCACGACGAGATTGGGGTCCTGGGGCGCGGTGTTGTTTTTTTGCTCACCGCCCACCTGCTGCATCTCCTGGGGGGAGGGCTGCGGAGGCTTGGGTGGGGGCTCCTCCTTCTGTTTGGAATCGAAGGCCTTCAGGGGATCCTGTTCGCCGGCTTTGTCCTTTTGACTCTCATCAGGCCCGGGCTGGGAATCGCCGGACTTCGAGGGCTTGTCCTTGTCGGAAGCTTTGTCGGGTTTCTTCTGCTGGGAATCCTGTTGCTTGTCCTTGTCGTCGGACTTGTCGTTCTTGTCCTGATCCTGGTCTTTGTTTTTGTCCTGGTCCTGCTGCGGGGGCTGCTTGTCCTGTGGCTGCGGGTCCTTGGATTGGAGAAGGCTTTCGAGTTCGCGGCGCAGCGCAGCCCAGTTGGCGGCTGAGGCGTCGAGGGAGCTGCCCAGGGAGACGGCGTCGAGGCCGTCGCGGATGGCTCCCGGGGGGATGGGTTGACCGGAGCCTTTGAGATCCTTGCCCCAGGCGAGGGTGTCGCTGGCGAGCTGTTTGCAGTCGGAGGCAGCGAGGGTGGGTGCCGAGGAGAGGCGGCGCACGGTGCCGACCAGGGGTGTCTCTTTGCGGGTGTCGGCTGGAGCAGCCGAGAGCGTATCCGGGGATGCGAGGAGGAGCAGCAGAAGGGAAACGGTCGCAGCACCCGCCATTCCCAGGCGGCGCGGGCGTATCCGGACAGGGAATTCAAAAAGGAGGGAAAAGAACGCGCAGACCAGGCTCGCGGCGAGCGGCCACTGGTAGCGGTCGATCTTGCGCTCGACGCGCTTGTCGGTGAAGTCGCCCTTTTTTCCTGCATCCACCGTCTGCTTGAGCAGGGCCGGAAGATCGACCCAGGTGGAGGCATCGCGGTAGACGCCTTTCGTTCCAGAGGCCATCTGTGAAAGCGTCTCGGATTGTAGTTTGGAAAGCACGACAGCCCCGCGCTCGTCCTTCACGAGATTGCCGTTTTCATCGGTGATCATGGAGCCTGCGCTCGTGCCGATGCCCAGCCCGAGCACGCGGACATTGCGCTTTGTCAGCTCAGGCAGGTGCCGGGTCCAGGACTCGTCGAGATCCTCCCCGTCGCTGAGCACGATGAGAAAGCGGTCGGCGGCCGCCTCGCCCCCGAAGGCCTCGAGAGCGGTGGTGATCATGGCGTCATAGTTGGTGCCGCCCTCGGGAAGGAAGCCCGGGTTGAGTTCGGGAAGCAGGTCGCGGAGGATTTCGTAGTCGGTGCTCAGGGGGCTTTGCAGGAAGGCCGTGCCGGCGAAGACCACCAGACCCACGCGTTCGCCCTGAAGACGGTCCACGAGGGAGCGCGTGAGCAGGCGCGCGCGGTCGAGGCGGCTGGGTTTGACGTCCTGGGCGAGCATCGAGCGCGAGAGGTCGAGGGCCACGAGGATTTCGCGGGAGCGCTCGAAGACCTTTTCCTCGATGAGGCCCCACTGGGGGCGAGCGAGGGCCACGATGCCAAAGGCGAGGGTCAGTGGCATCCAGAGCCTCGTGCGCGAGCGCGTCGCACTTCGCCGTTGGGTGTCCTGGGGTGTGAAGAGTCGGGCGCCCGCGCGTCCGTGGATGGCGGACGGAAGACCGTCCAGGGAGGTCGAGCCACCGCCACGTCTCAGCACGCCCGCAGTGAACAGGGCAGGCGGTAGAACGAGCAGAAGAAGGAGGAGAGGCCAGGCGAAGCTCATGGGGTGTGCGGAGTGACGGGCACGTGACGGCGCGGCGGGAGCAGGGCGAGGGCGGAGACCAGCAGGCAGGCGAGACCGGGGCCCGCCAGCCAGGGGAAGAGTTCCGTAGTGAGAAGATGGCTACGCGCCTGGAAGCTGATCTTCTGCGCGCGGTCGATGGAGCTGAAGGCCTTTTCAACGGTGTCCACATCGTCGGCCCTGAAGAAGCCGCCGCCTGTCTGGGAGGCGATGACGCGCAGCAGCCCCTCGTCGAGCTGCGAGAACTGCTGCTGGTACACGTAGGAGCCGTCGGTGCGGCGTGCCACGGGCACCGGTACCCAGCCCTCCTTGCCCGCGCCGATCGTGTAGACGGGGATCCTGCGGGATTGGGCGATCTCCGAGGCCTGGAGGGGGTTGAGCGTGCCCCGGTTGTTGGCGCCGTCGGTGAGGAGGATGACGAAGGCGCCGAGGCGGCGACCCTTGCTCTCGCGTGCGGCCTGTTCGAGACGGGTGAGGGCCACCCCGAGCCCGTCGCCTATGGCCGTGCCATCCTCGATGACGCCCACCTTGAGCCGTGTGATCTGGCGGTCGAGCCAGTCATGGTCGAGCGTGAGCGGGGCCATGGTGTAGGCCCGGCCTGAAAAGACCACGATGCCGATGCGATCATTGGGGCGTTTGCGGACGAAGGCCTGGATGACGGGGCGGATGGCCTCGAGGCGGTTGATGCGGTCGCCCCGGCGCTCGTAATCTTCCGAGAGCATCGAGGAGGAAATGTCGATTGCGAGGACCAGGTCGTAGCCTTCTGCCCGGACCTCGCGGCGGTCATCCACATGCTGCGGGCGGGCGAGTGCGAGGATGAGCAGGAGCGAGCCCGAGGAGGCGAGCAGGGAGGGCCAGCGTGAGGAGGTCCGGAAGGAGGGGCGGTGCCAGGCGGCGGAAAAGGGCACGACGACCACCGGGGCGGGGCGGCGCGAGCGCAGCCAGAGTATCAAAGGAATAAATACGATAAACAGGAGCCATTCGGGGGAGTCCAGCAGGAGCTGGCCGCCGAAGCCCGGAAGCGGGAGCGAGGCGAGCAGCGGAAGCGGGCTGAAGGCGGGCAGGGACATGATCAGGCGTGGCGCGCGGAGGCCATGCGGCGATGAAAGAAACGCACCAGCGCGTCGAGGCGGTCCTCGTCGGTAAGGACGGCCATGCGGGAGAGCGTATCGGGGAAAAGGCGGCTCCAACATTCCTCGCGGCGTCGCACCCAGTCTGCGTGGGCTGCGCGTTCGGAGGAGGAGCCTTCGAGGCTCACGAGCGAACCGCCGACCGGATCGAAGGCGGCGAAGGGTTCCCCCGAGGGCAGTGTGCGTTCCCAGGGATCGTCGATGCGGAAGCCCATCGTCTGGTAACGGCTGCGCATGACCGACCAGCCTTCGGGGGCTTCCTGTGGAGCGAAGTCCGAGAGCCATAGCAGGATGGAGTGGCGTGGGGCGGCGCGCGAAAGCAGTTTCCAGGGGATAGAGGCGCGAGCTCCGTCGGCTGCGCCATCCAGGGGCGGCGGCGGGCGGCCCAGGAGCGTGGCGGCCTGGCGCAGGATGCGTCCGCGACCCCTGACGGCGGGGCGAAACTCATGGCCTCCGGGCCAGGCGCTGACATAGCCCACGCGGTCCCGGTTGACCGCGCCCAGGAGCATGACCAGGCCTGCGAGCTCGAGCAGCGCCTCGCGTTTCGACACGGCACCCGAGCCGAAACGCAGGCTGGGGGAGTCCTCCAGGACGATGAACACCGTGCTCTCGCGCTCCTCGACGAATTTCTTGCGGTAGGGTTCCCCGAGGCGGGCGGTGACGTTCCAGTCGATGTCGCGCACATCGTCGCCAAATTCGTAGCGCACCACCTGGTCGAATTCCATGCCGCGCCCTCGGAAGGCGGAGCGATACTCGCCGCTGAGTATATTCTCAACGGCGTGGCGGACGCGCCATTCGAGTCTGCGCAGGCTTGCAAGCGTGCGCGCTTCGAAGCGGGGAGCTGTGGCCGGGACGGGCGGCATCAGGAGGGGATGGGTGTGCCGGCGATCAGTTCGGCAATGATGCCATCGGCCGTGCGCTCCTCGGCCTCTTCCTCATAGGTGAGGGCGATGCGGTGGCGCAGCGCGTCGGGTGCGAGTTCCTGCACGAGGGAGGGAGGCAGGAAATCCATGCCGCGCAACCAAGCCAAGGCGCGACCGGCGGAATAGAGTGCGATGGAGGCGCGGGGGGATGCCCCGAAGGTGAGGCGCCGGCGTTTGGTGCCTCCGGCGAGCGTGGCCCCGCCCTGTGCCAGATCGCGGGAGCCGCGCACCAAGGCGAGGATGTAGGCCTGCACCGCGGGGGCGACGTGGATGCGATCCACGGCGGCGCGCAAGGAGAGCAGTTCCTCGGCACTGGAGACCGCTTTTAATTCGGGTCTTGAGGTGACCTGTCCCCAGCGACGGAGCATTTCGGACTCTTCGCCTGCGGAGGGGTAGTCCACGAGCAGTTTGAACAGGAAACGATCCGTCTGCGCCTCGGGCAGCGGGTAGGTGCCCTCTTGTTCGACCGGGTTTTGCGTCGCCATGACAAAGAAAGGGGCCGGCAGCGGATGCGTATGGCCGCCGATTGTGACCTGGCGTTCCTGCATGGCTTCGAGCAGGGCGCTTTGGACCTTGGCGGGGGCGCGGTTGATTTCGTCGGCGAGGACGAGGTTGGCGAAGATGGGACCCTTGTGCGGCGTGAATTCCCCCGTCTTGGGCTGGAAGACCATGGTGCCAACGACATCGCTGGGGAGCAGGTCGGGGGTGAATTGGATGCGCTCGAACTGGACGCCCAGGGCGGTGCCGAGGGATTTTACGAGTAGCGTCTTCGCGAGGCCGGGCATGCCTTCGAGCAGGACATGGCCGTTGGCCAGGAGGGCTACAAGCATGCGTTCGACCGTGGTGTCCTGGCCGATGACGGCCTGGCCGATTTCTTCACGGAGTTTGGCGGACCATTCGGGACCTGTGAGCATGGCGGTTTGGATGGAGTGGAAAAGGGCGGTTGGAAGGGTGGACGGAACCCATCAGATAGGAGAAGGGATGGGCCGGAGGCGAGAAAGGAGAAGCGGTGTTGCAAAAAGGGAGGACAGCGACCGTGGCGGGCGCGGGCGGTTCCCTATGCGGGAAGTTTGCACCTGCGTCCTGAGTGATCCAATCGAAGCCTTAAGCAAGCGGGATCAGCTCATCCCCCACGCGCAGTCGGCCGCCAGGGGACTCGTGCACGAGGTTTTGTCCGAAGTTGACGTCCGAGGGTTTTTGGGAATCCCGGCGGTAGCCGGCCAGGGTGCGCAGGGGTTCGGGAGAACGCTCAGCCGTGGCCTGATCGGTGGTGGTGACGACGCAACGTGCGCAGGGTCCTCCGGCATGGAAGAGGGTCCTGCCAATCTGGAAGCGGGGCATCCGGTCCTCCTCGTGGGCGTCGCAGCCGGAGACGAGCAGGTTGGTCCGGAAACGATCCACAGGAACGCCCAAGTCACCCTTTGCAAGGAGGCGCGCATTGAGGCCGTCGAGGGAGGCCTGGCTCAGGATCAGCAAGGGAAAGGCGTCGGCAAAGGAGACCAGCGGGGTGGCGCCCGGGGGCAGGGAGCTTGGCCGCCTGTGTTCCGGCAGCGGTCTGTGGAAGGCCTTGCCGATGCGGACGAGGTGACAGGAGAGGCCTAGAAACGCGCTTAGCCAGGTCGCAGCCTCCGCACCGCAGTCTTCCGCCTGCAACCCGGCGGATTTCCAAATCTCCACGGTGCGCAGGGGCGCGCTGGGGTCGGGATCCAGCCCCACTTCGACATGGGTGTCTCCTCCCGAGGAGAGGGCCAGTATGCCGCCGCCGAGGCCGGTATTCACCAGGGCCATACGGGGCACGCTGCGTTGCGTGAGAAAGCGGCCGGCATCGTCGACGACCATGAAACGCCGGTCGCCCACCAGGCCGAGCTCGTCGAGGGAGGCTTCCTGCACGGAAAGGCCGCGCAGGGATTTGACGGGGTATATGAAGAGCGCCGAAAGGTGCATGAGAGGTGGTGCGTGTAACTCAA
>JFJP01045216.1_pt1 | contig 11498 bp, 10 predicted proteins | sample 431651 | NCBI WGS metagenome assembly JFJP01 (sample SAMN02602958, study PRJNA72255) | Microbial mat metagenome, whole genome shotgun sequencing project. | biome: fresh water; feature: sink hole; material: water; isolation source: purple microbial (photo- and chemosynthetic) mats found in... | reverse complement strand
CCGGAATAGATTGGAACAACGCAAAGCTAAAACTCTCATCGGGCGACCCCTCAATTTCGGCACAAAACCCTACACTGAAACCTTGGAATATGAATTATGTGCAATCCTTTAAAGGCAATAATGAGTTTCAACGCAGCGAAGGTTATATGCAAAATATTTCGCCAAATGTCTCGCAATTAGGTGATTATACTACTCTAACAGGTATGCCCGGAGGTGGAGAATACATGGAAGTGGAAGTTTCGGAGCTAAGCATAGAATTTGACATTGCCGAAACATACAGCATTCCTACCGACAACAAACCCTATTTTGTAGATGTTGCAAAATACAAATTACCAGCAACTTACAAGCATTTTTGCGTTCCAAAAATAGACAAAGATGTGTTTTTGTTGGCTCGAATCACAGGCTGGCAAGATTTGAACTTGGTAGAAGGAACAGCACATGTCTATTTTGCAGGCACTTACGTAGGAAAATCGTATATCTATACGCGTAATGTACGCGATACACTCGACCTGTCGCTGGGTAGAGACAAAAAAATATTAGTAACTCGCTCTAAATTAAAGGAATATAGTAGCGTGAAAATGATGGGCGGAAAACGCAAAGAAACTCTAGCCTACCAAATGATAATCAAAAACAATCGAAATACGCCCATAACTATCGAATTACAAGACCAATATCCAATTTCGGGCAACAGCGAAATAGAAATAGAAGTATTGCAAACTTCAAATGCAAAACAAGATTTGAATACCGGAAAATTAACTTGGGAATACAATTTAAAATCCGGCGAAAATAAAGTAATTGATTTGCAATTTGCTATAAAATATCCCAAAAATTCGACTATACAAATAGAGCAATCTAGGACAAAAATGATGCGACAGTTCTAAAAAAACACAAAACAAAACAAACCCCAGAAAATAAAAATTTCTTTCTGGGGTTTGTTTTTTTAGAAAAAAATGACCAACTATTTATCTTTCAACGAACTTTAAAAAAAAATGAAAAACTTTGCCCAATAAATAAAACGAAATACACAGGCTAACTGTTAATGGCTTAATTTTTGCGGGAATAAATGAAAACTAGAGAAAAAAGTAGAATGATTATTTTTTTGAAAATATAGTCAATATAAGAAATTTTTTTTACTTTTGCCTTAATTATTAGATAATGTAACAAACAAGTGGCTTTTTCAAAAAGTTATTTAAAATTCAAAAAAATCAATCTTTTTGTGATAAAATAACAATAGAATAATAGCATAACTTAACAATTTATTATTAAAATTCTAAAAAAGTTGCACAATTTTACTTCTTTTTTTAGAACTATGATCGCTAGTAGGTTACACTATCAATTTGTATATTTTTATAAAAAAATCTGATTCACAACTTTGTTTAATAAACATCTGAATACCAGTATTTTAATTAATAATTAAACTACGGTGCGTTTTTAACCGGAGCAAAAATTCAGCATTCAAAAACTCATCAGTTACAAAAGAGGTAAAGTTAAACTATGAAACGAGTAAGACAAATTTTTTTTTATCTTATTTTTGTTGTTACAACAATAAGTTTGTCCTCTTTTATAGCAACCAACATTAATATCCCACAATCGGTAATTACTGCCTTAAAAAATGGAAATGCAGAGCAATTAGCTTCCTTTTTCAACCCCCATTTGGAGCTCGTGGTGGTGGGGCAATCAGATGTGTACAGCAAATACCAAGCTCAAATTATTCTCAAAAATTTTTTCAGAGAAAACGAACCTTCCAATTTTTTGGTACTACAACAAGGAATAAACGGAAAAGTAAGCTTTGCTATTGGTCGATTAAACACAAATAGAGGCAAATTTAAGGTTTACATACTCGGAAAAGGAAGCGGAAATCAATATAAAATACATCAATTAAGAATTGAAAAAGATTATGGATGATAAAATATTAGAACAAATTATAGAATTTGCTATATTTGAAGATATAAAAACTGGCGACATTACTTCGCTCGCCTGCATTCCTCATAATGCAAAAGGGAAAATGAAATTACTGGTAAAACAAGACGGAATTTTGGCGGGAGTAGAAATTGCCAAAGCTGTTTTCAATAAAATAGACCAAAACCTTTCGATAGAAATTTTGATAAAAGATGGAACGCCAGTAAAAGCAGGCGATGTTGCGTTTTACATCGAAGGCAACGTTATTTCTTTGCTTACTTCGGAGAGATTAGTTCTTAATATTATGCAGAGAATGAGCGGAATAGCTACTGAAACTCGCCGATATGCCAACAAGCTAACTGATTTCAAAACTCAGGTACTCGACACTCGCAAAACCTCACCAGGCTTGCGCTTGCTCGAAAAAGAAGCCGTGCGACTTGGAGGCGGAACGAATCACCGCATGGGATTGTACGACATGATGATGATTAAAGACAACCACATCGACTTTGCTGGAGGCGTACAAAAAGCGATTTTGGCTGCCAATAAATACAAGAAAGACAACAACTTAAACGTTAAAATAGAAATTGAAGCTCGATGCTTTGATGAAATTGCTGAAATTCTGAAAATAGGAATGGTGGACATTATTATGATTGATAACTTTACGCCCGAAGAAACCCTTAAAGCCGTTCAAATGATTGATGGTAAGTACAAAACAGAATCCTCGGGTGGTATTACAATCGAAAATATTGCCGAATATGCAAAATGTGGCGTCGATTATATCTCCATTGGTGCACTTACTCACCAAATCAAAAGCCTCGATTTGAGTCTTAAAGCAGTTGATTTCTAAATAGTTATAAAAGAACGCAAACGAAGATTCTGAAATTTAATCAAATGACAAACTCACACAAATTTATTCTTATTTTATTCGTTTTTTCGCTTTTGGCTTGCAAAAATGATATTGAAGTAGTAAATAAACTTACTGCCGACAACAATTTACCACAGCTAAAAGCCGAAAATATGGAAATTATTTACAGCGATTCGGGTTTTGTAAAGCTAAAAACGTTTACTCCTTTGCTTGAAAGTTACACTCAAAAAGAAAAACCTTACTCGGAATTTAAGCAAGGCATCAAAACGGTTTCTTACGACCGTTTTCAAAAAGTAACTTCCGAAATGTCAGCTAAATATGCTATTTATTTGATAAACGAAAATTTGTGGGAACTCAAAAATAATGTGGTTGTTAAAAACATAAACGGCGAAACGCTCACAACCGAACATTTATTTTTTCAAGAAGACAAAGAAATTTTATACACAAAAGAATTTGTCATGATTTTGAATGCAAACGGCTCTAAAATAACTGGAAAAGGCGGATTTGAATCCAATTTGGGCTTTACCGAGTACCGTTTTGTTGATGTAAGTGGAAAATATAATTTTAACAACAACTAAGTTTTGAAAAATCTACTAAAATTCGTTTGGTTTGCCACATCGCTTTTTGCTTTAGGATTAGCCGCAATTATTACCAAAAAGTCCGGTTTTTCAGAAAGTTATCCGCTTTTTATCATTGCAGGAGTTGCTTTTTTGATGTATCTGCTGCGCAAAAAAATAAACGAAAACCAAAACCAAAACTAAAAATTCTTTGCTTTTATTTTTCAAATTTCAAATATTTAATTAACTTTACACCTTCATAATTGTATGTAAACATCTGTATTTCAATCTAATTTTGTAAATCGAACAGAAAAAAATATGATATTTTCAAAAATGAAGAACTATACTATTCGGTTTTTGAGAAAAATTCTTTTTCTTTCCAAAAATATAAGTTTGCCCGGATTTCAATCCGTACCTATTTACAATGTGGTGCGCATTTTTTACAAAGGAATTATCAACGGCGACATTAATACGCAAGCCGCTTCCATTGCCTTTAATTTTTTTCTGGCTACTCCGCCTACTATCATTTTTCTATTTACACTCATTCCCTACTTGCCAATCGAAAACTTTCAAATAGAGCTACTTAGCTTAGTAAACAACCTACTGCCACACAACGCATTCAGTTCCATCAACCAAACACTTGAAGACATCATCACGCAACAAAGAGGCGATTTGCTTTCGTTTAGCTTTTTTGCCGCTTTATTTTTTTCTACCAACGGAATTGCTGCCTTTATTTCGGCGTTCAATTCGTCCATTCATTTGAAAGAAACTCGCTCGTGGATTGCTCAGCGGCTCATTGCCTTTGTGCTGGTCATTATTTTTTCCATTTTGTTGCTTTTTGCAATTGTCAGCATTGTTTTTTGGGGTGTGATTATGAATTATCTAACCCAGCTCAATGTTTTTGAAGACAATTACATACTTTATCTCATTGTGGTTACCAAATGGATAATAATTATTGCACTTTTCTATTTTTCAATCTCATTTATGTACTATTTAGCTCCTAGCGAGCGTTTAACTTTCCGTTTTTTCTCCGTTGGAAGCACTTTCGCTTCCATTATGAGCATTCTGGCTTCGGTTATTTTCTCTTTTTATATCGACAACTTTGGGCAATACAACAAACTTTACGGTTCGATAGGTACTATAATGGTGCTTTTGCTCTGGATTTACCTCAATGCGTGGCTCATTTTGCTGGGTTTCGACCTCAACGAAAGCGTTATCAACGCCCAAAAGAAAAAAAATTTAGCTAATTGATACAGGTGGCTTTGAGTCATCGTATCAATATTGCAAACTACCAGCCCTTCAAGGGTTTAAAACCCTTGAAGGGCTTAACCGATAAAAAGAACACACACGGCTTCGAAAAATAAAAACAAAAAGACTATTTTGCATGTACGGGCGGCTTGGCGCACGCCCTAACAGCAAAAGTATTCTTTTTGTTTTTATTTTTCGTAAGTTTAACTAAGGCATAATCACCACGCGCAACCCCAAATCGTAGCCCCTGCTATCGGGAATCCAACCGTTGCGATCCGCAACACGGCAGCGGGTAGCGCCGTTGCGCCAACTACCGCCACGATAGACGCGGTTAGAGCTTGCAGTCAAATTCACAGGGTCTTTTTTCGGACTATTTTTGTAATAATTCTCATCATACCAATCCATGCACCATTCCCACACATTGCCACTCATGTCGTAAATGCCCAGTGAATTTGCTTTTGGGGTTATGCCTACTTCATGGGTTGTGCTATTTGAATTTTTATCATACCACGCAAAATCTTTCAAGTCATTTTCATTATTTGTTCCGGCATATTTCGTGCGGTTGTTTGCTCCACCTCCTGCGGCGTATTCCCATTGTGCTTCCGATGGTAATTGATATTTTTTTTCGGTTTTTTGGCTTAGCCAAGTGCAATATTCATTTGCCCCGTACCATGTAACATAAATAACGGGGTGTTTTTCTTTTCCGCTTATAGGTGTCCATTTTCCGTTTACTTTATTCAAACCCCAATTTCTATCTTTATTTTCTTTTTCACTTTCGTAAATCATGGTTTGGTCTTTGTGCTCGCCCTGTTTTACTTTGTCAGAGCCGTAATCGTTCAAGAATGCCGCAAACTCGGCGTTGGTAACTTGATATTTTCCAATATAAAAATCGGAAACTTCTACTTCGTGAATGGGTTTTTCTCTATCACTTATATCTTCCGCACCCATCATAAATTTACCGCCTTTTACAAAAATAAGGTCGAAATTAAGATTTCCTATTTTTTCGGTAAAGTTTTGGTTTTGGGGTTTTACAATTAACGGCTCTATGGGCTTTGGTGGATTTTTTAATAAATTAAGTTCTATTAAAAGGGCTGTTTTTTCGGCATTTAACTTTTCCAATTTTTGTTCCAAAGCCTTTTGTCCTAAATAGTTCTGTTTTTCTATTTCCAAAAGGCTGCCCACTAATTTTTCATCGCTTAGCCCAAATTGTGTTGTCATTTTGCTAAGAAATTTCACAAAATCTTGATGATTCCATTTTGCTTTTTTGTCGAGCACAAAAAATTGTACTTCTTCTATTATGCCTATGTTAAAATTTGTTTTTCCTTTCAAATCGGCTTCCAACTGCTCTATTTGTGCTTTTGCTTGTGCCAATTTTTGTTTTTCGGCATTCAAAGCCGTTTCCAACTCCTTTTTTAAGGTATAAAGTTTTGCCGTTTCGCTTTTGTAATTGGCATTTTGCTTTTGCAAATCGGCTAATTGCGTATCGGTTTGTTTTAATTGAGTGTTTAAATTGTTTATTTCGCTTTTTGAGTGGCTGAATTGTTGCTTTTCAGCAGTCAATTGTTTTTCCAATTCTGCTTTTTCATTTTTCAATTTTTCTGTTTCAATTGCAAGTTGATTCGATTTTTCGGCTTTTTTTATGTATTCATTTAGCTCAATCGAAAATTTTGAAAGCTCGTTATTTTTTGCAAATAACTCATTTTTAACTTGTTTTATATTTTCTTCGTGTTGTTTCAATAGTTTAGAATAAAACAGCTCAAAACGCTCTTTGTAACGTGGCAAATACACACAATCGTCTATTTTGGATTGAATTTGTTGCACAAGGTGAGTTGAATTTTCAATCTCCTTAGCTTCCCTAAGCGATGTTTCTAAATATTTTTTTGCCCTTCGGTATTCTTCTTTTTGAATAAGTTCTTCGGCAAATTCTATGTCGCTATCTATTTCAATTCTTTTTTGAGCAAATCTATCAAACCGCACATTTTTAGCCCAGAGCAAATCATCGGCTTGTTCTTTATTCAATGCTTTGGGTTCGGGCAGTTGTTTTTTGAGTAAATTGTTTTTTATACTTGTAAAAATCTCCTTGGTGTTTAAAAAATGGTTGTTTATGTCCAAACCATTTTCCAATACCTCTATCAGCTCTCCGGTAAAATAAGTAGGTACTTGGGTGTTTTCTTTGGGAAAGCGAGCTGGGTTGTCTTTCGACGCAGAAGTCATCACATAAGTACCCTGAAAATTATTTAGTTCGGCAATAATTTGACTATCGGCATCGCCCATGGTATCTCCTTCAATGATTTCGCCGCTGTAACAAGCATCTAAAATAATAAGCTTCCGCAACGAGTTACAATCTTTTATATAATCGGCAAAATCGGTGGTACTAATAGCACCTTGCTTGGTCATGTTGGTATTAGTCGAATAGGTTGTTAAAAATACATTGTATTTTTGTGCAAAAACATCACTATAACCATGCCCTGCATAGTAAACGAACAAATTGGTTTTCGTTTGTTTTGTTTTGTCTTTCAAAGCAGCCAGATGTTTTTCAACATCGGCTTTACTTTCGTTGAGCGAAAAGATAATATTTCCTTCAGGTACACCCATAATATTAGGGTCCATCAACAAATCTTTCAATTTATGAAGATTTATTTCTACATTGGGAATTGGTTCTAAACGATTGTTTTCATCGTGAGGAAATTCCGCAGCACCTATCAGTAAAGCTATTGTATTTTGATGGTCAATATTTTTCATTTATTGCTATTTGTGCCAGCTATTTTTGGGATTTTTGAAATAAAAAAACGAAATTAAAACTATTCGCTAATGGGCTTAGAAACACTCGCATTTATTAATTTTTGGTTTCTAAACCAAAGCGTTAAACCAATGTCTTCAAAATCGTATTCCTCTTGATTTTCAGCATCTTCAAATTCATAACTTTCATATTCGTAGTTAAATTTTATTTTTCGGCTTGCATATTCGTTTTTTATAAGTTCTAACACTTCATTTTTGGGTAAAACATATAAATCATTATCATTTAGAAAAATTTTATTTGTCTGAATTTGAATTGCATCATCAAATTCGTCAAAATGTAAATAGGATATATCTATACCAAATTCAATATACTTATAATCAGAAGTATAACAATCGACTCCCACTTCTTTTTTAAAAAAATCAGGTGCTCCCAAATACCCTTTTATCTCCTCTTCGTTTATGTAAAAAGGCAAATTACCAAAGCGTTTTCCTATTTCAAAAACATAATCCATTTTATACTTTTTTATAAGTTATAACAAAAATTATTTTCCTTTACGCCAATGAGTTTCACCGGTTTTATTAAGTTCTTTTTGTAAATTCTGTATCACTTTTTTGAGTTTAGTCATACGTTTTGCATCAATATTCGATTTATTGGGCTTGTTAGTAAGCTCTTTAAATTCATTTTGAGCATTTTCATATTGCTCTTTTACCGATTTTTTTTCAGTCTGATTTTTGTGTGGTTCATTTTTGCCATTGTGTTTTTTATCTTTCCAGCCGTCTTTATTATTAGTATTTTCTTTTTTATTATTGTCTTTATAACGAGAAAATTCATCAAAAAATTGACTAATTTCAATAGTAATAAAGCCTAAAAACATCAAAAATAATAGATATTTTAAGAATGCTTTTAAATTTATTGACGGTTTTTCAATAATGGATACTGCTTGCATACTTTTTACATTTAAAATATTTTTTCTTCTTTACAACTGCAATTTAATTTTTTTCAAAATTATAAAACTTATTTCAAAAAAAACACACGAAACGTTATTTTTAGCTTATTCCTTTTTGATGCTTACCGTAGAGCCGTTTACATCTTGCAACACAATGTTTCCGTTGCCGCAAACAATGGTTGTGTTTACTTGTTTTGCCATCGTTTCGAGTATAAGAGCTTCTAAGCGTTTGAACATTTCATCGGAGGCTTCGTTCTTGGGCGAATATTCTATTTTTAATTCTACTTCGTTGAAAATTAACAACATATCGCTTCTAAACTTGAGCGAAAAGCTAAACGACGATTTCAAAACTTGCACAATTGATGTTTTAATTTCGCCTACAAAAGCATTGAGTGCATTAACAAATTTGCCTGCGCCCATTTCGCCTTCATGGCTTTCAACTCTCACTATTTCAATGCTTTCGAGTTGTTCTATTCCCGATTTTTGAATGTAATTTTGAAACAAAATCACTTGTTTGTCGGCATTCTCGCCCAAAATTCTAAATTCTATTTTTTCCATAGCCGGTTTTATTTAAAAAAGTTATTTTTCGTTTTTTTTACAAAAATAAAAAAAAACGGAAAATACGAAGTCTTTTATTTATGCAAAAGCAAGTTCTTCTAAATTGGTGTCTTTTATTCCCAATTCGTTGATATTTATATCAAAAGCTAGTTCGGCTTGTTCCTTCATAATGGTTAAAATATCGTAGTACGCTAACAATTGCCCTTGTGATAGTAAATCCTTTTTTTGTTTCGTTTTAATAACTTGTTGCATACAATAAGCAACTATTTGCGATATTATTTTTTTATATTTTAGGTCATTTTGGTTCTGTAAGTCTTTGTCATTTATTCTATTGCGCATCAACACATCAAGCCCTAAAACCTGAACCGGTAGTTCATTGTCTTGTGCAAGCTTTTTCATGTAATCGAGCAAACTACTGTAAGCTTGTAATTGTCCGGTTTCGTATCTATCCGTAGTGTTTTGGTTCATTTGTTCCAATCGTTTTTCTTGAATAATCGGAATTAAATCAACCAAATAAGCAATATATTTTTCCTCATTGTTCATGGTATTCTGTTTTTTAAGATACATTCCAATATTTCTTTTTGCTCTTGCAAGCGTTTAATATCTTCGTTCCATTTTTTATTTACCAATGCTTCTCTTCGCCTGAAATCTAAATCGTTCCAATTTGTGATAAAGTTTTCAGGCTTTTTAATTTTATTTTTATGAAGCTGAATTTGGTTTTCATAGCTTTTAATCCCTTTTTTAATCTGTTTCTCGTCATGATTTTTGTATTGTTCAAGATGTTTGTAGTGTTTTCCTCCCAAAAGAGCTTTCAAATAATTTCTACATTCATCACAAGCCTTAACATCAATTCCTTTTACTACCCTAATCAAGCGACATAATTCGTTCCATTCAGATTCGGACAAAAAATCTCCATCTAATACTTTTTCAATTAATTTTTCTAACTTTTCTTCATCGCTAAGTACTACAATTTGTTTGGGTTGCGATAAATTCTTAATCATGTATGGCGTTCCTATACCAAAAGCTAGCAACAAAATAAGTAACACAAAAAAACGTTGCGGTTTGTTGGGTTTTCCTTGCTTACTTGTTGTACTTGATGTAAAAAAAACACTCGTTTCTATTTCGTTTTCAGTACGTATAAATGTATGAATGTTCATATTCTAATTTCTTTTTAACGGCTAAATATTAACAGCATTTTCGCCCAAGATTCTAAATTCTATTTTCTCCATGCTTTGCTTACTATTAACGAAATTTTTTTTACAAAAATACAAAATAATATTCAATCATGCACACGAATTGTTTCTTTTTTCGTTTTAAAAAACACAAACAAAATTGAGCAAGAAAAAAAATAAAAAGCCCGTAAAATTTATAAAAATTTTACGAGCTTATTTTTTAAGAAAAAAGAATTGAGAAATTAAAGTTTAAAACTCAAAATCTATTTTGCATTTTCTTTTTTAATCAAATTCAATGCCGAACCTTCTGTAAACCAGTCGATTTGGTTTTGATTGTAGGTATGATTTGCCAAAATGGTTTCTGTAGTTCCGTCGTCGTGTTTCAACACAATTTCGATTTGTTTGTCAGGAGCTATTCCGGCAACTTTTACGTCGATGTTGTCATTTTCGCGAATCTTATCATAGTCTGCTTTGTTGGCAAAAGTAAGTCCCAAAACACCTTGTTTCTTTAAGTTTGTTTCGTGAATGCGAGCAAACGAACGCACCAAAACTACTTGCACACCCAAGTGGCGCGGCTCCATAGCTGCATGTTCTCTGGAAGAACCTTCACCGTAATTTTCGTCACCAACTACCACTGAACCAACGCCTTGCGCTTTGTAATAACGTGCAGTTGCAGGAACGGCATCGTACTCGCCAGTCAATTGATTTTTGATTTTGTTGGTTTCGTCGTTGAAGAAATTCACTGCACCAATGAGCATATTGTTTGAAATATTGTCCAAATGTCCACGATATTTCAACCAAGGACCCGCCATCGAAATGTGGTCGGTAGTACATTTTCCTTTGGCTTTGATTAGTAACTTCATGTTATTGAAGTCTTTACCGTCCCAAGCATTGAAAGGTTCGAGCAGTTGCAAGCGGTCAGAAGTAGGCGAAACGAGCACTTCTACCTTTGAGCCATCGGCTACAGGAGCTTGAAATTTATTGTCTTCCACAGCAAAACCTTGTGGCGGAAGGTCAATTCCTTGTGGCTCATCGAGTTTCACTTTTTCGCCATTTTCGTTTACCAAATAATCGGTCATCGGATTAAAACCCAAATCGCCAGCAATAGCCAAAGCAGTAACAATTTCGGGCGATGCCACAAAAGCGTAAGTATTTGGATTTCCGTCGGCACGCTTAGCAAAGTTGCGGTTAAATGAGTGAACGATAGTGTTAAGTTCTTTTTTATCAGCACCTTCCCTATCCCACTGACCTATACAAGGACCGCAAGCATTGGCAAGCACCGAACCATTTATTTGAGCAAAAAAGTCAAGCAAACCATCACGCTCGGCAGTGTAACGAACTTGTTCAGAGCCAGGAGTTACCGTAAAATTAGCTTTTGCTTTCAAGTGTTTTTCAGCCGCTTGCTTGGCAACAGAAGCCGCACGAGTCAAATCTTCATACGAAGAGTTTGTGCATGAGCCAATTAAACCAACTTCCACTTTGGTTGGATAATTATTTTCTACAATTGCCTGTT
>JFJP01020857.1_pt1 | contig 11498 bp, 5 predicted proteins | sample 431651 | NCBI WGS metagenome assembly JFJP01 (sample SAMN02602958, study PRJNA72255) | Microbial mat metagenome, whole genome shotgun sequencing project. | biome: fresh water; feature: sink hole; material: water; isolation source: purple microbial (photo- and chemosynthetic) mats found in... | reverse complement strand
TGCTGCGCTGCACCTCCTTGCGCTCGCGTTCGCCGCGTGGCGGCGACAGATCGAGCCGGGCCAGCGCCTGCTCGGCGGCGCGCGAGGTGCGCACCGTGCCGCCCTTGGCGGCACGGCGTCCGATCCAGCGCAGCACGCCGGTCAACGCCACCTTCTCGCGCGTGTCGTAGAGCGTCGACCACTCCTCGCCGTCGGGTGAGACCTCGACCCGATAGGCCGTGATGCGGCGGTCAGGCTTGGCGGTGGCGCGGCCACGGCTCCACATCAACTGGTCGATGGTCTCGCGTTGCTTGAGATCGAGCGTGATCGTCTTGCCCGCCTTGCGGTCGCCGGCCGCGATCCACGCCGTCTCGGCGCGATCGAAACCGGGCGCGTCGGGCTGGGTCAGCATCACCGCCGGGTCGACGCCCGGAGCGCTGTCGGAGACGCGGATGTCGGCCGGACGCAATCCGGTCGCGACCTCCGCCTGGAACAGACCGGTGTGCGGACCGGTCTCGACCAGCTCCGCCTGCACGCGATCACCCGCCGCCGATTGCAGGATCACGGCGACGCGGTCGGCCTTCTCGCTGACGTCACGGTCGGCATCGAGCACCGCCAGATACAGCGGATTGCCGGGCTTCAGTTGATCGCCGCCGCGATAGGTACGGCTCTGCGAGCGGGCCAGCGCGGCGTCCTCCTCGTCAACAGCGCCCAATCCCAGGTTCGCAAGTCCCTGGTCCTTGGCCTCGCCCTCACCGGCGAAACGCACGCCCTCCTGGGTCGCTGCCGCCTTCAGCGCGGCGTCGCTGGCGATCGGGATGGCGCCGCTGCCCAGCGCGACCACCCGCCTGCCTTTCTTGAAGTCCTCGGTGTAGTCGTAGGTGATCGCGTCTCCACCGCGTACTTGCAGAACGCGGTCCCCCTTCACCGGTTCGCCGAGGGCGGTCGCGATGCGCGCGGCGAATACGCCCTTGGCCTCGGCCGACAGGGTCATCTCCACCACCTCCTCGTCGCCCGAGGCGCTGCGTACCACCACCGGCACGGCCGACCGCGCCTGGCTGGTCTGCAGGTAGGGATCGCGCAGGGTGATGCGCAGCGGTTCGCCCGGAGCGATCGGATCCTCGCCATGCGCCAGGCCGACCAGGGTGAGGACCTCTTCCGCCTCCTGCAGGCGGTTGGCACCGATCAGGGCGCGACCCCAGTCGAGGTAGAGCTGGTCGGCGAGGTTGCGCGGCGGGTTCATCGCCGCGATCTCGCGGAACAGTTCAAGGGCGCGCGGCTTGTTGCCGGCCTGGAGCTCCAGCATGGCGATGCGCGCATGTGCACGGATGCGCGTCTCATCGTCTTCGGATGCGGTGAACTGCTCGTAGATCTTGCGCGCCTGGTCGGCCTGGCGCGCCGCGAGCAGGCAGTCGCCGAGTCGCAGGTTGGCTTCCAGCGCCGCACGGCTCTTCGGCCACGCGGCGATGACCTGCTGGAATTCCAGGGTCGCGGACGGGAGATCGTCCTCGCGCATCGCGAAGTCGCCAAGCAGCAGCCGGGCGCGGGCCGGACCCTCGCCGTCGTCCCCTTGCGCGCGCAGCAGGCCCTCGGCCAGAGCGCGACCAGCGGCGAGGTCGCCGTCGCCGGCCAGCCGACGGGCGGCCAGCAGCACCAGGTCGGCAGGCAGGCGGCTGAGGTTGTCGCGCAGCAGCTGCTGCCGCTCCTTGATGATCCGCCAAGCCTCGTCCTCGTCGCCGGAACCGAGCAGCGCCGCGGCGCGCAGCAGCGGCGCCCTGGGGTCGGCATCATCGAGCGCAGCGCCAACCCCGCCCGCCTTGGCGAGCTGGACGGCGGCGAGGCGACGGATCTGGTCGATCCGCTCCTGACCGACGCGGTCGGGGTTGAACCAGGCCGCCATGTTGGCGAAGGCCCCGGCGGCGATGCCGGCGCGTCCGGCGTCCGCCTCGGCCTGGACCAGCGCCTGGACCCGTTCGCAGTTGTCGCGGTCGTCACGCCAGATGGTGCGCACGCTCCGTTGCACCAGCAGGGCGGCAGCAATCGGATCGCTGGCGCGCGTCCGCGTGATCAGCTGTCCGGCCGCCCATAAACCGGCCTGGTTGCCGCAACGCATGACCGTGCGTAGGGCGGTATCGGCCGTGGTGGCGGGCAACGCCGCCAGACGCGGTTCAAGCCAGCGCTTCAGACCGTCACCGACTTCGCGCCAGGCTTCGATGCCCTTCTCGGTATTGGCCAGCAGCGCGGCTGCCACGGCGTCCTCGGCCGCCGCATCCCGACGGCGTTGCGCCAGATCCAGCTCAAGGAGCAGCAGCGGTTCCCGCAGACGCGGGGAGTCGCCAGCCGTCACCCGGGCCTGGGCCAGGACGGCGGTTGCGCCGGCGGCGTCGCCGGCATCGCGGCGCAAGCGCGCCAGCCACAGCTGCAGTTCGAGGCGGCGACGCGCGTCGCGCAGGCCTGCTACAGCCCGTTCGGCCAGCGCCTGGCGCCATTCCTCCGGCGCACGCCAGCGGTTGTCGGCCGTCATGTTCCAGGCCAGGTCGGGATCGTGCTGCAGCGCAGCATCCAGCACGCGCTCGTACATCGGTCGGTCGCCTGCAGCAGCCGCGGCGGCGGCGGCGGTGTGACGCGCCCAACGCTCCCAGGCAGCTGGTTCGCCGGGCATCTGCGCCACGGCGGCAAGCGCCTCGGCGGGGCGCCCCAGGCGCAGGTGCAGGTCGGCGGCGGCCTTGGCCGCCGCGACGGCCTGGGCACCCTTGCCGGCGATGACCGGAGCCAACGCCTGCAGGCACGGCTCGAACTGGGCGCGGTCGGCGCCATCGCCGGCCTCGACCAGGGCCGCAGCCCAACGCACCGCCCATTCTGGGCTGTCGGCGAGGGGCCGGGCGAGCTGGGCGGCATCGCCCAGCGTCTCACGACGGTCGCTCGCCCGCCGGTAGGCCTCGCTGCGCACGGCCAGAAGGCGTAACGGGTGCATTCCCGCCGGTGGCGCGGCCAACATGGCCGCCAGGGCCTGATGCCCTTTGGTGCGCCACGCCTGCATGAGCGGATCGGAGTCCCGGTCGAGGGCGAGCAGCGGCTCGGCCTTGGCCTTGTCGCGCACGCATTCCTTGACCAGTCGTTTGCACATCTCGCGCGTCTCGCGGTGCTGTGGCGCCGAGAACACGGTGGTGACCAGAGTCGTAACCTGGGCTACCGTCTCGGGCTTGTCGCGACGCCCTGACAAGCGGTCGAGGAGGAGGTCGAGGACGCGGCGCGACCAGCCCTCGTCGAGCAGGCCGCCATCGCGCACCGCCTCGGCGATCATGGTGACGCCCGTATCGCCGGTCTGGGCGAGGCCCACAGCCAGACGGCAGGCCCAGCCGGCGCGATCAGCCTGCTTGGCCCGCGTCTCGATCAGGGCACGGGCTGCGGCATCGGCCTTGGCCACCTCGGCCAGGCGCTCGAAGCCGAGCGCCGTGGCGTCTCGACGCAGGGCCTCGGTGACGAGGGCGGCGCGATCGCCGCCGACGACGGCACGATACAGGGCCAGGACGGCAAGGCGGTACTCGCTGCCGCTCCAGGCCTTGGTCAGGAATGGTACCGCCGCGGGGAAAGCCGAGGCATCGAGCGATAGCACGCGATCGAGGATCTCGTGCGGCCAGCGCGCTTCCGGATGCTCGGTCGCCAGCTTCAGCCACAACCGGGCGGAGCGGGGTTTGTCGCTGTTGTCAACCGCCTCGGCGGCACGTTGCAGGTGGCTGGGATCGCGACTCTCGGTCCAGCGCTTTTCCCACAGGTCGGCAGCCTCGCCCGGTTTGCCTACCCGCGACAGCACATGGGCCTCGGCCTCGGTCCGGATCGCTCCGGCGGGAATGCCACGCACCGCAGCCAGGGCCTTGTCGCCCTGCTTGGCCTCGGCCAGACGCCAGGCCGCATTGGCCACCGCCTGGGCGAAGGCCGGATCGGTGGGGAAGCGCGCCAGGGCGAGATCCTCGGCCTCGGCACGCAGGGCGCGCAACTCGTCCGGCCAGCGCTCATCGGCCAGGGCAGCGAGCAGCGCCTCGCGCGCCTGGGGCGACTTCGGCCAGGCCTTGGCCACAGCGATCTGGTCGGCGAGAGCGCGGCGGCGATCCTGCAGCCAGGTCGCCACGACCTGCGCCGCCGCCCAGGCAGCTGCCGCTCCATCCGGTCCGGTGGCTGCCGACTTGTAGGCCAGCGCGGCCGCCTCGAAGCGGCCGGCCGCCTCCCACAGCCTGCCCAATCGACGGCGCTGATCCGGCGTGCCGCCGGAAGCGAGAGCGCGTTCCAACGCTCCACCGGCTTCGAGGGGCCGACCAGCCGCCTCGTAGGCGCCTGCCAGGGCGAGGAGATCGGCCGACGCGGCCTTGAGGCCGGCGCTGGCGATCCGCGATTCCAGATCGGCGATCGCTGCCGGCTCGGCGGCGGGCAGCCAGGCGGCCAGGGCGAGGAGCGACGCGGAGACGATGATGCGTCGGTTCACGGCTTGCTCCCAGCTGGGGTCGGCGAGGACTGGCGGCGCTGGATCAGGCCGCGCAGCGTGCGCGCCTTGTCCATGCGCTGGTAGCCCGGGTGCTCGCGCTCGAGGCGGGCGACGGCGGCGAGGGCGCCGGTGAAGTCCTCCTTGAGGTAGCGGCTGCGCGCCAGGTTGAACAGGATGTCGTCGGTGAACGGCGCGTCGGGATACTGCCGCAGCACGCGTTCAAAGAAGTCGATCGCCTGGCCATAGTCGCGCTCGGCGAAATACAGGTCGCCGATGCGCTTGACCGCGTCGGCGGCGAAGGCGCTGTCGGGGAAGCCGGAGAACACCGCGCGGTAGGCGACGATGGCGCGCTGACGCGCCGCAGGATCCTCGCTGACCTTGCCGTCGCGGCTCGACTGGATGCGTCCCTCGTGCATGCGGCCAATGCGGAACAGGGCCTCGGCAGCCAGGGTGCTGCCGCCGGGCAGGGCGGCGACCTGCTGGTACATCGCCGCAGCCTGGTCGACGCGTCCGGCCTTCTCGGCCGCCTCGCCCAGCGCCAGCAGGCTGTCGTCGATCAGGTCGGACTGCGGAAATTCGCGTTGCAGGGCGCGGCAGGTATCGGCCGCCTCGGCCAATGCGCCCTTGGCCAGGAAGATGCGCCAGAGGGTGTGCAGGGTGTGCTCGCGCAATTCGCGATCGACCGCCTCGGCGCTGGCGCCGACGCGGCGGCATTCATCCAACGCCTCGTCGAAACGCCGCAGCGCATGCGCCTCCAGGCCCATGTCGCGGTAGACCTCGCCGATGCGCAGCGAAGCCTCGGCCTGCAGCAGTTCTTTGCGCACCTTGAGATTGGCGTCGCGCAGGCTGGTGCCGGCGACCATCAGCGTGGCGGTGTTGCCGGGCACGATGCCGGCGCGGGCTTCGCGCAGGGCGGGTGCGGCGCCGACGAGGTGGCGCTCGTCGCGGTAGCGCAACACCACACGATCGCCCAGTTCGACGGCAAGTCGGCCGGGGGCCTGGGTCGACGCGGTCTTGGCCAGGGCGACGCTGGCGGTGAATACGCCGCTGCGCAGGCCGGGGTCGGCGGCCTGCGCATCCTTCGCCGGCACCTTGGCCACGACGCCGGCGGCGGCGACCAGCTCGGCCCGCGCGGGCGGCGACTCGACCAGTTCGATGGCGAGACGGCCACGCTCCTCCCACTTCGGCTCGGCGTCAGGAGCGTCCTTGTCGTCCCGCGGCAACGGCCGTTCGGCGATCAGTTCGGCCTGGATACGCTCGACCTGCGGCCCGAGATCACGATCCGGATCACGCACCCGCACATGCACCTCGCCGGCACCCTCATCGAGGATGACCTCGCGCACCGGGTCGCGGAAGGCGCCGTCGGTGATCGCGACCCGCCCCTCACCGACCAGCTTCAGTTCGAGGGCGCGGCGCGCCTCGCCACTGCCGGTGGCGGTAAAGCGGTCGAGATAGACCACCGTCGCAACCGTCACCCCCGAGCCCTGCAGCACGCCGTCGCCCGGCAGCGGGGCCCCCAGCACAGTCGGAAGCTGGGCGATGTAGACTTCGGAACCGGGGACGCTGGGACGCAGACGGATGGTCTCGCGGTCACCTTCGCTGGTCGTGGCGGTCGCCTCGAAGGGCGCGTCGTCGAGCAGCAGCAGGTCGCGGTCGGCGACGCGCACCACCGCCGGACGACCGAGCTCGGCGATCAGGCTGTCGAGCTGCTCCTGACCGAGGCTGGTGCCGACCATGCGGAAGCTGGCGATCGCCTGGGTGTGGTTGCCGGCCGCGAAATGCGCCTCGCCGATCTCGTAGTAGGCCTTGTTCGCCCACGGCGTTCCCGGCGCGGTCTCGATCACGGCGCGGAAGCTGGGGAAGGAGCGTTCGGGATGGCCGAGCTTCACCTGGCACAAACCGGCCTGGAACAGCGCCTCGGTGCGTTCGGCCTTGTCCGGATTGGGCTCGGCGGCGGCACCGCTGCCGCGCGCCGCGGCGCGCTGGAAGCTGTCCACGGCCGCCTCGAACTCGCCCTTGGCGACCTGCAGGCGGCCAAGACCGAGGCGGGCCGAGAAGGCGGCGTTGGCGCGCGGATGCTTCTCCAGCACGCGCTCGTAGATCGCGATCGCAGCGTCGGCTTCACCCAGCGCGATCTTCTCCTCGGCGTCCTTGATCAGGCGGCGGGCGGCGCGCTGGTCGGTGGCGGCAGGGACGGCCTCGCCGGCGACGCAGGCGCCGAGCAGGACGAGGAGGAGCGGAAGGCGCAGGCTGAGGGCCATCACGGGGCGAGCTCCAGATCGAGGGAGGGGCCGGCGGCACCGGGCTTCAGGTCATCGGGATGGCGGTAGCCGGTCACCGAGAGCTCGACCCGGACCTCGGGCAGGGCGAGACCAAGCCGCGCGCCAGTCAGGAGCAGCGTACCAGCCAGAATGAGCCGTTCGCGGCTACGCGTCACCGTCACTGGCACCTCGACCGGCTCCTTGCGGCCTAGCATGGCCAAGGTGCCAACGAGGACGGCCCGGGCGGGAGGCTCCGGACGATCCGCGGCCTCGCCCGTGGCGCGGGCGAGTTCGGCCGCGGCGTTGGCCGGGGCCGCGACGCCACGCACGGCGCTGATCGCCAGCTCGATGACCGGCTTGCCCCGCGCGGCTTCCCCCAGCACGCGCCGGGACTGATCACCGTCGATCTGGCTGTGCTGGTCGCAGCGCACCGTGAAGGCGCCGCTGAGACCGTCGAGATCGAGACGCAGCTCGCCGCCAGCATTGCGCCCGCCGACCAGGCTCGGCCACAGGGCGCCGCTCGGATCACGCAGGTCGATGTTGGCGGTCAGCCAGGTCGGATCCTTGGGCACGAAACGGTAGCGTTCAGCCTCGGCGGCGGACAGCACGCCGCACGCCAGCAGAATGGAGAGGGCCAACCCGCGGATCATTTCTTCAACCATGCCTCGTCCTCCGCCTCGCCCGGCCTGCCCGTCGCCCGTCCGGTCGGGGCGGCCTGCTCGGACCGGTTGCGGTCGCCTTGGCGGGCAGCACCCGCACCGGCCGGACCGCAGACAATGGGGCATCGCTGCCGCCTGGTCCGAGGTCGAGGAGTAGCAGCAGACCGTCGAGCGCCCCACCGCCGAATCCGCCCTGCGCCGCACCCACCGTGGTCGGTGCGCTCCATTCCTCGCCGTAGGCCTCGGCGGTCGCCGTCGCGCCGCTCAGCACCAAAGCCATCGGCCGGCCGGCGACCGTACCGCTGGCGAACGCCACGGCTTCGCTATCGACGACCTGGACCCGACCGATGCCGGGCAGGCACGAGGAGAAACGCAGCGAGTCGAGACCCTTGGAGAGGACAGCCACGTAGCTGCCGCCTGGCGGACTTCCCGGGGTCAGGTGGTTGCCGGTGCGGATCAGGCCCCAGGCCGAGCTTCCGGCGATGAGGAAGGATCCATCGACGGCGGTGCCGAGGCTGTCGATGCCGATACCGTTCGGTTTGTCCGTGTGGCCGAGGTTGCCAGGTGCGGCTGTCGAGACGCACCAGCCAGGCCTGCGACAGCACGCCCATGCCCCATCCCTCCATGCCGAGCCGCCCGAGGTTGGGTGCCGGGGTGCGCACATCGAAGGGCTGCTTGTTGAACACCGAATTGCCGCCGTCCGACCAGCCGACGAAGACCAGGTCGCCATCGTCGGTCCAACGCAGCAGACGGATCGCCGAGTCGGATTCGAGGCGGAGGTTGTCCAATCCGATATAGCCACCGTTCCACCAGTAGAGCTGCAGGTCGAGCTTGCCGTCGGGGCGGTGGATATGCAGCCAGGGATCGCGATAGGGCTCGCGGCCGGTCGGCCACTGGCGGTCGCCCCCCAGCGCGACCCGGCCATCGATGGGATTGACCGCGAAGCGCGTCCCGCCCTTGTCTGCGCGGCCCTCGACCTGCACGATGTTGGCACCACGCCGCGAGCCATCGGTCCCCAGCTCGTAGATGTCGCCCGCCGCCAGACGCAGGTGGCCCTGTGCGGACAGGCGCAACTGGGGCGCACCGGCCGGGCAGCGGATGCGCCTGATCCAGGTCACCGCCGACGCATCGGCGGTGAGGCGTGCGACCCAGGTCGCGGTGGCGGGACCGCGCGCCAGAGCGGGATCCGAAGCCGGAGCGAGGTCCTCGACCGGACCAAGCGCGTCGAGCCCCTCGCCGGCCGGCCCGGCGAGGTAGATGTTCCCCTGCGCATCGCAGCAGGCGCTGGTGATGCCTCCGGCCCCCCACGGCAGGCGCACGGCGGCGGTGACGCTGCGCAGGTCCGGCCCGTAGATGACGACGAAGCCGGTGGCCTGGGCATGCGACCACGACCAGCGTTCCTTGGGAGCAAGGGCGGCCGGGGCGGGCGGCGCCGGCCGGTCCCGGCCGAGCACGCGCACCGGAACGCCGGGCGGATCGAAGACCGGCCCGAGGGCACTGCCCGCCGCGACCACCGAGCCGTCGCTGCGGATCGCTCCGGCCGCGAACCATTCGGTGCCACCGCCACCACAGCGCGTCGCCGCCAGCACCGCTGCACGGTCGGGCCGCGCCGCCCAGCGCTCGGTGTAGGTATGGAAGCGCGTCCGCACCTCGCCGGCGCCGAGGCTGCCCAAACCGGCCAACAGCAGGACGACGGTCAGGAGCGTAGGTGTGGTTCGCGCGGGGGGACGGTGCATGGGCTATCAGACTGATACGCGCCCCGCCCCCTCCTGTGACTGGCCAGGCGTTCCGTTCCCGCATCGAGGTGTTTTGATTTCATGCAGCGACACCTGGACGAAGTCCTGCAGGCACACCCTCCGCACCCGCGCTGTAACCCGGATTTCCGCTGGCGGCAGCGATCCGCCGTCGGATCCTCCCCGCCTTACCCTGGAGTCTGCATGCGCCTGTCAGCGCTCGCCGCCACCCTCATCCTCGTCGCCCCGCTTTGCGCCGGTGACGCTGCCCCAGCCCCCGCACCGGAGACCAAGCCCGTGGAATCAGCCGCCGCCCCCGACGCCGCAACCCTGCGCAAGCAGGTCAGCTACCTCTACGGCACCACCCTGCGCAAGGCCGTCGATGGCGCCGTCGCCCAGGGCGAACTGGATGCCGCCGAGATCATGCGCGGCCTGCAGGACGCGGTCGCCGGCACCGCCGCCGAGATCGACCCGGCGAAGGCCCAGGCCATGTTCGAGACGTGGCAGAAGATGCTGGAAGCCAAGCAGAACCAGGGCGCCGAAGGCGCACTCGCCGACAACAAGGCCTTCTTGGCCGAGAACGGCAAGAAGCCCGGCATCATGACCACCGCCAGCGGCCTGCAGTACGAGGTGCTCAGCAAGGGTCCCGCCGACGGCAAGCAGCCCAAGGCGACCAGCCAGGTGCGCGTCCACTACACCGGCACCAAGCGTGACGGGAAGGTCTTCGACAGCAGCGTGCAGCGCAATGAGCCGGCCGAATTCCCCCTCGACGGCGTGATCAAGGGCTGGACCGAGGGCCTGCAGCTGATGCGTGAAGGCGACAAGTTCCGCTTCACCATCCCCAGCGAGCTGGCCTACGGCGCGCGCGGCCCCGGCCCGATCGGCCCCAATGCGGTGCTGATCTTCGACGTCGAACTGATCAAGGTGTTGAACTAGGATTGCCCCTGCTGGAGGCTGGAGGCTGGAAGCTGAAAGCTGAAGGCTGGATACAGATGCAGCGCACCGCCCCGGGAATCCCCCGGGGTTATGTGTTGGTGGACTGCCCTTGCCTGTCTCTTCCAGCCTCCAGCCTCCAGCCTCTAGCCTAACCGATGCTCGCCTCCCTTCTCGGTCCGCGCTTCTGGATCCCCTCGTACATCGCCCTGGCGATCGGCCTGTTCGCGCCGGGCGACTTCGCGTGGATCAAGGCCTTGGTTCCGTGGACGCTGGGCGGCATCCTGTTCTTCACCTGCCTCAAGATCCCCTTCGGTTCGGTGGTCGATGGTTTCGGTGACCGCCTGCTGCTGCGGCGCTGCGGCTGGATGGCGGTGGCCAAGCTGATCGCCCTGCCCGCCCTGGCGTGGGGTGTAACCTGGCTGATCGCACCGGAATGGGCGGCCGGTGTCGCGTTGGTGACGCTGATGCCGGCCGGTCTGTCCTCGGTGGCCCTGACCGACCTGCACCGCGGCGACCGCGTGCTGGCGCTGTTTCTCATCATCGTCACCAGCCTGCTCGCGCCGCTGACCATCCCGTGCGGCATGGCCCTGGTGCATAGCGGACCGAGCCCTGACGTCGCCCGGCTGGCCGGCCAGGCCGCCTACATCCTGACCCTGCTCGTCGTGCCCTTCGCCGCCGCGCAGGCCGTGCGCCTGACCCTGCCCCGCCTGGTCGAGCATGGCATGGGCTGGTGGGGCCGCCTGTCGATCCTTTGCCTGATCACCCTGGTGCTGGTCAGTTGCTGGGGTAACCGGGCTGCCTGGCAGGGCTGGGAGGCCAGCCGCATGCTGGTGCCCCTCGGCCTGGTCACGCTGAGCGCCGGGATGACCCTCGGCCTGCTGCTGCTGCTGCGCCGTTCACTCCCAGCCCCGGCCCTGACCGCCTTCGCCTGCGTCTCAATCTACATGAACAACGGCCTGTCGATCGCCTACGCCACCGCCTTCCATCCGGGTGATGCCGACTGCGTGCTGATGCAGGTGCCGATGGTCGCCGGCGTCGTGCTGTGGGGGCGTTGGGCGAAGCCGCATGACTCTGAGGACGCGCCCACATGAGCTTTTTTGCTCAGGGGCTTCGCCCCTACGGCCCTGCTGGCCTACCCCCCGGCCCTTGTCCCAGCTTGGTTTCGTCGCTACCGCTCCGAAACCATGGACGGATGGGCTACGCCCATTCTATCCGTCCACCGCTGCTCGGCGGCCGCCCCACCGCATGCGCGGCGGGGCCCCATGGGCCGACCTTGTGTTTTTCCTCATGACACCCTTCGATCACCTGCTGCACCACGCCCCGATCGCCTGGCGTCGCTGGCATGGCGAGGCGGTGGCAGAGGCCGTGCGACGCGATGTGCCGCTGGCCGTGCTGGTTGGCGATGCACTCGACGCGTGGACCACGACCTGGCTGAACGCCCTGCATGCCG
>JFJP01041629.1_pt1 | contig 11499 bp, 9 predicted proteins | sample 431651 | NCBI WGS metagenome assembly JFJP01 (sample SAMN02602958, study PRJNA72255) | Microbial mat metagenome, whole genome shotgun sequencing project. | biome: fresh water; feature: sink hole; material: water; isolation source: purple microbial (photo- and chemosynthetic) mats found in... | reverse complement strand
CGCTTTCGGTCGGTTAAATCGATGCCCAGACCAACAAAATAAGTGAATTCCCCTTTCTTATTAAAAACAGACCTTCCATGCCACTCAATTAAAATTTCCCTGCCCTCTTTTGTAAGGATATAATTTTCATTCAGAGTGGGGGTATTGACTCGAATCAGTTTATCAAATATCTGGGATACTGCTTCCCGATTTTTTTCCGGGACAAACGTGGTCATATACTCTTTGCCAACCACTTCATCCTGTTTGTATCCAAGAGACTGAAGCATTGTTTCATTGACCATGATGGTTCTGCCTTCGGCATTTATCGCCACAAAAAAGACAGGAGCAGCCAGAAGCAACGCTTCTAATTCTTCATAGGTCGGTTTTTCAGACATGGTCATCCTTATCCTACCCCCTCCACAAGGAGAATAATTCCATGTGCAGGCTCGCGTAAAGGGCTTATACAGCAACCGGCGTTAAGGTATAAATCCGTGCAAAGCCCGCAGCCGTTTCAATATCCCCCTGGCGAAGTGCTTCCCGCACATCATCAAGTTTAAGGGCATCGTTAAGAGAAAGATAGGGGGACCACTCGGTTTCTGAGTAAATATATTCAACCTCAATTTCGGCAACATAATTACCCTCGTGGATCAATTTTTTTTGTTTTCTGATTTTCATCATTTTCTGCTCCTAAAGTCCTCAGTCCATCTTTCCGAGTCAGGCCGATATGCTGTAACAAGAACAGCAGGACTTGTTGTCCCCTTCGCTATACCCCATACAACATGAATGGGTCGGTCCTCCTGATCTCGCTGAAGAACAAGAGCGCAAGGTCCTTTTGCAAAAGCAGGATACTCTTCCAGCAGTTCAGCCTTTTCCACACCGGATAGCACATTTCGAACTGAAAGGTTGTCTGCTGCCAGCTCATCGTAGCCATGCACTGATATTTGGACCCTGCCAATAGAGACTAACCGTTTCAGTTGTTCAAAGATGCTATTCATAATTCCAGACTATCACACAACCAATTCGGGAACAATGGGTCATTTTTTCAGACATCATCGCCTCCGGATTCTTTTGATGGAATTGCTCCGCCTCATCCTTGAGCCTTGCCGGATGATCGTTTGATATCAACAATCTTAGAATTTAAATAAGGCTTTGTTTCATAGGCTGCAATGTTCATCAAATCCCTGGTCAAAGATCCCATTCTGGAAACCGCTTTGAGAATTTGGCCGATATGGTCTCTCCCCTCAACAGTGAAACCAGGATCGCTTTTCAGTAATTCACAATAGCCGTTGATGATCTGAAGCGGCTGGTTGAATTCGTGACATACAGCACCGGCCATTTCCAGAACAGCCTCCAGTTTCTCCCGTTTAACATGTTCTTCTTCGGCCCGTTTTTTATCACGGATATCAATGAAACATTCTAAAAGGACGGTCTTGCCTTCTATCTCATTTTTCATGACGGTCTTCAGAACCGGTATTCGTTCGCCGGTAAAGGTAATGATCTCCCGTTCAGACCGGTCCAGATCTAAGCCCTGGTCTATAATCGGACAATTTCCCACTTCGGCGGGGCAAATATAGTCTGTGCATTTTTTACCGATCAATTGTTCAAGTGAGCAACCAAATGAACTCAGGGCGTGGGGATTCACATCAAGAATCTGTTGCGTGTCGAAATCAATGATCACAATCCCCAAAGGAAGCATGTTTAAAAGGGTTTCCAGCCTTTCATGGCTGTCCTCAAGCTGTTTCTCAATCAATTGACGCCTTTGCCGCTCTTTTTCAAGCTCTTCTATTCTTTGTAATAAATTCTCAGTCATGGATTGCCTCCCTTTTTTTCCATCATCATAGGCCCATGGCTTTTGTCAGAGCTTCCTTCAATGCAGACATCGAATACGGCTTATACAAAAACGCCCGGGGCAGTTCCGGATGGTTGCCTGCCATGACCACATCCTTGTCATGGCCGCTGGCCAGGATCACCGGCACATCGGCCCGCATCCTGCGAAGCGCTGTCATGTCATGGCCGCTGGCCAGGATCACCGGCACATCGGCCCGCATCCTGCGAAGCGCTGTCAGGGTTTCCCATCCGTCCATGCCGGGCATGGTCAAATCCGAAAGAACACAGCAGATTTCATTTTGGCGCTGTTGGAATATCTCCATTGCCTCGATTCCATCCCGGGCTTCAATGACCGTGTATCCGAGGCGGGTGAGCATGACCTTTGCCGTATTGCGAACCATTGCCTCATCTTCAATGAGCAGCACGGTGCCGCCCTTTTCAACCCTTTGGACAAAGTCCGCCGCTGGTTTTTCCGGCTCAAGGGGAAGGGGGATTTTGTCCGTTGATATGGGCAGATAAACCCGAAAGATACTGCCGCGCCCCGGTTCGCTGTTCACGGTGATGCAGCCGTCCTGAGTTTTCACAATTCCCATGACAACAGGCAATCCCATTCCCCGCCCAATCAATTTTGTGGTAAAAAACGGATCAAAGAGTTTCTCGATATCCTGGTTTGAAATCCCGCAGCCGGTATCCGACACTTCCAGACAGGCATGGGGAACAGGCTGAGGCTGCCAGTCCATGGGGAACCGCTTTGAGGGGGGAATCTCCCCATGGGCAACCGTTCTGATGGCCAGGCCGATGCTGCCTTGATTGCCGGGAATGGACTCCCAGGCATTGGTGATCAGATGGACCAGAATCTGCTGTATCTGGTCTTCGTTGGAACGGATGACCGGGCCGGAATCGGGAAAATCGACATTCAGGATCATGCCTTTCGGGATGGCTGCCTTAAGAAGGGGCAGGCTTTGGCGGCAGACTTCGGACAAGTCTATGGGGTCATGATTGCCCGGTGTCTGCCCCAGATAGGTCAGCATCTGCCGGCTCACCGCTGCTGCTTTCCGGGCCGCCATCAAAGACTGGAGCAGGTTTTCACGAATTTCTGCATCGCCCGGCAAATCATCCAGAACCAGCTCCAGGCTGCCTGTCACCACATAGAGATGATTGTTAAACGTGTGGGCAATGGCCCCGGCCATGCGTCCCAGGCTTTCAGTCTTCTGGAGTTGCTGGAGTTTAGCGTCGAGGTCCGCCTTTTCCGCTTCAGCCTGCTTGCGCCCGGTGATGTCCAGATTGATGCCGACATAACCGGTAATATTCCCTGCCGGATCGGATATTTTATTGGCAAGGCCATATACCCAGGTAATCTTTCCTTCAGGCGTGCGGAAGCGATATTCATATCCCCAGTTTCCATGGGAAGCCACCATCCTGCTCCACGCCGATAAAACAAAAGAACGATCCTCCGGATGCAACCCCTCTATCCATCCCAAACCCAGCGCCGACTCCTGGGGCATTCCCGCCATCTCGCACCACGACGGGTTTGCATACAGGCACTGGCCCTGAGGGTCTGTCAAGTATATACCCACCGGGGCCATTATGCTCAGGGTACGGAAACGCGCCTCGGTCGCTCTCAGCATCCCCTCTGCCCGCTTGCGGCCGGTGATATCCCGGAGAAAACAGACACATCGCCCTCCTTCCTCAGCACGGAATTGGGAACTGACTTCAACATCAAAAACAGTGCCGTCTTTGCGGCGATGTCTGGATTCAAAACGATCCGAGCCTTGTGCGGCAAATTTTTTCATGTGGATTTCAGCCATTTCGGGACTTTCATTGGCCTCGAGATCAACAATGTGAAGGGTCAGAAGTTCCTCTTTGCTGTAACCGCTCATCCTGCAATAGGAATCGTTGACCTCAAGCAGTTGCCCTTTCATGTCCGTCAGCCAGAAACCATCCAGGGCTGTCTGGAGGATGGATCGGTGACGATCTTCTTTTACTTCCATCTGTTTTCGGAGCTCTATCTCTTTCAGTCGTTTCAACCCGCTTTCGGCAATGACGGCAATCAGCCCTTTGATGAAGAAAAGATAACTGGCCAGTTGCTTTTGGGACCAGATCGGAACTCTTTTGACGGCATCAAGATATTCGACCTCTTTAAACCCGTATTTTTTTGCCTGAGCCCTGAAAAAATCCATGTCCGGGTCTTCCAGAAAAAACTGGCCGGTAAAAAAATTTCCATAATGGATGCCGTTAATGATGATGGGAGTTGCGTTGTCCACCAGCCCATGGGGGCAGCGGTAACTCACGGCCGGGTTGGCTTCATGTAAATGACGCTGAATGTATTGATCACTTTGAATACAATGCCGTTCACTGTCTTTGTTTTTTCTGTGGAATTGTGTGCAGATGTCCTGCCAGGCAGTGGCCGTCAGGATATTCCCATCATTGTCGATGATGGCTGAAGGAAAAGAGTAGATTTCATTCAGTCTGTCCTGGAGATTTTGAAAATGATCCATGTCAATCAGGTCTTGCAGCCGATATTTTTTATTTTCCATGATTTCCTTTGGATTTATCCATCGTCCCATGATCCAGAACGTCCCATATTTTATTCAGCTCACTGATCAAATCAACCAATTGTTTTACACTGCATGTTGAAGGTCCAAATTCTGGCCTTGGGTTGAAACGCGTGCATATCCGATCGACATAACCGCTCACTCTCTCGTTGGAAACGGCAGCAAACGTAGACGCGTGCGTTTTGGATCAACGGTTATCAACGCACCTTCTTCCAATTCGGCGGCCATCTGCCTTAAGGCTGCAATAACTGACCAGCCAATACCATCTGGGCTAACATTTTCCGCACGGATTTGAACGACACTAGGTTTTTCACCATGTGTTACTGCAAGAATCGCACTGAAATCAAGATCGTGGGTGAGTACAACATAATTGTTGGCTTTTGCATAATCCATGATTTCTTTGTCCGGTGCATTCGTCGCTCCAATCGTCGACCAATGCGCTGACTCAACGCTGGCATCGTCAAACAGTTTCACCCAACGTGGTGACAAGTTCATATCAATCAGGATTTTCATGCTTGGATTAGCTCGATTTCACGCTCTTCGGCTCGCCACGCAGCATAACGTATCGCCTGCATAATATCTTCTCGTTCCAGATAGGGATAGTCGGCGAGGATAGTCTCGATATTGCTTCCTGCTCCGATCTGCCCAAGGATCATCCCCACCGTCACTCTCATACCACGAACACAAGCTTTGCCGCCCATAACATCAGGCTGCTGGGTAATACGATTAAATTGTCCCATATGATCCTCCTTATCGAATCTCATTGAAACAATATTCAATTGAGATTATTATTTCAAGGCCTATTTTGACGGCATCGAGATACTCATCTTCTTTAAACCCGTATTTTTACCCGACACCATATTTTCAATTCCCTCTTATTTATCCTCAACCAAATCAAAATCAGGATAGTGTTTTTTAACACATTTCAGTATCCAGAACCTCCCGTATTTTCCGGGCAAGATCCTTCATCATCATCGGCTTCATTAAAATACCCCTGAGCCCCAGGGATTTGATTTTTTCATCGGTCATACTATCGCCGAAGCCGGTGCAGAGCAGAACAGGAATATCCGGTCGGATCTTCATCAATTCATCGGCCAGTTTATCCCCTGACATTTTCGGCATGGACATATCTGTAATCACGAGATCAAATTTATCCGGACTGGCTCTGAAGGTTTCAAGTGCCTCGATACTGCCTGTCCGGGAGGTCACCTGATACCCGAGGCGCTCCAGAACCTGTTTTTCCATGGCAATGATGACGGCTTCATCGTCCACCAGCAGGAGTCTTTCACATCCTCCCCGCATGGGCTCATCAGCCGTTGGCTCCTGTTTTTCATAAGCATTCCCGACAACCGGCAGATAAACACGGAATTCAGTGCCCTTGCCCGGTTCGCTGTACACCTGGATGTCCCCCTTCATGTGCTTCACGATGCCGTGAACCACGGACAGGCCCATCCCTGTTCCTTTGCCCTTTTCCTTGGTGGTAAAAAACGGCTCAAAGATACGACTCATGACATCCCTGCTCATTCCCACGCCGGTATCGGCAAAGCTCAGACAGGCATAGAAACCGGGGCTCATATCCAGATGGATCAGGTCATCCTTGCCCAATTCGATTTCTTTGAGATCCACCTTGAGTTCTCCGCCATTCTTCTCCATGGCATGATAGGCATTGGTGGCAAGGTTCATCACGATCTGATGAATCTGGGTAGGGTCTGCGCTGACAGGGCGGCAATCGGATTGGAGATTCTGACGAATGGCAATGGTCGTCGGGATGGTGGATCGGATCAGTTTCATGGCTTCTTTGATAATGGGCTGCAGCTTCATGAGTTTTAGTTCATTTTCTTCCTGGCGGGCAAAGGAAAGAATCTGTTGCACCAGGTCTCTGGCCCTTAATGCACCGAAATAAATTTCCTTCAGGCTGTCCCGGGTGGAGCTGGCGTCCGGGAAATCATCCATCAGCATCTCGGTATGGCCGACAATGGGAGACAAGATATTATTGAAATCATGGGCAATCCCTCCGGCAAGGGCGCCGATAGCCTCCATTTTCTGGGATTGGTTCAACTGGGCCTGAAGTTTCACCCGCTCTGCTTCAGTCTGTTTACGTTCGGTGATGTCCTGGAAAATGCAGGCAAACTGGTTGGGTAAAGGCCTGAAGGCGGTCACCTCGAAATATTTCTTCAAGGCATCGGAATAATTATCAAAAAACATGGGCTCGCCAGTAAGCGCCACCCTGCCGTAGGTATCAATCCAGTGCCGCTCGGTGTTGGGCATGACCTCAAGAACGGTGCGGCCCGTAATCTCTTCTGCCTTCAGGCCGGTCATCCGCTCGAAGGCCGGGTTAACCATCAGGAAACGGTAGTCCACGGGCTCACCGGCCTCATTGCAGACCATCTCGTGCAGGGCAAAGCCGTCCAGCATCTCGCGGAACAGCGTCTTGTAATCCTGTTCCGCCTGGCGTTGGGCCGTGATGTCTCGGCTGAGAGAAAGCACCGACTTCACTCGCCCGGTTTTGTACTGTTCAGGTATGAGACGCCAGTTGTGGATCGCCGGCCCTGTTTTTCCCTCGAAGGTGAACTCGGTCTCTAAAGACTTTCCGCTGTCGAAAACCCCCTGGATGGCCTCTTCCCAGAACCTGCACTGTGCCTCTGGAAAACCCAGCTCCTGGTGGGTCTTGCCGATGAATTGCGCAGCCTGAAGATCCACCACAGTGCAGACATTTTCAGACACAAACAGATGCCGCCCGTCCCGGTCAAAGCGCATCACGATGTCGGGCAGACTCTCGACCAGGGCACGGTGTGTTGCCTCACTCTCCGTGAGTGCGGACTCAGCTTCTTTTATTTTTGAAAGATCTCTTACAATACTGATCCAGCCCGTTCTCCTGCCGGAGTCATTTTTCATCTCCATCACCGTATGGTCTGACGGGAAGATGCTTCCATCCTTTCGTTTCATTGAAAATTCAAAATCTCTCAGAAATCCTTTTTTAAGGACAGATGAATATAATTGTTTTTGGAATGTTTCCAGATGGGCAGCATCTACATGCAGTTTATCAACCGTATCACCGATTAAGTCCTCGGAAGCGTAACCAAAAATATCAACGGCTGCCTGATTACACTCCAGGACAAAGGCAGGCATTTCCGAGTTCAAAACAAAAATGGCATCAAACTGGCTGTTAAATACTGCTTTGAACCGTTCGATCGCTTCCCGAAATTGCAGCTCCGATAGTTTCCAATCCGTGATATCCTGTGTAAATCCTGTGCCGCGAAGACACTCATTCTTTTCGTCGAATTCCAGCTCAGCCTTTTCCCTGACCCATTTGACCTTGCCGTCAACGAGCAGGCGATGTTCAATATCATAGGGTTTCTTGTTGAATGCAGCCTTCCATTCCCTGTCAACGTAATCTCTATCATCGGGGTGGACACAATTCAAAAATATTTCATAGGTAAGCGGTGTTCCCAGGGGAAGCCCGAAAATTTTATAGTTTTCCTGGGTCCAGATCAGTTCATTTTTTTTGATGTCCAGTTTCCATGTCCCGATATGTCCAATCTCCTGGGCTTTTTGCAGAAAATACGTCTGGTTTTTTAACTCTTCCTCACTTTCCCGCAGCGCATCGGCTTTAACTCGGAGTATTTCATGACTCCGGATGACCTCCTCCGTTTTCATCTTAACCATGCGTTTCAAAAACCAATTGAATCCAATCAACAACAGAAAACAAAGCGTGAAGGCCAAAAACAGCCAGTACACCCAGTCCGGAATAATCATTTTCACAGGGATAGGCGGCATGCCGGAGGGTTCTATCCACCTCTTGTATGAGGAATAGTAAATCGAATCGGTATCTGCCTGATATCCTGTGAAATAACGGTCGAGGGTATCTGTAATATTCCGGGCGTTCATATCCTGACCCACTTCTTTTCTGACGGCAAACCTTAATTGCGTAGGTGCAAAGAAAATCTGCGTCCGCTCCACCGGGTGAGTTTCAAGAATCTGAAATCCATAGAGATTGGTGAACACTCCGGCATCAGATTCAGACGTATCCAAAGACTTCAAAACGTCTGCATAATTTTTATATTCCTGGAAACGGACATCTATCCCGAATCCTTCCAGCAGTGTTTTCAGCTCCCTATTGACCTGCGCCCCTTTAACCACACCTATATTTTTGTCCTTTAGATCCAAAATTGTTTTAATGGGAGTCTTTTCAGGTGTGTATATTTCCGCCCATATGACGAACAGGTGCTCCTTTGTAAAATCAAATTCTTTTGCCCGCTCATCAGAATAGGCAACCCCTGCGATCAGGTCGATTTCTCCTTTCTTCAAACGGGTCAGACACTGGTTAAAATCACCGTAAATATAGGTCACAGACCAGTTTTCCTGCATTGCAATATCATCCATGATGTCGATGAAAAATCCCTTTGCCTTTCCATCTGTATCAACAAAGGTAAGGGGTTTAAAATCATATAGGCCGACCCTCAGTTCAGTGATATCCGCCGATATTGCAGCTCTGATATTAATAAACACAACAGCAAACAGAACGGCAGCCATGATGCCGAGTATACCCCTACCTTGATATAAAATTTTAAACACAAATGATTTATCAAGCTTTCGGAGTTCTTCAGGGGCTGTTGTTTCATGCATGAGACTCACCTCGTTTTATTCTTTATACAAATCAAAATCCGGGTAATACTTTTTGACACATTCCTGACAGATGCCGTGGCTGAACGTGGCCTCAGAATGCTGGTCAATATAAACTTCGATCTGATTCCAGTAGCCTTTGTCATCCCGGATTTTTTTGCAGTGAGAACAGATAGGTAAAAGCCCGCTCAACTGTTTGACATTGGACAGGGCATTTCTCAGGGATGTAATGTCTTCTAAAATAATAATGGTCCCATCGAATTTACCGCTGATATCTAAATTTTTCGACAGCTTTACCCTGACAATCAGATCTTGATCGGTTTGGTGAATGGTCTTTTCAAACATCATCGACTCAAGATTCTTTTGATGGAATTGTTCAACTTCATCCTTAAGCCATGGTAAAAATTCAAATAATTGGATGCCACCCGGATATTCAGGATTAATAGCTGTTTTTTCCGGGTTGAAGATTTTTTCAAGCTCGGTTTGTCGATCTTTTGATATGCAATAATATTGAGACCCGGGAGCAAGATTCTCCTTGAACAGCTTTACAGCAGCAAAATTTAAATTATCTATTTCGTTCCTGTGGTTCAATAAGATGACCGGATTTGGAATGCTTTCAAAAATAGTGAGATATTTGTTTTTTTCGTTGGTCATCAGGCGATTGTTAATCTGCAACCCCTCTAAGGATTTATTCCCGGTTTCCCCTGCCCATTCGACACAGAAGCCGATCTCTATCCTGTCAAACATCCGGTTGACGAACACTTCATAATCCTGTTGCGCCGTGTGATCCGGCACATCATTTCTGATCAGGTCAACATAGGCTTGCCGGTAATACTTCATCAATCCCAGAAACATATTCAGACTGACCCCCCGTTCCTTATGCCTCCGGGCTTCAATAATACCGAATTGGGCGATCGGGTCCTCGGAGAAATCCTCTTCCGGCGTCATTTCCGGAGCATTGGAATAACGGCAGAGCCCTTCCACCAGAGACGCTGATAATCCGGATATGGATAGACGCCATGCCTCTTTCAATGTCGATGTATAGGCTGTATACCCCTGCTTTCCGGCATACATCAGGATACGTTCCATCAACCAGTCTTCATTTGTTTCTAATATGCCCTTGAGAATTTCCGGGACGTTATGGTTTGAATTCATCTCATTTCCTTTTTTTATCCAGTGCGGCACAGAACGCTTCCAGGGATTCCATGCTGCCGTTACCACATTTCTCTGCGAAGCTCAATCGTTTCCTGGTGTTTCGGGTCAATCCTTAAGATCTGGTTCAAATAATCATCTGCCTGAATGTTTTTTTGCATCTTTAAATATATCTTTGCAATATGTAATTTTGCATCCACATGACCTCTCATATGGCTGTCGACGTCAAGGAAATAGTCCAGGGCTTTTTCCTGGTCTCCTGTTTGAAAATATATAAGCCCGGCCTTATACTTGATATCATAATTTGAAGATTTTTCCCTTATGCTCTGTTCATAGATTTGCAGGGGAAATTGATGTTCTTTATTGGCCATGCAGATCTCAATTATTTTGTCCTTTGCTGTATTAGACTTTTTTGAATACGCAATAATTTTGGAAAAAATTTCTATTGAAAGCCTGATAAATCCATTTTTAAGAAGTTTTTCACCGGCATCCAGGGCCTGATCAAAATACCGTGTACTCAACGTCATGATTTCAAGATAATACCGGCCTGCTTTTTCCAACTCATTTTTATCGACATAATATTCTGCAAGATGGGCTCTTGTCAGAGTGTCCTGTTTGTTTACCGCGGCGGCCTTTAAAAGACATTTTTCCGCAACATCATATTTCCCGATCTTTAAGTTCAGTAATCCAAGCTGGCGAAGAAGTCTGGATGCAGACGGTTTGTGCGTCAGTGCTATTTTTATCTGTTCTATGGCAGCATTAAAATCCCCGGCTTCTTCGAGGTCCCTTGCCTTAACCCGGTGCTTTGTTGCAAGATCCGGGTTATTGATTTTTTCCACTACTGCTTTTATTTTCGTATCCAGAGAGGTAAGGGTTAACGGTTTTATAAGGTATCCATCAATTTCCGTTTCCGCCACTTCGGTAACAATATCACGTTCGGATTCAGCCGTCACCATGATCACCTGCAGGTCCCTGAGTATTTTATCATTCCGAATCGTTTCAAGCATCTCAACGCCATTCATCACCGGCATATTCCAGTCTATAATGACAAGATCACATTTTAACCGCTGTAATATTTCCATGCCTTCTTTTCCATTTTCAGCAAATTTTACAGAGCCCCCGATTTTTAAAGTCTGCAGCATTTTACGCATCGTGAGCCGCATGCTTTTCATATCATCAACAATAAGGATGGACATCGTTTCAGGATTTATCATTTTTATTTATTCCCTCTTGACACCAGGTGCCCTGTTTTCTATCACCTTTTTCACCAGAACTTCCCGGATTTTCCGGGCAAGATCCTTCATCATCATCGGCTTCATCAAAATACCCCTGAGCCCCAGGGATTTGATTTTTTCATCGGTCA
>JFJP01040296.1_pt1 | contig 11499 bp, 6 predicted proteins | sample 431651 | NCBI WGS metagenome assembly JFJP01 (sample SAMN02602958, study PRJNA72255) | Microbial mat metagenome, whole genome shotgun sequencing project. | biome: fresh water; feature: sink hole; material: water; isolation source: purple microbial (photo- and chemosynthetic) mats found in... | reverse complement strand
TTCCATCAATGATTCAGAAGGCCTTGGATGTCCGCAACAACTATTTGTCCATAGTCCACCACTATGATATTTTCCTAAAGCACGCTTTTGCATCAACAACTCCAAATCTGGGTTTTTACGCAAAACAAAGATAGAGAAAGCTCTGTGTAAAAGCCCAAGCCTGTGAGCATTAAGTTTTTCTTCTACCCCTATTGCATTATCATCTTTATCAACCAAAATTACTTGCTCTAACATTTTTACCTTATTTAGATGAAGTTTTTCTAGATAATAGCCATTTTGATACCATTTGGGCAAAATCTTTCTGACTTACTGGCTTTGATAGATAGTCGTCCATTCCAGCTGCAATACATTTTTCTTTATCTCCTTGCATTGAATTAGCTGTTAAAGCAATAATTGGAATATGCTTCTGAGCAGCTGTGTTTTCCTGTTCTATTAACTTAGACGTCGCTTCGAAGCCATCCATTATAGGCATTTGACAATCCATAAAGATTAAATCAAAATTTCTATCAGTTTTTAAAATTTCGCAAGCATTCCTTCCGTTAGGCACTGTTACAACTTCACACCCCAATCTTTCAAGCATTTCCTTAGCAATTTCAGCGTTAATACGGTTATCTTCTGCCATTAAAATCCTTATATGCCCAGTAATACCAGGATCTAAAGTTATTTTTTGTCTAATGTCGATATTGTCGGAAATATTATTATTGCTAGCAATATCTAACAACATCGTAAAAGAGAAAGTAGTACCAATATTAACTTCACTCTCAACACTAATTTCACCACCAAGTAAAGTTACAAATTTTTGGCAAATAGCAAGACCAAGACCTGTGCCACCATATTTACGAGTAGTAGAGCTGTCAGCCTGAACAAATTTGTTGAAAATCAGTTTTGCTTGTTCTTTTGTCAGACCAATACCAGTATCTTTTACCGATATCATGATCATAGATTTTCCTTTAGGGGCAGCGTACAATGGATTGTTACCAACGATTATTGTTATTTGCCCGCTCTCAGTAAATTTTATGGCATTACCAATCAAATTATGAAGGATTTGCTTTATTCTCATCGCATCTCCAACTAAGAATTCATTCACATGATTCTGAAAATTGATAGATAGCTCTAGACCTTTTTGATTAGCTTTTGGCGATAGTAAATCTACTACATCTTGAACTGTTGTTTTCAGATTGAATGGTAACATTTCAAGTTCCATTTGACCAGCTTCCACCTTGGAAAAATCAAGAATATCATTCAAAATCTCTAAAAGATTTTCTGCAGACTGAAGCAGATTATCAAGATAACGTTTTTGCTGTACAGTAAGTTTTGTATCAAGGATAAGTTCTGTGATTCCTATAATACCATTCATTGGAGTTCTTATTTCATGGCTCATAGTAGCTAAGAACTCCGATTTCATCTTAGTTGCTGACTCTGCCTCTTCCTTAGCTTTTTGCAATTTTCTTTCAGTGTACTTACGGTCACTAATGTCACTAATTGAACCGGTCATTCTTTTGATACCAGTATCAGAATTTATAGTTAACAAGCCTTTTACTTGAAACCATCTATAACTACCGCTTTTGTGCATTAACCTACATTCTATCTCAAATGGCTTGTTATGGTTAAAATGCTCGTCTATAGCTTTCAGAATTTTAGGCTCATCATCTTGGTGCATAAGTGACATGAAATCTTTATATGAAGATTCTATTTCTTCGTTTTCGTACCCTAATAATTTAAAAAATTGCGGCGACCAATACACTTCATTTTTTTCTACATCTATCCAATCCCAAATACCATCACGGGTACCTTCAACAGCCAACTGAAACCTAGTTTGGCTTTCTTTTAGATCTTTAGTTTTTTTATTTACTAATTTTTCTATGTTTTCAGAATAACCAGTTATTACCATTGTCAGGATAGCTGATATAGCAGTGAATAATAATCCCGCAAATAATAAATACCATAAGTGCCATTCTTTATGGATTATAAGGTACTCTGTTTTTTGTTTAAATATACCTTGCCAATTTTTATCTTCAAAACTAATAGTAGCAGTAGCATTCAGTGAATATTGGTTTTTATTATCAAGTGATTTAATAATAGTAGTTTTATTTTGAGAATTATTATCCAGTAATTCTATTTCAATACCCTTCTCTTCTAAACCTTTCACGAAATCATGAAACAAATCTTTTACCCTGAAAGTTTCAACAATAATACCTTTTATGTTACTTTGGTTACTCTTTGAAGGATCGATTAAGTTATTGTCAAATACAGGTTTAAAGAACATAATAATACTAAGAGCATTTTGCATATTAGTAAACTTTAAAACATCTGAAATTTCCAGTTTTCCTGTGCTAATGGTACGCTCTATATATTCTAGCAATTCAGGATCAGAGTATATATCATAACCTAAATCATTATATGTAACATCACAAGACTCAGAATAATATACAGGAAAAAATATAGTATCATCTTTTTTTCCGTACAAAGGTTTTTTACCAGAATATTTTTTTATAGTATAATCAACGCCATCTTTTTTAGCTTTGTCAATAAACTCATCTTTAGAACTCTCATCCATTTTAGGTGCCCACTGTAGACTATAAAGCTCAGGAGATTTTCTTAAAATATTACCAATTAAATATTTGAAATTCGACCTATCTGCACGATCATAAGCAAGATAAAAATTACTGATAGCAGAAATTTCTTCGATATAAGTAGTTATCTTGTTTTCCAATTTAGTTATTGCGTTACTTACTTCATTTTCAAGTTCTTGTTGTAATTTTTTATGCTCCCAAGAGCTGGCATTTAAAAACAAAATAACCACTATAGTAAAAACAGAAACGAGTGGTATAGATATAAGTATTTTCCGTTTTATGCTGATATATTTGGTTGGAGTAAACATAGCAACAAGTATGGGAGTACATACAATAATACCAAGGCTGTTTCCTATCCACCAAGTCCACCAACAATAAAAATAATTATTAAGTGGTATTATACCTTTAATATACAAAGCTGTTACTCCTATAGTAGGAGAAGGTATAGAGCCAACCATACCAGCGACAACAAATAAAATCAGTATATCGCGCCAATGAGAAAGGGAGCTTGGGTATCCTATTAATTTTTTTATAATGAAAACAACAGTAAAAGATTCAATTGTTGCACCTAGCGCTATCCAAGAAGTGGTATCAATGAAATTCAATACTTGAGGGCTTAGCATCTGTGAAACAGATAAAAAATTATTCAGATTTACTATTACTGAACCAAGAAAAACACCTGGTAGAGCTCTATAACCAAAAAAAACTACACCAGCAGCTGCAATACCAGAAGCTGGCCATATGGCCGTTGCATTATCAGGGGGAAGCGCTATAAGAAATCCTAGTTTTGCCGGAACAAAATAAGCAAGAAAAACAACGAATATAGAAAATAAATTATTGAGAATTGATTTTACCATGAAAAGCTTTCTTTACCTGTTTTATCTACTATGGCAACTACCTGATTCCCCTGCTTATTGTACTCAAGAGAATCAAATATCATATTGGCCCTGGCAATTCCTCTGCCGTGATTATCAAGAGCACGTGATGGGTCAACAACGATAAATTTTTTCCAAACAAACCCTTGTCCTTGATCCGTAATTTTTATCGTATATTTTTCACCTTCTTTATTAAAAACAATGTCTACAAATTTATTTTTATTTTCTTCAAGTGTTAATCTTTTTTCTATTTCTTCTTTCCAAGTTCCTTCAGATATCAATTTTGATTTTTCATCGTAAAAGATTTGACAATTTCCATGCTCAATTGCATTAACTATAAGAGCGGCAACACCAGGTAAAATTTTACTAGGTTCCGGGAAAGCATTGGTTATAAAACAAGCAACATCTTCAGCCTCTTCTATAGTACGAATCTTGAATGAAGCATCCATTAACAATTTAAAACCATTTCGGTGCCTTTTTAATTCCTGAGTCAATAGTTTGTGTTGTTTTGATTCCCTAACAGCAGACGCAACGACTGATTTAAGAACAGGTTCTTGTATAGGTTTTGTCAAATAATAAAAAACTCCTTCGTCAATACCTTCTTTTACTTGTTCTGGTCTATCCAAAATCGTTAGCATTATAATTTGTAATGTTGAAATTTTCTTATTGTTATTAATCCATTTAACAACGTCAATTCCATCCATATCTGGCATCATCCTATCAAGCAAAACAGCATCTATTTTTTTATGATTTTCAGTAATAACCTGCTTTGCCATTAGACCACTTAAAGCCGTAATTACTTCATAACCATTTTTCTTTAAAAGCGCTTCAATTATAGTTAAAATTGTTCTATCATCATCTACTACTAAAATTACACTTGGAGTATTCTTCATTATTTTTCTAGAATGAAATTATTATTTTTAAATTAAACCTATCCACCCTAAACTACCGCTCTGTAAAAGCTGTAGTAACAGTAGTATGAATTGGTTTTAGTAAATATGCTAAAATAGTTTTAGTACCTGTTACTATATCTGCCTCTACAGTCATACCAGGTATAATTAAATTTCTAGCAGAATCTTGTCCGACATAGTTTTTTTCAAGAGATACTTTGCCCAAATAATATCTAGTGCCATCGTCATTAATAAATGTGGTTGCTGAAATATATTCTAATTTACCACGAACAGTCCCATATCTTGAAAAATCGTACGAACTAATCTTAACCTTAACCTCTTGGCCAAGTTTTATATGACCAACGTCTCTTGGCTGAATTTTAGTCTCAACTACCAAATCTCCCTCAAGTGGCACTACTTCTAGCATTACTTTTCCAGCTTCAACTATTCCACCAATAGTTTTGACCTTTACTCCTTTAACATATCCATATGATGGAGATTTTATATCGAGTCTTTCTATTTGACCTGATAACTTATCAATCATTTCATCTACTTGAGCTAAGTCAGTATTTACTTGATTTAGCTCTTGGTAAGCTTCATCAATAGCTTTGGCGCTCAGAGAATTAAGGCGATTTTGATATTCAGTAATTGTATTTTTTGCTTGTGACATATCAGAATCTACTCCATTTAATTCGCCACGAATTTGATTTAACTGTTTTTGTATATCTAAGAAATTAAATCTACTTAAGTTCCCCTTTTCCATTAATTTCTTTTTCAAATCACGTTCCTCAGAAACTAATTTAATATTCTCATTTAATGTTTTATTTTTCTCTTCAAGCCCTTCAAGGGATTCTTTTTTTTGGGCAATTTGTTCTTCAATAACTTTTCTTTCACTTTCTTTCGCCTTCATCATACTTTGGAATGCTTTTAGTTGCTCTCCCTCCATCTCTTTATTCCTTCCTTCCTTAATTTCTTTAAAAGTGGGAGTTGTCTGATTAATAAAAGATTTAAGCCTAAGAGATTGATATTGTAGTGATAATTTTTTTGCTTTTAAACTGCCTAAATCTTTCTCTAAACCAGATCCATTCAACCTTATTAGCACTTGGCCTTTTTCAACTAATTCTCCTTCAGAAACATTAATTTCAGCTACTATTCCACCCTCCAAGTGTTGAATTGACTGGATGTGTTTACTTGGCAAAACTTCTCCTTCAGTAGTTGCTATTTCATTAACATAAGTAAGGGCAGACCACCCTACTAAAACAAGAATAATTGTGCTTATAATCATTAAAATAGTACGCACTATACGGGGTGCAATAGTTTCCTCAACTAAAGCCGTTTGAGATAAATATCTTAATTGATCAATTTTGGCATGAGAGTTTATTTGCGGATAAAGAACTCTCAATATTTTTTTAAAACTAATTGAAGTTTTTCGTAACAACACTTTTAATATCCCTGTTTTTTCAGAAAAATCTTCTATTTTCTTATCTAACATCTATTAGTTCCCATATTGATTGATAAATCTATCTGTTGTCATAACAACTGGCCTAGTACCAGGAATCAAAACAATTACTTTGTCTGCTATTTTTATAAAATCATCTCTTTGACTAACAAAAAAAACAGTTTTTTTACCTTTAGCATCTTCTATTAACTTTTTATAAGCTAAACCAATATCTTCGTTTAACGATGCATTAGGCAGCTCATCAAGTAAAATAATATTACTTTTTTTTAGTATAGCTCTAGCTAAATTTAGTACATAATTGTAGCTCGATGGAATAGGAGGGTTATGACCATAAATAATGGTATCAACTCCTTTTTCCATGTTTTTTAGTTCTGGAAGTCCAGTTGCTTTTTCAATTGCATTCATGATTTCTTGATCCGTAGCTAGAGGATTAGCAAATAACAAATTTTCTTTTATAGTGCCTTCAAAAAAATTAGGTACCTGAGAAAGGTAACATATGTAGCTTCTGAGCTCTATCGGGTTCAGTTGTCTTATATTGACTCCATCAATTCTAATAGTTCCTGTTTGCGGTTGATATAAACCATTAATCAATTTTAGAAGAGAGCTTTTACCAGAGCCATTGCTGCCAGTAATAGCAATTACTTCTCCAGCCTTAGCTTCAAGGTCAAGACCAACGAATACTGGTTCAACATCTATTGCATAACGAAGACCAACGTTGGTAAGCCTTATATTTCCCACAAGTGATTCAATAGGTCTTTTTACTACTGTTGATTGGTGTTCAACATCTATATTTACTAACCTATTAATCTGTTCAATACTATTCCTCAGCTGTTCGATCCTAGGAAGCATCGAGCAAAGAGTTTGTAATGGACCAAGAATTCTCCATATTAACATCATGGTCGCAACCAGCGCTCCCATTGTTAGAGTGTTCTCCCAAACCGAATGAATACCAAAAGTAACAACAGCTACACCAGCTAGTATTGACATAGTATGTGCGGTAGTATCAATTATGGACGACATCATGTTTGATTTAAAACTAGTTGTTGAAGAATGACTAAGCTTATCTTTGTAACGTAGCCACCAACTTCTTGCCATTCCATTTTGATGCAGTGCATTCATCTTTATAAAAGTTTCCATGCCAAATTGTTGCCTATTCGAGCTAGCTCTTGCAGCGGCCCTCATAGCCACTCTTAATTTTGATTGATAATACATTAGTAATAGTAGAAACAGAACCATCACAACTATTGGGATATAAACGAGTGGACCAGCTACAAACCATATAGCAGCTAGCAGGATAAGCGTAAAAGGTAGTTCAACTACAACGGTAAATAGCGGACCTGTAAAAAATTTACGAACTGATTCAAAAGTCTTGATCCGAGAAATTTGCGATGAAATTGAAGCACTTTCGGTATAAGACGCCTTCATAAGTAACAATTTTTCTAGAATTGTATTACTAACTATATTATCAAGCCTAACACCAAGCCAAACTATTAAACGTACCCTTATCATCCTAAGGATTCCTTCCGCAGTAATTGCTATTGCCACCCCAACTACTAACTGTAATAAAGTTGCAGTTGATCCAGAACCTATAACACTATTGTAGATAGACATTATAAAAAATGGCATCGCCAACGCCAAAAGATTTATAAATACACTAGTTAAAACGATCTCGTGAAGAATTGGCTTGAATCTACCAAAAACGATACTAAACCAAGTTAGTCCAGCAGCTTTTTTTGTTTCTTTCTCTTCTTCTATTTCTTCCAGATTATTTTTTTCAAAAAAGTAAGCTTTTCCTATAAAATCTTCTTTAGCAGTAAACTCTACAATTTCCCTTTTCCTAGCATGAAATGCAGAAATATTCGCTCCATCTTTTGTTAATATGACAAGAGGTGAGGCGTTCAATTTGTGAGGTATATAAAGACATGGGATTAGTCGCTCATCAATGTCGTTAATATTAATAACCATCTCATGGCTAGTAAAACCAAGATTTGACATAGTATTTACAATATCAAGTAAATCTATAGCCCTACCTTTTACGTAAGGTAGAGAATCAAAAAGATGTTTTGCGTTACCATCCCATTGTAATGAAACTAACAGCATAGCCAAAGAATTTGCAAAAAGGTGATCATCCTCAGACAAATTAGGTAGGAGATTATGCATCTCAAATAATGACATCAATTCGTCAATTTTATCAGTCTTAATAAAATTTAACTTTCCACCTTCTGCTAGATCAGCTAAAGGAATGCTACTCTTCATATCTTCAACTCTTTATAAGGTTTTACACCGTAAGTATTACTATCTTCTCTTTCTATATCAATTAACTTACCGTCTTTTAAGAGATATTCTTTATCAACAAAAAGATTTATGTTATGGTCATCAGTTACTATAATCATAGTGGTATAACTATTAAGTAAAGTAAGGAACTTAATTAACAAATTATACCCTTCTCTATCTAGCCCCCTATCTGCGTTGTGAAACAAGATTATTTTTGGTTTATGCAGCAATGCTCTTGCAATTGCGATGCGCTGTTTTATTCCAGGAGCAACAATATCAGCGATTCCATCGTTGACTTTTGTATCATAACCCTTAGGTAGAAGAGCAATCTCTTTGTCTAAATTCAGCATTTTAGCTATTTCCATGGCCTGATGCTCCATCTTTTCGTCAAAAGTTGTGATATTTTCTAAAATTGTTCCCTGAAAAATGACGCTATGCGAAGAAATATAACCAACATGTTTTACTAATTCCTCAGAAGTGTAGCTAGTAGCTGGAATACCGTCTATTAACACTTCTCCACTTGTTGGTTTAACAATACCAGCAATTAAACGCATTAAACTAGCTTTTCCAGAGTTATTATCTCCTCTTATTCCAATGGTATTAGGGATCTTTAGATCCAAATTAATATTTTCAAATATTAATTTTTCTCCATAACCAAAAGATACATCTTTTAAATTCACTGTCCCAAGAATTTCAGATTTGGTTGCATCTATTTGGTTACGTTCAATTTGTTCAATAGAAAACATTTTTTCAGCTTGCTTATTGGCTATCCTATATTCTTGGAATTGAGTCCAAAGAAACAATGTTTTTTGTATTGGTTGCATTAATCTTCCAGTAAGTAGCACCGTAGCAACAAGCGCGCCGCTGGTAAAATCACCATTAATAACCATAGGAGCACCAAAAGCAACAACAGCAACAACAGTTAATTCATTAAATAGAATACCGAATGCGTACCCTTCTGTGCTTATCAAAGCAGTTTTATAATTATGAACGCTAGAATCTTCTTCTAATCTAGCATAACGTCTTGTAAAAATAGCTTCTAAACCAAGTGATTTAATAGTATGAATACCCTGAAGAGCCTCTACAATAAAATTATATCTTTTATCGTCTACATCCCCTTGATCCAAAAGCGCTTGTTTTAATTTATTACCTATAAACCAAGTACTGATTGTAAATATAGCAATCAAAACTATAGGTACTATCACTAGCTTACCTGTTAAATAGGAAATTAGTACTAAAAACGTAAACGCAAAAGGTATATCTACAATATTAATAAGCGTTTGGCCGCTATAAAAATCTCGGAGCTTAGAAAAGGTGTTAAGATTCTGTAGTTGCTGACCAGTTCCTTCTTTTTCAAGCTTGATCGGATTAGCATTAATATGTAGCCTCATAGCATTTGCTGCCATTGTATATTCATACATCATACCAGCCCAACTGGTAGTATAAGCTCTAGCTATTCTAAGTATTCCTTCCAAAATAATTGCTATAGACACGCCAATTGCTAGAACAGCCAATGTACCTATGCTATGATTAATCATTATACGGTCATAAACTTGTAAAACCATTATTGGCAATGCTAAAGAAAGGATGTTAATGGCTAAGCTTGAGAGAACAACTTCGGACTTATCAAGACGAAACTTACACACAGGGTCGTTAAGTTTATATTTATCTATTAAGTTCATAGCCCTAGCCCTAGCCCTAAATTACAACTTGCACATTATATAGAATAGTATTGATCGCATTGTAATTGCAATCAATACTTGCAACTACCGATAAAATGTTTTACTGATAATGCTGTTTATAGGTTACTTAACAACATTGTATTAAATATATTTAAGCTTTTTTACCGTCAGATGTGATTCGTTGCAATGGCTCTTCTTCAAGCTCTATCATTTCAGATTTGCCTGTAATTAATTGATATCTTTGTAAATGGATTTGTTTTTTATCAAGATCAGATTCTACCCCTAAATTAGATATATTTTTTGCTTTTGATAAGAAATTTCTATTGAACGAAGCAGCAAATTTATCATAATTACTTACTAGACTTGAAATGTTAGAACCAAGTTTTGTCGAGTGCTCCGCTAAAGAAGAAACTGAATTAATGAGCTTTTTTACCTCTTCAATAATTTCTAAATTATTATGAAGCATTAAATTTTCAGCAATTTGGAATTTAGCAAATGAGAGCATATTCATAAGCCCAGCAGGCCCGACTGGGAAAATATTCAAGTTCCAAGCTCTATTTAAAAAATCACCATCAGCCTCAACTATTTTTTCAATCGCATGCTCGCTGGGCAAAAACATCAAGGTTATGACATTGGCACAATTCACTCTCGTTGCTAAATTAGCTGCCAATTTCATGCCTTGAGCATAATCCTTACTTGCTAAAGATTTTAAATGCAAATTCATTGTTTTAATTAGTTTTTCAATTTTTTCTGACTCGTCTATCAAAAATTTTGAAGCTTTAGCATCGATAATCATAATATTATTCGAAGGAAGGAAAATTACGGCATCAGGCCTTAGTTTATTATTATTCTCAGCATTAAGATTATATTGCATCGAAAAATCCAAACCATTCTTTAAACCAGACGCTTTTAATATATTTTCCAAAGTAATCTCTGCTAATTTTCCAGCACCAGATGGGGAAAGCAAAGAATTCTTAATTAAATCAACCGTATCTTGTGATTTTTCAATACCGCGTTTAAGAGATCCAACCATATTAACCACCCTCTCGAACTCAGTATTGAATTTCTCGGAAGTAGCCTTAATATTTTCTTCTGATAACTTACGGCTTCCTTCTGTTTCTGTTTTGTGAATCTCTATAAGTTGTTTTGATAAGTCATTACCTAGTTCAAACAAAGCTGCCTTTGTCAGTTCCTGAGATTTTTTAGTAATATTCTCGAAGTCATTAATTAATTTTTCCTGCTGCTGAAGTTTTACTGCTATTTGCTCAATACACCTGATATTTTCTATTTTCTCATTAAGAGCAAAATCATATTTAATGTTTAGCTCTTCGATCGATTTGTTTTTTTCATCCAACGAGATTTGCAAAAAACTTATTTTTGATTTATTGACTACCTGTTTGTAAAACAGGAACATAGATAGCAATATAGATATTGCTAATATTGGAAAGATCATTGTCATATTTTTCCTAATTCAAAATACCTAAACTAAAGTCACTGCTGCGGTGACAAGAACCATAAACATTGATAATATAACTTAAAGACTAACTTCTAGCTCCATTTACAGATTGAAAAGAATCTAGGAACCTTTTAAAATCATCCATTAGTAACTTAGAACCCTCTATATTTAAATGATGACTATCTCCATATATAATATTATTTTTTTTACCATAACATTTATCATGATCACAAAACGCAGAAGTAGGATCATATAATAACAAGTCGGGAATCTGCTGTTTTAGTTGTTTT
>JFJP01002311.1_pt1 | contig 11499 bp, 12 predicted proteins | sample 431651 | NCBI WGS metagenome assembly JFJP01 (sample SAMN02602958, study PRJNA72255) | Microbial mat metagenome, whole genome shotgun sequencing project. | biome: fresh water; feature: sink hole; material: water; isolation source: purple microbial (photo- and chemosynthetic) mats found in... | reverse complement strand
GTGCAACACGGTGTTGCGCGGGGACGTGAACCGCATCGAGGTCGGGCGCGGCAGCAACATCCAAGACTTGACGATGTGCCATGTCTCACACAAGACGGCGGACAAGCCTGATGGTTCGCCGCTCATCATCGGCGACTATGTGACGGTGGGGCATTCAGTGATCTTGCATGGTTGCCGCATCGGCAACGACTGTCTCATCGGCATGGGTTCGATCATCATGGACGATGTAGTGATCCCTGATCTTGTGATGGTTGGTGCGGGCAGTCTTATCTCGCCAGGTAAGACTTTGGAAAGTGGGATGTTGTACATGGGGCGGCCCGCCAAGTTGGTGCGGGCGCTAACGGAAGACGAGATGAAGTATCTGCGATACTCGGCCGAGCATTACATCCGCAACAAAGACAATTATCTGAAAGGTTCACCCGCATGACGATGTTTGGTAGTGATCTCATGCTGCATGGCGAGCACGATCTAGAGTTGCAGATCGAGCGCACGTGCATCGCATTGGGATTGGATTTCCATGACGAGTATCAAGTGCGGATGTTCGCGCGTGATGTGTTGCAGAACATCGACAGGTTGCGCAAAGCCGCACGCGAGGGTGATATGCAAGCTCGCATCAAGGTGGAGCTTTACGGCCTAGCGATGTTGATGCACAAGACCAATTCAGCGACCTTCGGCTCAGGTTATATGAGCCAGTTCGCCAAAGTGACAGTGAATCAATCCGCTTGGGCAGCTATTGCGCTGGCTTTGTGGAACGAACTTGAATCACGCAATCCAGATAACACCGCACCGTAGGAAACGAGACATGAAACAACCGACACTAGAAGACATTGACCGCGCTCAGGTGAACTTGGAGACCGCGCAGATCGGTTGGCGCGAGTTGCAGCCTTATTTCGCACGGGGTGCGACGGTGGCCGTAGATGAGACCCTCGACTTGGTGGATGTAGCGTTCCAGATTTCCAAGGACAACAAGGCACAGGTGGCGCAGTGGATGGAGTCGGGAAAAATTGGCCGCGTCACCGATGAGCAGGCATTGGCATGGTACGAGGCAGATGCCTTGCTGTGGGCTGTGGTGGCAAGACCCTATGTATTGGTGCAAGACAAGAACCGCAATCAGTAACGACGACGCTTTGCTCGCTTATCGCCAGCTGAAGGCCGTGTGGTTATTGATGGCTGTACTGACTTCTATTCCGGCATATGCCGAGGAATTACCGAGCGAGAGTCCGGCCACAGAGCCACCGACCACTTTTATGCCTCGGCCATCACTCGATGCGATGGATGCCCCTCGCGATTACGTTTCTGAACAGTTCACCGGTTTCGTTGGCAGGGTCGACCGTTTCTTTGGTGATGACCGCCACTATCAGGAAAGTAATAACAGCGTGTTACAGCTCGATCTCACGAAGGTGACGGGCTACAACGGGGATGGTCTGTATGTGTTATCAGGCAGAGCTAAGCTCGATCTGCCCAATACCGAAGAATATCTGCATCTGACGATTGAAAGTGACGCAGACCAGAACCTATCCACCGACCAGTCTCGCACCCAGCAATCCGCTACCAAACGCAGTACGGTACAGAGCATCGCGGCAGCCTTGCGCTTTGAACGGATGTACAACGAACGCTGGCACTTCAGCACGGATACAGGATTGCAGTTCCAAGGCACTGCAACGACACCGTTTACGCGGGCGCGTGGCAGTGTGAAGGGCACTCTTGGTTCGTGGCACACCAAGGCGAGCGAGACCGTGTTCTGGTTCAACACCATCGGGGCGGGTGAGACGACACGGTTCGATATTGAGAGACTGCTAAGCGAGCCTTTGTTGTTCCGCATCAGCAGCAACGCGACTTGGTTGCATGACCCACAGAACTTCGACCTGCGCCAAGACTTCTCGCTCTTTCATACTTGGGGCGAGCGCACTGCCCTGCTTTATCAAGCTAGCGTCTTCGGCATCAGCAAGCCTCAGACGCATGTCACGGACTATGTATTGTTAGTTTCGTATCGCTACCGCCTGCATCGTGATTGGCTGTTCTTCGAGCTCAACCCGCAACTTCACTTCCCCATCGACAAGCAGTTCCAAGCTAGTCCCGCCTTGGTGATGCGATTGGAGATGCTGTTCGATGAAACGGACTAACACCGAATCATTTGATCTTCTTCATCGCTGACTCAATGCGGTCACACAGTGTCTTCAATATCTTGATACGGGCGAAGTTCTTGTCGTTGGCTTCCACCAGCGTCCATGGTGCAATCTCGGTGCTGGTCCTATCTACCATGTCACACACGGCACGCTCATAGTCATCCCATTTCTCGCGGTTGCGCCAATCTTCCTCTGTGATCTTGAAACGCTTGAAGCCGATCTTTTCGCGCTCTTTGAATCTGCGTAGCTGCTCTTCTTTGGTGATGGCTAGCCAGAACTTCACCACCACTGCACCGTTGTTGGTGAGTTGCTCCTCGAAGTCGTTTATCTCGCCATAGGCGCGCATCCAGTCCGCTTCGGAGCAGAACTTCTCCACCCTTTCGACCAGCACACGGCCATACCAAGAACGGTCGAAGATGGTGAAGCGGCCGATGCGCGGGACGTTGCGCCAGAATCGCCACAGGTAAGGTTGCGCGCGTTCTTCCTCGGTAGGCGCGGCGACGGGAGTTATGCGATAGTGACGCGCATCCAATGCGCCAGTGATGCGGCGGATAGCGCCGCCTTTGCCGCCCGCATCCGAACCTTCGAACACCGCGATGACCGCGATCTTTTTGAAATTCGGGTTTCGTGTGAGCAGGGCAAGTTTGCCTTGGTATTTCTCCAACTCGGCATCGAATTTCTTCTTGGCGATGACTTGGGTCATGTCCAATTTATCGAGCACGTCGACGCCATCGATAGCCGCCTGTAAAGGAGGGGCTTTGGCAGTAGTGGCTTTAGTTTGTTCCTTGAGATGTTTGCGCAACGACTCCAACAATATCTTGCCGACCGTCAAACTGCGGTAACGCGCATCGGCCCCTTCCACAACGATCCAAGGCGCATCAGCGGTGCTCGTCTCACGCAAAGTGTGTTCAGATACCTTACGAAACTTGTCGTAAAGCTCAAAGCGTTCCCAATCGAACTTGGTGACACGCCAACGGGTCTTTGGGTCTTTCTCCAAGGCTTTGAGGCGCTTCTTCTGCGCATCTTTGGACAAGTGGAACCAGAACTTCAGCACCACTGCACCTTCGTCGGTGAGCATCTTCTCCATGCGGTTGATTTGTTCGATTTCTAGTGCGAGTGAAGCGGCGCTGCTCTTCTTAAGGACTCGCTGCACGATGGGCGCGGTGTACCACGAGCCAAAGAATACGCCAATCTTGCCCTTGGGCGGCAATGCGCGCCAGAAACGCCACATGGGCGGACGGTCTCGCTCTTCGTCAGACATCTCTCCCGTGGCATGTACTTGGATGTGACGCGGATCCATCCATTCGTTTAGCAGATTAACTGTCTCGCCCTTACCTGCACCGTCCACTCCACCAATCAGGATGATGACGGGGAATTTGGCTTTCTGCGCCAGATCGAACTGCGCATTCAACAACGCTTCGCGCAACTTAGGTTCTTCTTTGTCGTAAGTAGCTTTGTCTATCTTGTGTCCGAGTTCGGCTGATTCAAACATGATGGTCTCCCTTTCGATTACAAATTATCTGGTGCGATGGCTAGGCGCAGATTGGTCTGATAATCGCCATCACTAGTGTGACGACTGAGCCACCACACTGATCCTTTCTTCACGCTAAATCCCGTCTTCGAGTTCGACAGTAACAAAGCTGCGATCTGCCCTAACGAAGGTTGATGCCCGACGATGAGCACAGTGGAATCAAGGTCGGGCCAACCGATGGCATCCAAGATGTCTTGCGGTGCTGCACCTGGCGCAAGTGATTCTTCAGTGTGGAAATGTTTGGTGAGTGCATGCGCGGTCTGCTGGGTGCGCTTGGCTGGGCTGACTAGGATGCGGGTGTCTTCAGGGATTCTGGCGCGCAGGAACGTCGCCATCTTGTCTGCTTGCTTATGACCTTTGCCAGTCAGCTCGCGCGCCATGTCGGGTGTTCCGTCATGAGCTTCAGCATGTCGCCACAGTATCAATTCCATGATCAACACCTCGCGAATAATCCTAATGAGATTGCAGGATATACCGTATATACTGTTTTTGCCACAATCAAAATGAGGATATAGATCATGGTCACTAGAACTCATCGCCCTGTTTCTGCCAAGTCTTCAACTACCCGCAAACCTGCCGTCCCCAAAGTCGCGGCAAAGGCCTCGCTAGCAAAGACGCCTGTGAAGCTCCTGAAGAAACACAAGAAGGAAAAGAAATCCGGCGACAAGGAAAAGGTCGTGCGCGATAGTTTCACTATGCCTCAAAGCGATTACGCACTCATCGCCACTTTGAAAGAAAAGGCGAGCGGTGTTCATGTAAAGAAAAGTGAGCTGCTACGGGCTGGTTTGCGACTGCTCTCTAAACTGACTGCCGCTCAATTGAAGAAGTCGGTGGCCGATCTTGAGAAGATCAAGACAGGGCGTCCGAAAAAGGCTTAATCCTCTTCCTGCAACATGGGCTGACCTAGAGCCTGCATCAGATCAGTTTGCGCACATATCTGCGCACCCCTCGCATTCGTCTTGCGGTGCCAGAATCCATTGCAATCCATCTCCCACGCTTGGCAGTTGTCCTTCAGATATATCTTCAGACCTTCATCCAACACACGCTTTTTCAGCTTAGGATCAAGCAATGGAAAGCAGGCTTCGATACGGCGGAAGAAGTTGCGGTCCATCCAGTCTGCACTGGCAAGATATACATCGTGCTTAGCTTCATTGCGGAAATAGAAGATGCGTGAATGTTCGAGGAATCGTCCGATGATGGAACGAACGGTGATGTTTTCGGACAGCCCTTGCACACCGGGTCGCAAGGCACATACACCGCGTACGATGAGGTCGATCTTAACGCCTGCTTGTGAAGCTTCGTACAAGGCCATGATAGTCTCGGGCTCAAGCAACGCATTCATCTTGGCGATGATGTGAGCCACCTTCCCTGCTTTAGCGATCTTGGTCTCGTTGCGGATTGATTCGAGCACTTTGCTGTGCAAAGTGAATGGCGATTGCCACAGGTGGTTAAGTTTTGCCGCTTTTCCCAAACCTGTGAGTTGCATGAATATCTGATTCACATCCGAACACACCGCTTCTTCGCAGGTGAACAAGCCAAAGTCTGTGTAGAGTTTGGCGGTACGCGGATGATAGTTGCCTGTGCCAAGATGAACGTAGCGGCGCAGCTTCTTCTCTTCACGGCGCACCACCATGAGCATCTTGGCGTGAGTCTTGTGTCCAACCACACCATACACAACATGCGCGCCTACCGATTCCAAACGGCCTGCCCAATTGATGTTAGCTTCTTCGTCGAAACGCGCCAGCAACTCCACCACCACGGTGACCTCTTTACCGCGCTGCGCGGCAATGATGAGCGCTTCCATCAGCTCAGAGTCTTCGCCTGTGCGATACACCGTCTGCTTGATGGCAACAACATCAGGATCGTTAGCGGCTTGTTGGATGAAATCAAGTACGGGCTTGAATGACTGATAGGGGTGATGCACAAGCAGGTCGCCCTTGCGAATTGCCTTGAACATGTCCGCACCCTTCTTCTGGATGAGCGCAGGTACTCCAGGTACGAAAGGTTGGAACTTCAGATCAGGACGCGGCACTTGAGCAGGGATGCGCATCAGGCGCACTAGATTGACAGGGCCATGAACACGGTAAAGATCTTCCGGCTTCAGCTCGAACTGGCGCAGTAGGAAGTTCGCCAGATCCGGCGTGCAGTTGTCTGCCACTTCTAGCCGCACCGCATCGCCGAAGTGACGTTGCGGCAATTCGCCTTGCAGACTGACCCGCAGGTTCTTCACTTCTTCTTCATCGACGAACAAGTCACTGTTGCGCGTCACGCGGAACTGGTAGCAACCTAATACTTCCATCCCTGAGAACAACTCACCCACGTGCGCGTGAATGATGGATGAGAGGAACACGAATCCATGCGGGCAACCTGCGATCTCTGGGGGCATCGGTATGGCGCGCGGCAACACACGCGGTGCTTGTACGATGGCTTTGGCAGAATTGCGCCCGAAGGCATCTTTGCCTTGAAGCTCCACTGCAAAGTTCAAACTCTTGTTTACCACACGCGGGAACGGATGCGATGGGTCTAGCCCAATTGGTGTGAGCACCGGCATGACCTCGCGCAGAAAGAATTCCTTTACCCACGCTTGCTGCTCGGCGTTCCAGTGCGTACGACGGATGAACTTGATGCCTTGTGCCGCTAACGCAGGCACCAACTCTTTGTTGAACAGTTCGTACTGGCGCGAAATGATTTGATGCGTAGGTGTGAACAGACGCTTAAGGATCTGTGAGGCTTCTAACCCATCAGGGCCTGATGCTATACCGCCCAGCTTGATCTGTTCTTTCAGACCTGCGACACGGATCTCGAAGAACTCATCCAGATTACTACTGACGATACACAAGTACGTCAGGCGTTCCAGCAAAGGTACACTTGGATCTTCCGCTTGAGCCAATACTCGACGATTGAACTCAAGCAGGCCGAGCTCACGATTGAGAAAGTTCTGTGCAGGATAGGATTTTGTCACGTGAGTTGAACTAGTTAAGCCTTCGGAGGCAAATAGCCGGTCGGCATCTGTGTCTCCGCGCCGAAGAAGTAGTTCTCCATTTGTTGCGCTAGGTACTGGCGTGCTTTTAGATCGGCCAGATTGAGGCGGTTCTCGTTCACCAGCATCGTCTGGAATTTTATCCAACCTTGCCATGCTTCTTTCGATACGTTGTCATAGATACGCTGTCCCAAAGCACCCGGATAGGTCGGTCTATCCAGACCTTCAGCTTCGCGACCCAATTTCACACACTGCACCATTCTTGCCATTTGATTCTCCACTTAAAGATTAACGGCGAATTGTTACACGCCGATGAATTGTTACGTTCTTACTTCAGATTCTTTACAAACACCTTGGACCGGCGCTGATAGTTATACAACGCCTTCTTCTCTTTCGGAAGTTGATCTACATCGGCTTCTTTGAATTCACGCTCGACGAACCAATGCGCTGTGCGCGTCGTCAGCACGAACAGCTTCTTCATCTTCTGCGACTTCGCCAGACTGCTCATGTGATTGAGGATGGCCTCGCCGTAACCACGATCACGACATTGCGCATCCACCGCCAGACAAGCCAGCTCTGCCGACGCCTCGTTAGGGAATGGATACAAGGCGGCACAACCGACGATGCGATGGTCATGCTCCAACACTTCGAAACGGGCGATCTCGCGTTCCAGCAACTCGCGCGAACGACGCACCAAGATGCCGTCCTCTTCCAACGGGCGCAACAACTGGATGATGCCGCCCACGTCTTCGATGGTCGCCGCACGCAGGGTGTTGAGTGTGCTCTCCACCACCATGGTGCCGATACCATCGTCGCTGAATAGCTCTTGCAGCAATGCTCCATCGGTATGGCGGCTGATGAGGTGGGTACGCGCCACACCGGCCTCACAAGCGCGGACCGCACACGGCAGGAACATGGCAATGTCATCGGGCAACTTGCTCTTCTTGCTCAGGATGTCCTGCGCTTGCACGATGGTGAGTTCCTTGGCGAGATTACCTTTCTTGTCTTGTACACCATCAGTGTCCATCAGGAATACCAGCTTGTCGGCATCCAAGGCGATTGCGGTCGCAGTCGCGACATCTTCCAGGGTGAGGTTGAATACCTCGCCCGTGGGCGAATAACCCAACGGTGACAGCAGCACCACTTCACCGAATTCCATGCGATCTCTGAGCGCTGCGACATCGACCTTACGCACCGTGCCCGTGTGTTGCAGATCGACCCCATTAATGACGCCGATCGGTTGCGCCGTGATGAAGTTACCCCCTGCCACACGGATGTCGGCGTTAGCCATGGGTGAGTTCGCCAAGCCCATCGAAAGTAGCGCTTCAATCTCGAGACGAGTGCGACCGACCGCCTCTTTCACACATTGCATGGTCTCGGCATCGGTAAGGCGGATACCTTGATGGTAAGTGCCCGCCAAGTCGTTCTTGGACAGATGTTGTTCGATCTGGGGACGTGCGCCATGCACTAGCACTAAGCGTATACCTAGGGCAGCAAGCAGATTGAAGTCATGTGTCAGCTCGACGAACTTACCGTCCACCACGACCTCGCCGCCGAACGCGATGACGAATGTCTTGCCGCGAAAGGCGTTGATATAGGGTGCGACGGAGCGGAACCAAGCAACGAAATCGACTGGAGCATTTGCAGCAGGCATGTCATTCCTTTCAGGTTGATGCGCTATGTTACCGCCTATAAGCTGGCTCCTACAGGCGTAGTTATTACTGTTAACGGAAGTCGCCCCACAATGTCTGTAAGGCGGCGATAGCGGTGATGGCGGCTGTCTCGGTGCGCAGCACCCGTGGGCCAAGGCGGATAGGCATGAAACCCGCATGCTGGGCTTTCAGCGCCTCATCCGAGGTAAACCCACCTTCGGGGCCGATCAACAACACAACGTCTTTTTCTATTCCCGTCTGTTCGTGCAAACCAGTAGCACCTTCTGGCAACAGGATGATTTTCTTATGGGCATTGCCACGTTGGGTCTCTAGCCACGCATCCAAATCCATCGGCACATGGGTGATGGGCAATGTGTTGCGGCCACTCTGCTCGCACGCGGCGACTGTTACTCCTTGCCAGTGCGCACCGCGCTTCTCGGCGCGCGACTCGGAGAGTTTCGCTACGCTACGCTGGGTCTGTACGGGATGGATGCTCGTCGCCCCCAACTCGGTCGCCTTCTGGATGACCCAGTCCATCTTCTCGCTGCTACACATGGCCTGGGCCAGATGGATATGCAGGTTCGATGAGCTAGTATCAAGCACGGTTTGCAGATTGCCTAACATCACATGTTTGCCGTTGATGGCGTGGATGGTGGCATCCAACGCATTACCCAAACCATCGAATATCTGCACCGCGTCACCGACCCGCAGACGTAATACGCGGCTGGCGTGATGAGCCGCATCTGGGGGCAGTTCGGCGTTGGTACTCAGCGGAAGCGGAGGGGGGCAATAGAAACGTGGCGCAGCCATAGCAATCAAAGGGCGTTGGGAACGGGCGTGATAATATAACGAGCAGAAGAACAAAGTTAGTTTTTGGGAGAGTATTTGTATGGTCAGTCTGCAACCCCCTCTATGTGATTTTGGCTGGAAGGCACGCCCGTTCAACTTGCTTGGCGTAGATGGCAAGCACCACACACTCGAAAGTGCTTGTGGCAAGAACGGACTGTTGGTGATGTTCATCTGCAACCACTGCCCTTACGTCAAATCCATCCGCGACCGCATCATCCGTGACGTGCAAGAACTTCAGCAATACGGCATCAACAGCATAGCCATCATGTCGAACGACCCTGCCGACTACGCAGAAGACAGCTTCGACAACATGAAGCTAATCGCCCAACAATATGACTACCCCTTCCCCTACGTGTGGGATGAGACCCAGCAGATTGCCAAGGATTACGGCGCGGTTTGTACCCCCGACTTCTTCGGCTTCAATGCGAATATGGAATTGCAATATCGCGGCCGATTGGATGCTTCACGCAAAGAAGCCGCACCTGATGCACAACGCGACTTGTTCGAAGCGATGTTACAAGTGGCTAAAACAGGACAAGGCCCGCGCGAGCAGATCGCTAGCATGGGTTGCTCCATCAAATGGAAGGATGAAGCGTGAGGATATTGATTCTGGGAGCCGGACAGGTCGGCTCTACTGTTGCTGAAAGTCTGGTGAACGAAGCGAATGACATCACCATCGTTGATGCAGATGCCGAAAAGTTGCGATTGTTGCAGGATCGGCTAGATCTACGCACTGTCGTCGGTAACGCGGCTCATCCCTCCGTACTGGAACAAGCAGGTATCGCTGATGCTGACATGCTGTTAGCGGTGACACAGAGCGACGAGGTCAATCTGGTCGCCTGCAAATTAGCAGCTTCGCTCTACAACACCCCCACCCGCATCGCACGTATCCGCTCTGCCGAATACCTCAACCGCGAAGAAGTGTTCAGTACAGATAATTTCTGTGTGAGCTTCTCCATCTGCCCTGAACAAATCCTCACCGATTACATCACTAAGCTGATCGAATTCCCAGAGGCGCTTCAGGTTTTAGAGTTTGCCGAAGGAAAAGTATCTCTAGTTGCTGTGCGTGCCTTCGAGGGCGGACCACTGGTGGGCAAACCCTTGAGCTTCTTGCGCACTCACATGCCTCAAGTCGAAACTCGAGTGGCTGCGATCTTCCGCAAGGACAGAGCGGTCAGCCCAGAGGGCACCACTGTCATCGAAGAAGGCGATGAGATCTTCTTCATCGCCGCCAAGGAGAACATCCGCCGAGTGTTGAAAGAGATGCGTCGCATGGATAAACCGACGAAGCGCGTGATGATCGTGGGTGGCGGCAACATAGGCAAACGACTGGCCAAAGCGCTAGAGAACGACTATCAAGTCAAACTCATTGAGTTCAATAAGAAAGCCTGCGAACGTCTCGCAAGCCAACTGGGTAAGACACTCGTATTACACGGCGATTGCACCGACGAGAATCTATTGCAGCAGGAACATGTCGAGGATGTGGATGTGTTCTGCGCACTGACAAATGATGATGAGAACAACATCATGTCGGCGCTGCTAGCTAAACAGATCGGTGCACGCAAGGTGATCGGACTTATCAATCGTAGCGCCTATGTCGGGCTAGTGCAGGGGGGCAAGATCGACATCGCGCTGTCGCCAGCACACGTCACCATCGGTTCTTTGCTGGCGTATGTGCGCCAAGGGGACGTGGCGGCGGTCCACTCGTTGCGGCGTGGTGCAGCTGAAGCTTTGGAGCTGATCGCGCATGGTGACCGTGAATCTTCACAAGTCGTTGGCCGCCGCATTGATGAGATCCAATCACCGCGTGGAGCGACCATCGGCGCCATCGTGCGCAACGGCAAAGTCGTCATCGCGCATCACGATACCGTGATCGAATCCGATGACCACGTCATCGTGTTCGTCATCGACAAACAGATGATACGCAAGGTCGAGCAATTGTTCCAAGTGAAACTCGGGTTCTTCTAATGCGGCGCGCCTTTACTGTTATTCATGCTTTAGGGCTGTTGCTGGTGGTATTCAGCATCGCCTACCTCATGCCTATCGTCACATCAATCATCTACGGCGACTACGTCATGCTGTTCGATTTTCTATTGGCGATGTTGTGGACCGCTGCGGCGGGGACTTTGATGTGGATGCTGACGCGCAGACACAAAGGCGAGCTCTCGATTAGACATGGCTACTTGCTGGTGGTGGCGATGTGGACCGCGATGCCGGCTTTCAGCACTCTCCCTTTGCTGATGATGATCCCCAATCTGTCGTTCACGGATGCCTACTTCGAGACAATGTCAGGCATGACCACCACGGGAGCAACCGTGCTGGTTGGCCTCGACAATCTACCTCCCGCTCTCAATCTATGGC
>JFJP01041618.1_pt1 | contig 11502 bp, 8 predicted proteins | sample 431651 | NCBI WGS metagenome assembly JFJP01 (sample SAMN02602958, study PRJNA72255) | Microbial mat metagenome, whole genome shotgun sequencing project. | biome: fresh water; feature: sink hole; material: water; isolation source: purple microbial (photo- and chemosynthetic) mats found in... | reverse complement strand
AAAACCTTTCTTTATGGATAAAATGTACGCCCCTAGGGGCGGGGAATTGAACCTATAGAGATTAACTTATACGATAAATATCAAATCTTATTTGGGATATTAGGTACTGCTTTTTTATTAAAGATGTGTACACCATAATTATCAAAACTTGCATTTTGAGAAAGTTTTGATAAAAAGACCTCATAGGTAGGTGTGGAGAATTTGTGCATAAGATGTTAAAAAGCTTAATTGCTTAACAGCGTATATACCCTTCCATCAGAAGATCGACCATATTTTTGCTTTATCCTCTTACACCGCCCCCTAACAACCTGTTTTAATTTGTAGATATTAAAAATAATACCGATTTTTATTTGAAGAATTATGGATATATAAATGTTTGGACACAATTATAAAAATTAAAATAAATGGCTATTTACAATATTGATAATGGATTAGATTATATAAAAGAGATTTCATTTAAATATGAAAAGGAAATTCAAACATTGCTTGAATGCAATCTAAAAACTCTATTAAATTTAGAATTCATTAGGACTGAATATGCTCTAAATAATTTCAGAATTGATTCTCTGGCTTTCGATACAGAAAATAAATCATTTATAATTATTGAATACAAAAGAGATAAGAATTTTAGTGTAATAGACCAAGGTTACGCCTATCTCTCTTTAATGCTAAACAACAAAGCAGACTTTATTCTTGAATTTAATGAAAGTCAACAATCTACATTAAAACGAACTGATGTGGACTGGTCTCAATCAAAAGTAATCTTTATATCTCCAATGTTTACAAATTATCAGAAAGAGGCTATTAATTTCAGGGATTTACCGATTGAATTATGGGAAATAAAGAAATTTGAAAACAATACTATTTCTTTCGAACAGATACAAAAAACTTCAGCAAAAGAAAGCATTAAGACAATCTCTGGAAATAACGAAACTGTTGAAATCGTAAGTAAAGAAGTAAAAGTTTACATAGAACAAGATCATCTTCAAAAGGTTGATTTTGAAACAAGAGAATTATATGAATCTGTAAAAGAGCGCATAATTGGATTAGCAGACAATGTAACGACTCAACCTAAAAAACAGACAATAGGTTTTAAAATCGACAACAATATATTTTGTGATTTAGTATTACAAGGAAAAGGACTTAAAATCTATTTAAATTTAAAAAGTGGTGATTTACAAGACCAAAAGCAAATTGCAAGAGATGTATCAAATGTTGGTCATTGGGGAAATGGTGCATATGAAATTAAACTAAGTGACTTAGATGATATTGATTACATTATCAGTCTATTAAAACAAGCATTGAGAAAGAATAAAGAATAACAGAACCCAACATCAAATAAATTTTATTGAGGCGAAAGTTCAGATTGAAATTGGCTTGCATCTAATCAGGTTCTGCGCATAGCGGAAGGTAATCGTTCGTAATCCCCAACGTTTCATATTGTATTCCAAGCAAACATAAAAAAAGACCATCGTAACATACATATCGTGAGTGATTTCGTTATCTTTGTATAAAAGCTGAAAAATGAAAGGAATGATAAAAATAGAATATCCGGAATCCTTAGCCAATATATTAAGATTGAACGGAAAGGATTTTGAATCGGAGATGAAAACCAGTTCGTTAGTGAAACTTTTTGAATTAGGTAAAGTTTCATCTGGTGTTGCTGCAAGAGTTTTAGGTTTATCGAGAGTTGATTTTTTGGAATTGCTTGCAAAATATAATGTATCAGTTTTTGGGGCTTACGATATAAATGATTTAAACGAAGATATTGCAAATGCCTAAAGTCGTTTCAAATACCACACCGATAATATCCTTATTAAAACTAAATCGACTTGAATTATTAAAGCAACTTTATACACAGATTTATATTCCTATAGCAGTTTATAGCGAGATTGAAGCAGGGAAGGCCAAAGGGTTTTACAAAGATTTATCAAAAATTGACCGGATAAAGATTGTTGAAATTCAAGATAAACAGGCTGTTAAATACTTTTTAGACCTTGATTCAGGAGAAGCAGAGGCGATTGTTTTAGCAACAGAATTAAACGCTGATTTGATTATTCTTGATGAGAAACTTGGTCGATTCCATGCGAAACATGCTGATTTAAAAGTCACAGGAACAATCGGGATTTTACTCAAAGCAAAAACAAACGGATTGATTTACGAACTGAAACCTTTGTTGAATGAATTGACAAGAAAGGGTGTTTGGATTAGTGAGAAAATTAAAAGAGAAATTTTAATAAAAACAGGAGAGATATAATTACGTTTGCTAAAAGCAGTTTAAAATATAGGGGAGTATCGGTTATGCTATAGTTGTAACTCGCAGCAAGTGAAGCGTATCTTAATAGTGAATCGCTCCGAATTCCCCAATTTCTCACATTGCCATCGTTTCGAAGTAATTTAAAAGAACAAAACCACCTGATTTTATAACCATAAATGCAATTAAAATGGAAACAAAAATTGTTTTGGATTTTATTCAGGCAATTAACTGCGATGATATTGATAAAATGTGCGATTTAATGGCAACTGATCACGTATTTATTGATTCGCAGGATAACAGAACAATCGGGAAAGAAACTATGAGACAAGCCTGGATTGGATATTTTACCTTATTTCCGGATTATAAAATTGAGATATCCCAAACAATCGAAAAAGGCTCTTTTATTTGTATCCTTGGTTATGCCAGCGCTACTTATAAGAACTTGAAAAACAAGGAGAATAGTAATTATTGGAGAATTCCTGCCGCCTGGACAGCGATTATTAAAGATAACCAAATTAAGCAATGGCAGGTTTATGCAAATAATATCTTAGTCGCAGATATTATCAATAGAAACAAATAAACCATCATGCTACAAAATAATATAAAACAACAGGGCGAAGTGGAATATTTTGTATCAACCGTCTGAATAGCCTGATTTCCAAACCTCCAACAATTCCATACCTTAAAACGTCAGGGGAAAGCCAGGGAAAAACGCGCTTTCGAAGTTTATCGGGCATCTAAAAAGAAAATAAATTATAAAAAAACCAACCTAAACCGCACTTGGTTTGTTGTTTATTGAAAGCTTTACTATTAAGTATACTTTTTTATTCTTTCCTTTTCTATATGGAAAGATTAGAAAAAAATTACCATGTTGCTTTAAAAAAAACTAACTTAGATAAACTAATAGTACAAAAGGATATAAGTTTACTCAAATCTGAAATTGCAAATAAAAATTTTATGAAACCTAAAAAGGCCAACAAGACAGAAAATTTCGATTACGATTTAGGTAAAACAATCCTCGGTTTCCCAATAGTAGGAATTGGAGCTTCTGCCGGTGGGCTTGAGGCATTGCAGGAATTCTTTAAAAATATGGTACCCGAACCGGATGCGGCATTCGTAATTATTCAACACTTGTCGCCCGATTATAAGAGCTTTATGAATGAATTGCTTTCTCGCTTTACCTCAATTAAAATTGAGGTTGTAACGGATGGAATGGCTTTAAAGGCTAATCATATCTATCTGATACCACCCAAAATGAATATGACCATTTTTCATGGCGTATTATACTTAAATGAGGTAGGAGCTAACCGGACATTAAATTTGCCTATCGATATTTTCTTCCGTTCACTGGCCAAAGATCAGGAGAAAAATGCAGTAGGGATAATACTTTCGGGTGCCGGTAGCGATGGAACATTAGGAATTAAAGCTATTAAGGAATTGGGGGGCATGACCATGGCACAAGACGAGAAATCGGCCAAGTTTGAGAGTATGCCTCACAGCTCCATTTCTACCGGTATGGTCGATATCATAATGCCTCCCAAACAATTGGCCGAGGAATTAATTAATTATATAAAACATCCTTTTGTAAAAGAAAACCGGAAAATTGAGTCAATTTTAGCCAGCGAACAAAGCCAACTATCAAAAGTTATTGCCATTCTGAACGATACAAAAAATGTCGATTTCTCGTGTTATAAGGAAAATACGATTATCCGCCGATTAGAGAAAAGAATAAGCATTAACCGTTTCGAAAAGATTGAAGATTACATAAAATTTTTGATCAATAACAGCAAAGAAATAAATATACTTTTTAATGAGCTGTTAATTGGCGTAACCCGCTTCTTTCGGGACGAAACAGCATATAATACCTTAAAAAGTCAGGTTATTTCAAACCTGGTTGAATCGTTTGTGGCAAAAAAAGAAATTCGAATTTGGGTGGCCGCATGTTCAACCGGTGAGGAAGCCTATTCGCTGGCCATTCTGTTTAAAGAGTGCATGGCCGAATGTAAAATCAATAGAGAGGTAAAAATATTTGCTACCGATTTGGATACAAATTCTTTAGAATATGCAGCAGCAGGGTTTTACCCCGATAATATTGTTTCGGATGTCTCACCCGAAAGGCTGGCAAAATATTTTACCAAAAAAGAAAGCGGATACCAGATCAATGATAATATTCGCGGTATGATTGTTTTTGCGAAGCAAAATATTATTAGCGACCCTCCCTTTTCGAAACTAGACCTTATTTCATGCCGAAATTTCCTAATTTATGTGAATACCGATGTTCAACAAAAAATATTTACATTATTTAATATCTCGCTCAACGAAAACGGGTATTTGTTCCTTGGTTCCAGCGAATCGCTGGGAAACATGGCCGAAGGGTTTAAAACAATAGAAAATAAGTCGAAAATTTTTCAAAAACAATTTAATTACACTCCCCCCATTCAATCTGGGTTACGGCAATCTTCTAAATTTAAAAACTACCCCGAAATATTGCATGCAAATTCGCTACTTAAAACGCAAAAGGGTAAAAGTCGCTTTTTAGAAATATTGTTCGACCAAATAATGGGCGATTACTTACCACCATCGGTTGTTATTGACGAGAACTACGACATATTGCATACCATAAACAATGTGAATGACTATTTAAGCATTCCATCAGGTCAAATTACCATAAACCTGCTTAAAATGCTTTCTAAAGAGAATTCAATTTTTGTAAGTAGTCTTATTCGCCGAGCTGCAAAAAGCAACGAAGAACTTGTTATAGAAAATATTGAATCGAAAAACATCGGTAAGCAATTAAGCCTGTCGTGCAAGAAAATTAGCGACAAATTAAATGGCAGTATCTACTATTTAATCTCTTTTAACGAAAAAGATTTAGTTACTGGCTCGAAAAAACCTGCCAAGACCGGAAAGCTTAATGTCCAACTGCATTATAACGAACGTATTGAAGAATTGGAAAAGGAGTTGCAGTTAAAAAGCGAAAACCTCCAGGCTACCGTTGAAGAGCTTGAAACAAGTAATGAAGAATTGCAATCGTCAAACGAAGAGTTAATAGCATCGAACGAAGAGTTACAAAGCACCAACGAAGAATTGCAATCGGTGAATGAAGAATTATATACCGTAAACTCCGAACATATTCGCAAAATTGAAGAACTCACCGAATTAACTTCCGATGTCGAAAACCTGTTGAAAAATACGCTAATTGGTACGTTGTATCTCGATCAACACTTGATCATCCGGAAGGTTAACGATGTAGCAAGCAAACTTACCAATATTATATCGTCCGATGTTGGACGCCCATTAAAGCATTTATCGTTAAACAACTTTGACAAAAGTTTAATTGGCGAAATCGAATGTGTTTCGGATAATTTGCAGCCTCTGGAGCGCGAAATATTAGACAATATGGGCAATTGGTACTTAATGCGCATTATCCCATACCGCACAGTCGAAAATGCGGTAGAAGGCATTATTGTGACATTTGTAAATATCACCCAACTAAAGAAGGCTGAAGAATTAAAGCGCGCAAGCGAGGCTCGATACCGGTCGTATATTGAAGTGACGGGTCAAATTGGTTGGGTTACTAATGCTGATGGAGAAATTGTAGAAGATGTACCTTCATTAAGAAAATATACCGGCCAGTCTTACGATGAGGTTAAAGGTACCGGATGGACGAAAACCCTTCATCCCGATGACCTAGATAGAACCCTGCAGGCATGGAATAACGCGGTACTCAAAAAAAGCCCCTATGAAATTGAATATCGAATGCTAAGGCACGACGGTGTTTACCGTTATCTGCTGGCACGCGGTTTTCCAATATTAAGAGCAGACAAAAGTATAATAGAATGGGTTGGAACCTGTATCGATATCACCGAACGTAAATTGGTTGAAGAACAACTAATCAGGAGCGAAAAAGAGTTAAAAAGAGCTCAGCAAATTACCCATATTGGCAGTTGGTATCTGAATCTGGCAACAAATGAAGTGGTGTGGACAGAAGAACTTTATAAAATGTATGGCTTTGACCCAGCTCTTCCTCCCCCTCCCTATACCGAACATCAGAAGTTGTTTACCTCCGAAAGTTGGGAGATCTTGTCTGCTTCGTTAGCAAACACAAAAGCTACAGGAATTCCTTATGAACTTGAGCTGAAAACAAAAAAGAGAGATGGCAGCAACGGATGGATCTGGGTGCGGGGCGAAACAGAAATTGATAAAGAAGGAAAAACGATTGGTCTTTGGGGTGCTGCCCAGGATATTACCGAGCGTAAACGATTGGAGAGTGCGCTCGAGATAGGCGATATATCGTGGTGGGAATGGAATTATGAACAAAATACGGTTAAAACCGGGGCTGCAAAGTATAACATGCTCGGATATACCAAAAATGAAATTGGCAATGGCTTTGAAGCATGGACAAAATATATCCATCCGGAAGATTATCCAAATGCAATGCTTGCTATGAAACAACATCTGGAAGGTAAAAGTGAAAGCTATTTTGTTGAATACCGGATAAAACATAAAAAAGGCCATTACCTATGGTATAGAGATAAAGGCGGAATTATAACCCGAACCGAAAAAGGCAAACCAAAAATACTTGTAGGCATTGTGATGAATATAACTAGTGAGAAGATGAATCGCACCTGACCTAAAGCTTTCCTAAAAAGAGGAAAATTTAAGTGGAGCCATTTAACCACTAAAATAAAATGATTCACAAATAACAAAATTGATTTTTTTTGACTAACATAAAAATATACTGGGAGTTATGGAGGATAAGTCAAAACTACTTAGAGAGAATGCCAAAGATGAGCTAAGGAAAGGAAAGAAGATAGACACTTCATTATACGAAACAGATCTAAAAGTATTGGTGGAAGAATTGTCGATTTATCAAATCGAGCTGGAACATCAGAATCAGGAACTTATTCAATCACAGGAACAAATTCAGCAAAGCAAAGACCGATATTTGGACTTGTTCGACAATGCACCCATAGGTTACTTAATTGTTGATTTGAACGGAATTATAAAAGACATAAACCAAACTGCCTGTGTGCTATTAGAAAACAGTAAAACCGAGTTTGTAAACAATAAAATTACCAAAATAATCCATCCCGATTTTCAGGACATATATTACATTTATTTTCGCACATTAATCAACCAAAAGCATCATCAAACCTGCGACATTAAACTTCAAAAATCGAACAATACCTTTTTTTATGCACGAATACAAGGCATTCGCCAGTCTCATTTATTAGCAAACGAACCGGAGTTTCGCCTTGCAATAATTGACGTGACCATTCAAAAAGAAATGGAACTGAAACTTTTAATAGCGAAAGAAAAAGCAGAAGAACACGACAAGTTAAAATCGGCATTTCTGGCAAATATGAGCCACGAAATTCGAACACCTATGAACGGAATAATTGGTTTTGCTGATTTGCTGAAGAATCCCGATTTAAGCGAAGAAAGTCGCAGCGACTATATTGAAATCATTGAAAAGAGCAGTACCCGATTATTAGACTTAATAAATGAGCTGATTGATATTTCGAAAATTGAATCGGGGCAGATGCAAATTAAATTAACATCCACAAATGTATTTGATGTTTTCGATGATGTGATTTCGTTCCTTACCCTCGAAGCCAAAAGTAAAAACATTGTACTTGAATTAGTAAACAATAAACTAACTAACCCATTTTTTATTGAAACAGATAAAGAAAAACTATATGCTGTATTATTGAATTTAGTAAAGAATTCTATAAAATATACGAAGCAAGGCCGAATTAAATTCGGTTGTTACCAAGCCGAAAATATGCTTAAATTTTATGTGCGCGATACCGGTATTGGCATTCCCGAAGATAAATTCAACCTGGTATTTCAACGATTTCGCCAGGTCGAAGAAACAGGTTACCACGAAGGCACAGGGTTAGGGTTAAGTATTGTTATGGGGTTAATAAAATTACTTGGAGGTAAAGTTGGCTTTGCTTCAAAGGTCAATAAGGGTTCACTGTTTTATTTTACATTGCCTTATAAAATAATGCCAACAGATTCTTCGGTTATATCAACAGATTTTAAGAAGATTAAACTTGACTTATCAAACAAGAGGATAATTATTGCCGAAGATGATTATGGTTCATATTATTACCTGGTCGAATTATTAAAGGAAACCCATGCAGAAGTTCAGTATGCCGAAAACGGAATTCAATTACTGGAAATGTTGGAGACGAATATTCCCGATTTAATTTTGTTAGATATTAATATGCCATTAAAGAATGGATATGAATGCCTAAGTGAAATTAATAAAAATAAAAATAACATTCGTGCAAAGATAATTGCCATAACAGGTTATGCAATGAACGAGGAAAAGCTCTATTTGTATAAATTGGGGTGTGATGGGTATATTTCTAAACCCTATATAAAATATGATTTATTTAAAGAAATAGGTAGAGTTATGAATGGTATTTTATTATTAAAGTAGTTTAGTATTATGCTATTTGAATACAGTACTAAAATGTCCAGCAGCTAGTTCGCTGAATTCATTTCTACTATTTTCACAATTACCTCAACAGCTTTTTCCATCGATTTTACGGGGACAAATTCGAACCGACTGTGGAAATTATGGCCTCCGGCAAACAAGTTAGGACAAGGCAGCCCCATATACGATAAACGGGCTCCATCCGTTCCTCCCCGAATGGGAATTATTTTGGTTTCTACTCCGCATTTTACCATCGCATTGCGGGCAAGTTCAATAATATGAAACTTGGGAGCTATCTTTTCTTTCATGTTATAATACTGATCGACCATGCTCAGCGTCGCTGTATGAAGGCCATATTTCAAATTAAGGGAATCTGCAATCTTGACCATCAGCTCCTTCTTTTGATTGAAAAGATTCAAATTGTGATCGCGGATTATATAACTCATCGTGGTTGTTTCAACCGTTCCTGCCATTGCCGTAAGGTGAAAAAAGCCTTCATAATTTTCGGTACGCTCCGGAACTTCATCGACTGGAAGCATGCTATTCAGCTCCATGGCAATTTGAAGTGAATTCTTCATTTGGTTTTTTGCGGTTCCCGGATGTACATTTAATCCCTGTACGATTATTTTAGCCTTGGCAGCGTTAAAATTTTCGTATTCCAACTCACCCAATGGTCCTCCATCCAGTGTATAGGCAAAATCGGCCCCAAACTTCGCCACATCAAACTTATCGGCTCCCCGTCCTATTTCCTCATCAGGGGTAAATGCGATACGCACAGGGCCATGTTTAATCTCCGGATGTGTTATAAGGGTTATAAGGTATTCCATAGCGGTTATAATTTCGGCAATACCGGATTTATCATCGGCGCCAAGAAGCGTGGTTCCATCAGTAGTTATTAATGTTTGTCCGATATAATTTTGAAGATCGGGGAATTCCTTTGCAGAAAGGTAAATATTCTCCTTTTTATTTAACAGGATATCAGCACCGGTATGCAAAACTAGTTGCGGACTGACACCTTCGGCTGTATAATCGGGCGAAGTATCCAAATGTGCCAGGAAACCAATAACCGGAACCGTTATTGTGCTATTAGAAGGTAGTGTCGCCATTATATATCCGTTTTCGTCCATCGAAATATCCTGCAGGCCAATTTCCTTCATTTCCTCAACCAACATATTGCCTAAAACCTTTTGTCCAAGTGTTGAAGGACATGTCAGCGAATTTTCATCCGACTGGGTATTTATTTTAGCGTAACGAATAAAGCGTTCTACCAGTTTTTCCATGGTTATTATTTAGAGTATTTTAAATAATTATTAAACTATAGCAAATGGCCACAACCATCCATTAAACCTAGGTTTAAATAACTAAATTACAAAACCGCAAGCAAATTATTATTTAAATCAGCAAAATATCCAACTTTAAATTATGCTCTAAATGAAGGGCCTCTCTGTATGCGACGGGAAATTTAACCCATAGGGATTACCCCAAACAATGTTTATTTGAAACCCCTCATGATCCGAAACATCGAATCGATGAAAATTGCAAGCCGACATGAAGGTTTCAAATAAAACTTGGATGCACAAAACCACCTTATATAGCATGGGGAGAAGTCCAAGTATTGCGACCTTCAATTTTTTTTGTCGTTCAGTGATAATTTCCGCTAATTTTGACAATCCTATAATTATTTAATAATTATGAAAGCAGCAGTATTAACAGAGTACAATAAGGTAGAATGGCTGGACGTAGAAAAGCCAAAATGCAAACCCGGAGAGGTATTGGTTAAGGTGAATTATGGTTGCATTTGTGGCAGCGATCAGCATATACATAAAGGTGAATTTCATCCACGCACCAGTACACCCATGATCATGGGACATGAGTTTGGCGGTGTTGTAGCAGAGGTGGGAGAAGGTGTTTCGGGATGGGACATTGGCGATAAAGTAGCCCCCGATCCTATCTATTGGTGTGGACATTGTCCAGCATGCCTCAAGGGGCATTATCCGGCCTGCACCTCTTTAAAACTCATAGGTATTGATTCTAACGGTGGTTTCACGCAATATATCTCCCTGCCTCCGTCAATGCTATATAAAGTACCGGCTCATATACCCGACGAGCATGTTGCCCTGGCGGAGGTATTGAGTATTGGATGCCACGCTAAAAATCGCGCCGGTCTTAAAAAGGACGACACCGTGGTGATTTGGGGCTCCGGTAAAGTTGGTCTTTGTATTTTAGAAGCTGTACGCACGGTTACTGATAATACCGTATTTATGATCGATATTTTGGAGCCTCGTTTAGCTGTTGGACTGAAATATTACGATAACATAGTTGCAATTAATGCCTTGAAAGAAAATCCGGTAGAGCGAATAAAGAAAGAAACCGAGGGAAAGGGTGTAGATGTTGCTTTTGAAGCAGTTGGCCATGCCCATGAGTTTGAAGGCGGAATAAACCCGGTTCGGGGTTGTATCCAGAGTATTGTAGGTGGTGGAACAGTTTGCGTTTTAGGTTTAGGCAACGATCCCGCTCCCATTGTCTTTAAAGAATTAATTTGGAAAGAAGCGCGAATTGTAACTTCCAGGGTTAGTCACGGGGAATTTGCCGAAGTAATTGATCACCTGAAAAACGGACGACTAAAACCTGATGCACTTATTTCGAGAAAGATGCACGGATCACAAACGCAACAGGCCTTCGAAATACTTGAAAACGATCCTGAAAACAATATAAAAATTCTTCTCGATTTCAGATAGTAAGTGTTGGGAAATATACGCATAAGCAAGTAGTTGTATTTTGAAAGAGTGAAGCT
>JFJP01014063.1_pt1 | contig 11502 bp, 7 predicted proteins | sample 431651 | NCBI WGS metagenome assembly JFJP01 (sample SAMN02602958, study PRJNA72255) | Microbial mat metagenome, whole genome shotgun sequencing project. | biome: fresh water; feature: sink hole; material: water; isolation source: purple microbial (photo- and chemosynthetic) mats found in... | reverse complement strand
CTAGAAAAAGCAAACCATCGAGCTTCAGCACCGGATCAAGTTTTATATATTGGTGAAAATTCTCCCCGTTGGCAACAGGGAGAACCCCGTCGCATTGACTTAAATCGTTGGCGGGTTCCTGATTTAGTCGGGGAAGTTTCTGATACAACTTTAGCCACCGATTTAGACGAGAAAAAACAACTTTATGCGGCTTTAGGTATTCCTGAATATTGGGTAACAGATGTTAAAGGAAAACAGGTGATTGCATTTAGTTTAGGAGACAATGGCAAATATGAACAGATAGAATATTCTCTGGCTCTTTCGGGTTTACCGATTATTCTTTTAGAGCAAACTTTAGAACAATTAACTCAAATGGAGAATGGTTTGGCGGCTCTATGGTTTAATCAACAAATTGCCAATATTAATATTAAGGAATAGTTATTTTGAACGCTTTTCGCACTTTTGATCCTAAACGTCAACGTAGTTTGCTGGCTTTATTTATCGCCGGTTTATGTTTCTGGACGAGTATAACCACACTATTACCAACCCTACCTTTATATATTGAATCTCTCGGCGGAACTACACAACAAATTGGCTGGGTAATGGGGGCTTTTGCCTTGGGTTTATTGCCTTCTCGATTTTGGTTTGGCCCTTTAGCCGATCGCAAAAGCCGGAAATTAGTGTTATTAATCGGAACAATGGTTGGGACAATCGCACCTTTGGGATATCTGTTTGCTGAGTCTATCCCATTGATGCTTAGTCTAAGAGCCTTTCATGGCATCAGTGTGGCAGGATTTACCATCGGTTATAGTGCCTTAGTTGCGGATATTGCTCCAGTTGAACGACGGGGGGAAGTTATCGGATATATGAGTTTAGTAGCTCCGATAGGTATGGCGATTGGCCCGGCGGTGGGGGGGACGATGCAAGCTATGGTGGGTTATGACCCGATCTTTTTATCTAGTAGCGGGTTTGCGTTTTTAGCATTTTTGGGAATTTGTCAGGTTTGGGAACCGCAACGGGATCAACCTCCTAAAGCCGCCTCCACTTCTTTATTAGAAAAAGGGTTATGGTATTTCAAAATGTTATGGAGTCCCCCTATACGAATTCCGGCATTTGTGATGTTAATGGTTGGTTTAATCTTTGGAACTTTATTGACATTTTTACCCTTAGCGGTGAAGGAATCGGGGTTAAATTTTAATGCGGGATTATTTTATAGTACCGCCGCGATCGCTAGTTTTTTAATTAGAATTCCTACGGGTCGAGCTTCTGATCGTTATGGTCGAGGTTTATTCATTACCGGGGGATTAATTTGTTATTTTTTGGCGATGTTACTATTATCTCAAACTACGCACAGTAATATTATTTTATTGGCTGCATTGCTTGAAGGTATGGGAGCCGGGGTTGTACTTCCGATGATGATCACTTTAATTACTGATCGATGTTTACCTGAACAACGGGGTCAATTTTTCTCATTATGTTTAACTGGATTTGATTTAGGAATTGCTCTGGCTGGCCCTATTTTTGGAATTTTTGCAGAACAATTTGGTTATCCAGTTATGTTTGCTTTAGATGCGGGTTTAGCTTTAATAGCTTTAATTAGTTTTGCTATGTTTTCCAGTAAAACTATTCGCCTTTCTCTCAAGTTTGCTTTTGGTCAAGCCAAAGATGTATATAGTTTAAATTAATCCAATATCTGGTGATTTTTTGTGAACAAACGAGAACTAATTCCGGGTTTATTATTAACAGGAATAGCTGGGGTTTTAATGGGGCTGGCTGCGGAACCTTGGGGACTTTGGGGGTTAGCTTGGGTGGCGTTAGTTCCTTTGTGGGTTAATGTTTTATCGGATTTAACCCCCCCTAACCCCCCCTTGGTAAGGGGAGGAAGTTTTGCGGGAGTTAAACCCTCCTTGGTAAAAAAAGATTTAACCCCCCCTAACTCTCCCTTGGTAAGCAGGGGAAGTTTTGCGGGAGTTAAACCCTCCTTGGTAAAAAAAGATTTAACCCCCCCTAACCCCCCCTTGGTAAGGGGAGGAAGTTTTGCGGGAGTTAAACCTTCCTTGGTAAAAAAAGATTTAACCCCCCCTAACTCTCCCTTGGTAAGCAGGGGAAGTTTTGCGGGAGTTAAACCTTCCTTGGTAAAAAAAGATTTAACCCCCCCTAACCCCCCCTTGCTAAGGGTGGGAAGTTTTGCGGGATTTAAAATACCTTTGATATTGGCTTTAGTTTGGGGAATTGGCTATTACGGAATCGCCTTATTTTGGATTACGGGAATTCATCCGATGACTTGGCTAGGAGTTCCTTGGTTAGCTAGTTTAGCCATTACTGCATTTTGTTGGAGTTTTCTAACTCTTTGGGGAAGTGCTTTAGTGATTATTTGGACGGGATTATTTGTAGTTTTATCGACTCAACTTGCTCAAAGATTCTCTAAGATTTCCCTAGCATTAACCAGGGTTTTAATCGCAACGGCGTTATGGTGTGGGTTAGAATCTTTGTGGAGTTCTAGTAGTTTGTGGTGGTCTTCTTTATCCTATACCCAAAGTTTCGGAAATTTAATTATTTTACATTTAGGTCAAATTTCTGGCCCCACAACAATTACCGCTACCTTATTAATTGTGAATGGGTTAATTGCAGAAGGATTGATTTTGAATCGGGATAAATTCTATCATCATACTCCAAGTCAAAAATCCTATTTATTATTGATTTTAGCTTTATTATTTTTTATAGTTACTCATGGATTTGGGTTGATTTTATATAGTATTCCTTTACAAAAAAATCCAGAACAGGCGTTAAAAGTAGGGATTATTCAAGGGAATATTGCCAATGAAGTTAAATTAGATTATTCAGGATTTTTGCAAGCCTTAAATGGTTATACAACTGGATATGTGACCTTAGCCAATCAAGGAGTAGACTTGGTATTAACCCCAGAAACAGCCCTACCTTTTTTCTGGACTAATTCTAATCAAAGACAAAATAGTTCCTTTTATCAAGCTATTTTAGAGAAAAAAGTTCCGGCTATTGTGGGAGGTTTTGCCTTGAAAGAAGGCGGATATACTAATAGTTTATTTTCTATGGATGGAGAAGGAAATATTATCGGTCAATATGATAAAGTTAATTTAGTTCCTTTAGGGGAATTTATCCCCTTTAGTGAAATTTTAGGCAAATTTATTAGAAAATTATCGCCCTTAGAAGCCACATTAATTCATGGTCAACCCGGTCAACAATTCCAGACTACTTTCGGTAAAGTAACAGTAGGAATTTGTTATGATTCAGCATTTGCAGAACATTTTCGCCGTCAAACTGCTAAAGGCGGAGAATTTCTGATTACGGCGTCTAATGATGCTTACTATTCTTCCACAATTTTAGCTCAACATCATGCCCTAGATGTGATGCGAGCTATTGAAAATCATCGTTGGACAATTCGGGCTACAAATACAGGATATTCGGGCTTTATTGACCCCCACGGCAGGACTCAGTGGATTTCAAATCAGAATATTTATCAACTTTATGCTGATACAATTTATCGTGATTATACTCAAACCTTTTATGTCCGTTGGGGAGATTGGCTAATGCCTGTATTATTAATTGCCGGGATAACCTTATTGTTATTTAAAAATGAATAATCAGGGAGTACCTTTGTTATCACCTCCCTGTTAGAGTTTATAAAGGCGAACACTGAGGGGGTAACACACCAGTAGGCTGTGGTATTCCGTTGGGAGGATTGACGACTAATTCTATTACCCCGTCAGCCCTGACTATCCATCCCTGAGCTTCCCGAATTTGGGGGTTAGGGGTTTGTGTAAATCCCCCCGGTAGAGACGTTGCATGCAACGTCTCTACCGGGGATGTTGTTGCCGGGGATGGGGTCGCGAGTTCAACCAGATTAATCCAATTCAGCAGCGTCGGTTGAGAAGTTAAAGCATCATTGGGACTCGGAGGTAAACCGCCCCGTCCGGTAATCACAAATTGATTGTTTTGATTTCCCGAACATCGAGCCGCAATTAGGGTTGTGGGGTCAACTAAATTGGTCGGTAACTCCACTAACCCGGCACTGGGGTCAACTTCTGGACTGCTAATTTCCACCGCCCCGCTAAATTCCGCCCCTAATTCACTGGTGGCGGTAATATCACTTTGGGGAGTTTGAAATTCTCGAAACTGCGTTCCAAACACAGCTTGAGCATTAATTCTTACTTGCCCTCCTTTTCCCGCCTCAGCATTAGCCGTAATATCACTGTTTTCTAAGGCAACTAAATTAGAAGCACCCAGGGTAATATTTCCTCCATCGGCGTTTCCCGCATTAGTTGTAATTTGGCTATCCCGTCGGAGTTCTACTGTTCTCGCCTGTAACCGAATATTTCCTCCAGTTCCGGCTACTGTGGCGGCGCTTATCGTTCCTTCGTTATCTAACAAAACCGTATCCGCTTGAATTTCTAAGTTACCCGCCGCCCCTTGATTAGTTCCCCTCACCCCAATTTCCGCCCCATTTCGCACCGTTAACCGAGCCGTATTAATCCGCAAATCCCCGGCACTTCCGGCTCCACTGGTATTAGACTCAATGGCACTGGGAACAATACCATCGCCAACTGTCCCGAAGGAAACGGATTCAACGGATTTGTCAATATTGGTGGCAAATCCAACCACATCAATGGATTCCGAGGCATTTAAGGTTAAATTTCCCGCCGCCCCTTCCCCTCCGGTAGCCGCCGAAATTTGGGCGCCATCTTGGACAACCAAGCGTTGAGTATTCACAGTTAAATCCCCTGCGGGTGCTGTGCCTTTTTTTCCCTCGACGGTTAAAAGGGAAGATGACGTTAATAACCCACTCAAAAACTCTCCATCCTCCGACACTCCCCGCAGTTGTACGGACTCGGCATTCACCGTTAAATTACCTCCTTTTCCTGCCCCCGCAGCCGAGGCGGAAACTTGCATCCCCTCCGCAACGGTCAGTTCACGGCTATTAATAGTGATATCCCCCGCGCCTCCGGTTCCCAAGGTGGCCGAAAACAATCCCCCCGGCGAGGCGACGCCCGATTTCACTCCCCGCAATTCTACGGTATCAGCATTCACCGTAATATTCCCCCCTTTGCCTTCTCCTGAAAGTCCGGGACTGGTGATGATATATCCATCTTGGAGGACGCGCAATTGGGGAGTAAAAATATTAATATCTCCAGCATTTCCAGTACCAATAGTTCCGGTGACCACCAGGGAACCGTAAGTAATATCAACGGATTTCGAGGCTAATAGGGTAATATTTCCCCCCGACCCACTCCCCAAGGTGGGCGTTAAAATTGTCGCCCCATTCATTATCTGGAGTTGTGGGGTTTCCAGGGTAACGTTTCCCGATGCTCCTTTACCAACACTGACACTAAAAATACCGTCAAAAAGATTAGAAGGACTAAACTTTTCTGATAATAATTGTTCGATGAATGTTAGGGGCTGAGTTCCGACTAAATCAATCGAGTTTTTAGCATTAATATTAATATTTCCGGCATTTCCTCTGCCAATAGTTGAGGAGGAGATAAAGGCACGATTATCTAATTGGAATTGTTCGGCCTGAATTTGAATGCCGCCACCATTAAGGGTATCTAAGGTATTAGAAATAATCCGTGAACTATCTGTTAAGGAAACCGTTCCTCCTTGGATTGTAATTAATCCGCCTCCGGCTCCACTGGTATCAATTTGACTTTGACGTAATAATCTAATTGAGCCAAATTGAAGATTAGGAGAATTGAATTGTTCCGGTTGGGGTTGCAAAGACCAAGTACCATTTTTTAGGGATGCTAATTCTATTTTACCACTAAAAGCAGTAAGATTCCCTTGATTTAAAATCACATCTCCACCAATTAAACTAATATTTTGACCAGGTTGTACTTGTAATCCGGTATTGGCACTTTTCCCATCAATTCCTATTCCTAAACCTTGGGATTGATTTGTAATAGCACCTGGTTGATTTCCCATTTGTAACCCGATAGGAACGTTAATGGTTAATAGGGGCGGTGCTTGGGGATTAGTGGCACTAAATTCACCACCATTGTCAAAAATAATACTATTAGCGGTACTAGCAGTAAAGGAACCCCCAATATTTAGTTGAGCGTTAGGGCCAAATAATATTCCATTGGGATTAATTAAGAATAAATTTGCTGTCCCATTAGCTTGAATTAAACCTTGTAAATTAGAAATATTATTGCCCGTGACGCGACTAATAATATTTTTAATATCGACGGAGTTATTGAAAAAAGCAGCAATACCTTCGGGGACAGAAAAGTCTTTGAAACTATGAAATAAATTGCTCCCATTTTGGGTTCCCCCCTCAATTTTAATGATATTACCATTGGGGGTAATAATAGTATTTTGAGGTAAGGTTTGGTCGGGTATAATTTGGGCGTTAACTTTTGAAGTATTCCAACTATTTATTAAAGGAAATACTAACAAAATTAATGTTATTTTTGACAAAAAATTACTATTTTTAAGCAAGTATTGGCCAGGGTAAAATTTCATGTCTGATTCCTTTTGTTTAGGTTTGCAAATTATCAAAAATCAAGTATTTGTTGTTAATCAATTTCCCTGATTTACAATATGAACTGGTTTTTTATATAGATTCTTTTGCATTGGCATTTCCTGAGTAATGGGAATTTCAATAATAAATTCTGTTCCTTTCCCTGGGGTAGAAATACATTGTAAACTACCTTTATGTTTTTCCACCACAATATTTTTACTAATAGATAAACCAATCCCTGTCCCCTTCCCTACGGGTTTTGTGGTAAAAAAAGGTTCAAATAGATGGGTTAAAATTTCCTCTGCCATTCCTCCGGCATTATCACTAATTTTAATCGTCACATTGTGATCATTAATGATATCTGTTTTAATCAAAATTTGACCGGGATTAACTTGTAATTCTTCGATATTTTTTCGTTGATTATTTTCCTCAATTGCATCAATAGCATTTGCTAAGATATTCATAAAAACCTGATTCATTTCGCCTCCATAACATTCAATTAAAGGTAAAGAAGAACTATATTCTCTAACCACATTAATAGCAGGATGATCTTGTTTTCGTTTGCAGCGATTTTGTAAAATCATTAAGGTACTATCAATTCCTTCGTGAAGGTTAATCGCTTTCATTTTAGAGTCATCCTGACGGGCAAAACTGCGTAAACTTAGAACAATTTCTCGAATTCTTTCTGCACCCACTTGCATGGATTCTAACATTTTTGGTAAATCTTCCAAAATAAAGTTTAATTCCACCGCTTCAACCTCCTGTTGAATCACCGGATGGGGATTAGAATAATACTTTTGATAAAGTTCAAAAATCTTTAAAATATTGTCGGTATATTCCTGAACATAAGCTAAATTACCATAAATAAAATTAACCGGGTTATTGATTTCATGGGCAATTCCCGCTAACATTTGCCCGAGAATTGACATTTTTTCGTTATTAACTAATTGATTTTGAATCATCTTGAGTTGCTTTAAAGATTGTTCCAAATTCATCTTATTATTTTCTGATTCCGCCATGGATTCTTTTAATTTTTGAGCAGAGGATTCAACTTCTATTTCTAATTTATGATTAATGGTTTCAAGCTGCAATTTTTCCTGTCTTTCTGTTTCTAATTCCCGTTGTAATAAATTATAGCTTTGCCGAACTTTCTTTCGAGTTTCCGCCATTCTCAAATAGTTGTTAACTTTCAGTAAAAATTCCTCTGTTTCTAAACAAGTAAATAGATAATCTATCACTCCCAAACTCAACCCGGTTTTGATAGTCTCTTGATTTTGAGGATTTGTAATCAAAACAATGGGAATATTTAGACCAGAATTCTGCAAATGTTGACAAAACATAAATTCATTCTCACCAGGCATCGAAACCGCGATAAAAATTAAATCAGCTAGAGAGGATTCTTCGATACAAACAGCAGATTCATCTGGATTGACCCATAATAAATTAACCGATTTTTGACTGAATAAATCCACTAGAATATGCAGGTCAATTGAATGATTATCAATTATTAAAATAGTCGTTAATTCGGACTCACTAATCATTTATTCTTCCTCAATAAATAGGCAAAATTTACTATTGATTGCCTTTGACAAATTTCTTAAACATGGAATTGGACAACTAACCTCGACAAAAGATGATATATAACTTATTATTTGTTTTAACTGACTTGTCCCTATATTCCCTTAAGAGTACCCCAGATACTTAAATCATACAATATTGTTAGGAAAAGACAGGAAACCGGGGGATAAGGTTTCGAGGGTGAGGGAATGTTAACATACGACAAACCCGCTAATACCGACTTCCATGAGCTTTCAATGTCCAGTCTGTGACTCTGACTATCAAAAACCGATTCCAGAAACTTGTTTAGTCTGTGGATGGGATTTGCAATTCCATGTCTCAATACCAGAAGGTTTAAAACAGGATAAAAAATGTTTAGACTGGGCAAAACAAACTTGGAAACGCCTACAAAACGTCGATATTTCTCAAGAGAAAACCAGTTCAAAATCAAAAAAAAGATTAACCATTGCCGATATTTTACCTCGTTTAGAAACTTTAGAAAATCAACTACAACAAGCCAGCCTAGAAAGACAAAATCTACAAAATTTGTTAGAATGGATATTACATTATTTAGAAACCCTAAACCCCGAATTATTAGTTAATCTAACTTCCCCATCCCATCCAGATGTTGACCCCAACCTTAATTCTACTTCCCCCCTATCAGAAATTGGCATAGACTACAATTCACTAATCGAATTATTAGCCAATGGAGATTGGAAAACAGCAGATAAATATACCTGGGAATTAATTTTATATATTGCCGAAAGAGAAGCCGAAAAATGGTTAAGACCAGAAGATATTGAACAGTTTCCCTGTACAGATTTAAACACCCTAAACTGGCTATGGGAATATTATAGTCAGGGATTATTTAGTTTAACAAGTCAATGGCAAATTTTCTATGATTTAGAAGGAGATTATACAAAATTTTGTGATCAAGTTGGTTGGCGTCGGGGAGAAAGTTGGCTTTATTATGAAGAATTAAATTTCACCCTAAATGCACCGCCAGGACATTTACCTATTATTTCTTGGCGAAAACGAGCCTGTTATGGTGTAGGGAATGCAACCCCAAACGAAAATTTATCCTTAATCTTTTCTCGCCTCTCTACCTGTAGTAAGCCCTTCAGGGCTTAATCTTCATAAAACTTAAAAATAGATGAGGAATCCCTTTATACCTTAAAATAATAGTAGTAAGCCCTTCAGGGCTTAATCCCCTCCAACTTAAAAATACAGGAGAAAGCCCTAAAGGGCTTACTACTTTTATGATGTACGAATATCGTAAACTTACACCTGAGCAACGCAAAGAACTGGTTAAACAACGGTTAGCTAAAGGATTTCCTCCCCACTCACCTCCCCATCCTATTCAGATTGAAGCCTTTTATTTATTAACTGTTGCTTGTTATGAACATCAACCCTATATTTCAACACCCCATCGTCGTCAAGAACTATTAAATTTGATTTTTGAACAATTTATTAATGCCGGATTTGATATTCGGGCTTGGGTTATCCTTCCTAATCATTATCATTTATTGGTTTATGTTGATAAATTTCCAGAATTAAGCCGTTTATTTAATATTATTCATGGGCGAACTTCTCGCTACTGGAATTTAGAAGACCAAGTTACAAAACGCAAGATTTGGTATCGTTTTTCAGACCGGATGATTCGCAATGATAACCATTATTATCAAACTTTAAATTATCTCCATTTTAATCCGGTTAAACATGATTATGTTCCATCTCCTTATGATTGGGAAGAAAGTAGTGTTCATTGGTATATTGAACATTATGGTCGTCAATGGTTACGCGATGCTTGGGTGCAATATCCGGTTAAGGATTATGGGAAAGATTGGGATGATTGAGAGAATTATTAATTAATAAAGAAAGAAAGAAATAAGAAAGCCCTGAAGGGCTTACTACGGTTTTTTTAAGATTAACATATCTTGGTAGTTAGTGGCGGGAGTTCGTCCACACCATAACCCATAATATTTGGCGGAAACTGTAAAACCTAATTCTTCAATCCACTGCATTACTAACGCTTCTCGATGACCCATATCACTTTCAGGAATTTCTAAATTCGAGAAAAATGAGTCTTCAAATTCATGGATTAAATTTTGAGAACTTTTTCCGGCTTTAATTAGAGCTTCTGATTCTTCATTTAATAAAAAGAATGTACATAAACACCGTCCCCCTGGTTTGAGAACTCGATAAACTTCTTTGAGATAATTCTGAACCGCATTAGCATATAAATGGGTAAATACGGAGGTTAAGAAAACAAAATCAAATTGTTCGTCAGGATATGGAAAACTATAGTTTTCTACCCTAATTGTTCCTTCTGTATTATAGCGTTTATTATAAATATTCGCCCATTGAAAGTTAAAATTAGGTCGATGTTGATGAATAACAGATTGATTCCAATTAATCCATTTTTCAACAATATCAAACCCTTGATAACGAGCATTATCATCTAAATAATAGGCTAGGGAATAGGCCATGCGACCCACGCCACATCCGGCATCTAAAATAGATTCGTGGGGTTTTAATTGAGCTTTATTAACAAAATGACCTAAAAAATCACAGGCGACAAATTTAAAACTTCCTCCCACTCCTACGCGATCTTCTTTATCGGGAACCGGAAGACTGGATTCCAATAAATTAAATAAAATTTCTCCTTCCTGTCCCTTGACTAAAGGAATTAATTGTACTAAGGTATTAAATTGATCCGGTGCAATCACCTCTACAGGAATATAAATTAAAAATCGAGCTTGATCAGCGTTTGGTAGGGTGGGAAATAGTTTATAAACATCAGAACTAGGCAGGTTTTTTTCGATTTTGAATTGGCTGATTTCTTGACCACCAATAATTAGTTTAAACCCTTCTATTGGTTCACCTTGAATTGATGTTACCCATCCTTTCAAACGGACGTGATCCGCTTCTAGGGTAACATCTCCTAAACAGCCGAGGGTTTTGAGAGGTTGGTTGGAGTCCATTAAGATGATTTTTTTTAGATTAAATAGAATAGAGAATTATTGTATCTCAGTTCTATTAATTTGTCAAGGTTAATTAGTTTAAGAAATATAAAATATAAAGAGTTAAAGAAACCTTGTAGAGACGTTATATATAACGTCTCTACTTTATTGGTATTACCCACAATTGTAGGATAATAAGGGTTCTAAAGCCTTAACTATCACAGCTAGTTGTTCTAAATCATATCCCCAACGTGCTAAGAATTCTTGATAAGTTCCTTCTCCGGTTTTAGCACTGTCAAATAGTTGTTGAACAAGCGATCGCAAAATCGGTAAATTCAACTGTTGAATTAAATCAATAGACCTTTGAGAAACTCGTTGTGAACTCTGCTCCATTTCTGAATTATTCTGTCGTTGATGATACACCGCCATTGCTGAGGACATCGCCACATTTTTTACTAATAATTCTGAGATGATTTCTGGCGATGTTTTTAACCCGTGAATAATCGCAGC
>JFJP01040294.1_pt1 | contig 11503 bp, 3 predicted proteins | sample 431651 | NCBI WGS metagenome assembly JFJP01 (sample SAMN02602958, study PRJNA72255) | Microbial mat metagenome, whole genome shotgun sequencing project. | biome: fresh water; feature: sink hole; material: water; isolation source: purple microbial (photo- and chemosynthetic) mats found in... | reverse complement strand
ATCTTTCACCATTCCGATGGTGCCGCCGGTGTAGATGATAAGGAGGGTAGGTATCATATAATATGTGGGTAAATTTATGTCTGGATAATAAGTTTGTGGTAGGGTTTTAAAAAACTCACCCCTGCCCCTCTCTTTGAAGGAAAGAGAGGGGTGGAGACGAGAAAATTAGTTAATGGGTGGTTCCGTCGGTGTTTATGATAAGGAGGGAAGGAATCATGATTTATTTATGTGAATTCATTTATGGACAAAGATAGGTTGTTGGAAATTAAAAAACTCACCCCTGCCCCTCTCTTTGAAGGAAAGAGAGGGGTGGAGACGAGAAAATTAGTAGTTGTGCATCAGGGTATAAAAGTTTAACATAAGTTGAAATTATATCGGAGAGTCACCCCCTCTCTTCGCGAAGAGAGGGGGCCGGGGGGTGAGTTTTCAAGAACATTTTCCTGATTTTTTCAATAACCTGATCTTTGAAATTTGTCTCTTGATTTTGTATTCGCAAAACCCGTAAGTCTAATTCATCTAAAACTGATGTTCGCCAAAGATCGTATTCTTTTTGCGATTCATGTATTGGCCCATCAATTTCAAGGACTAAATTTTCTTCCGCACAATAGAAATCTACAACAAAGAACTGAAAAGTGTCAAATGAGTTTTCATGAATTATTTTATGTTGCCGTAAGAATTTTTTCCCGTCTAGCCTTCTGTTTCTGACAATTTCCCAGATAATTTTCTCGGCATCCGTCATGTTTTTGCGATTTTCCCGGCAAATTGCAACTACAAATTTCTTTCTGGAATTTGGTTTCATAGCTGGTGAAAAAACTCACCCCTGCCCCTCTCTTTGAAGGAAAGAGAGGGGTGGAGACGAGAAAATTAGTTGTTGTGCATCAGGGCATAAAAGTTTAACATAAGTTGAAATTAAATCGGAGAGTCACCCCCTCTCTTCGCGAAGAGAGGGGGCCGGGGGGTGAGTTTTTTGAATAATATACTCTCATAAAACTACAAATTAAAAAGTTTCAAAGCATTCTTAGTAGTTACTTCTGCTACCTCTTCGATTGTTAAGCCGCACAGTTCCGCTACTTTTTCGGCAACAATCGGAATATAAGCCGGCTCGTTACGTTTTCCACGATAAGGTGCCGGTGCCAGGAAAGGTGAATCAGTTTCAAGTATTATATGTTCCGGCCCGACTGCCGCAACTACTTTTTGCAGACCAGAGTTCTTAAAAGTTACCACGCCACCGATTCCTAAAAGAAATCCGGCTTCAATCACACGCCATGCCTGCATTTCATCTCCGGGGAAACAATGAAAAACTCCTTTAAGATCGGGGCCAATTTCAGGCTTTAATATCTGCCACACTTCATCAAATGATTTACGCACATGAATGGCAACAGGTAGTTTATACTTTTTTGCCCATTGCAACTGGGTACGGAAAACTTCTTCCTGCAATCCCTGATGCGTCTTATCCCAATACAAATCAATACCTATTTCGCCGACTGCGATATGGTTTCCGGTTGCAAGCTGGTTGCTAACTTCAGCAAGCTCAAGGTCAATAGTTTCGGGTAAAACAGAAGTAGGGTGGAGGCCTGCCATGGCGTAACAATTCGTTGGAAATTGCTCACAGAGTTCAAGCATTGGTTTCCAGGAAGTATAGTCTATATTAGGAAGGAGCATAATTCCCACACCGGCGGCAATAGCCATATTTACAGCTGCTTCTCTGTCAGAATCAAATTCGTTCAGGTATAAATGGGTATGTGTATCAATAAATTGCATGGAACAAAAGTACAATAACAAGTTGAATGGGCTTCATGTAGTGAGGTGATAAATGGAGATACGTTCTTCCTTGGTTTTTAAGAGTTAAAGGATTATCAGAGAATAAACATATAGATGGAGTAGCCGGATTAAGTACCTGGTGTATATATCTGATCCGGTTTACGCAATGTATAGGATTCCCCCCATTATTTACAACTTGCCAGGTTAAGAACGCTATACTAGTTTATTTATTAACACTTGATTTGTTAACAAAATGTAAATACACAAGTTCCTTCCGGGAACCCTATCGTTATATTTGCATATTGATGTGCTTTAATGCAGTTTAGTAGAAAAGGAAGTGGAATGTAAAATATATTTACTTATAAGGCAATATATTTGGAAATGCGAACTGAATATGGTACTTTTAAAGTAAATAAATTTATCGGAATGAGTATTCTGAGAAATATATTCTCGTTATTCCGAAAAAATGTGTTGATTAAATTATTTGAAACCACCAGAACTAAACCTCATTAATGATTTCAGTTTTACTCCCCTTTTTACTTTGGATTATAATAGCAAGACCGGATTTTTCCGGTTTTTATTGATTTGCCAGAGTGCTAAGATCTGATACACCTTTTGAATAAGCGCTGACAGTTTAAAAAATTACCTAAGAAAACTACGCATGGGAAAAAAATTACTCAATCTGGCCAGACAACGAAAATGGAATTACAACACATTATCCTTGTCGCTTTTTATCTTTACTTTTCTCACTATTGGTATAAATAAGCACTCAAAAGCGCAAACTGCTGCCTTTACACCCAGTGCCACCCAGTCGTGCAGTCCGGCAAATATCAGTTTCACTGATAATTCTATCGGAGCTACTTCCTGGCTCTGGGATTTTGGAAACTCCAATACGGCCACAACTCAGAATGCATCGGCAAATTACCCGCAGCCAGGAACGTATTCCGTAACCCTCACGATTAACGGGGGCGCAAGCACTGTTACAAAACTTTTAAGTATTTATCCCAAGCTTAGTCTTACAGCTCCTGTTGTGGCGCAAGGTTGTGCGCCTTTAACCACTACGCTAACTGCTATAGCAGCACCGGTAACTATTGCTCCTTTTACCATAGGCTCTTCCCTGGTAGGCGGAATTACAGGTGGTGCGGCTACAGCTTACACATGGAACTTCTTTGGAGATTTGCCAACAGTAACCGAGAATGATCCGGTATTAGACCTGACGGATATTCCGGCTGGCACCTATGATGTATTGCTAACCGTATCTGATAATAAAGGATGTTCGAATTTTTTGTTCAAACAAGGTATAATTACGGTGCATCCTAAACCTGATGCCGACTTCACATTTGTTAAAGAAAACATTTGCGGTGTTGGGAATGTAACTTTTTCAGGAATATCATCGGTGAGCTCCGGAAGTATTGCCAATTATTCATGGGATATTGGCAATGATGGGTCCATTGAGTCGACATTACAAAACTATACTCACAATTTCACTTCAGCCGGAACATATGATGTTGCTTTTACAACAACGTCCTCAGATCTGTGCTCTTCGGATAAAATTGTGAAACAGGTTGTATTCAACAGCAGTAACCTGATAGGATTTTCATTTATAGGAAATTGTGTGGGACAGCCTGTTGCCTTCACGGATGCATCAAGTGCGGATGTAGTGAGCCGGGATTGGGATTTTGGTGATGGCACAGCCCATTCAACCCTCCAGAACCCTTCACATACCTATACTTCTACAGGTGATAAGACAGTAAAACTCACAGTAACTTTCACTGATGGATGTGTGATGGAAACCACACATCTTGTTCCCGTGAATGGCGCAACATCAACTTTTACATATACAACAACCGCTGCCTGTGCACCAAATTATTCAATCAATTTTACTTCTACCGCCACAGCCTCTCTGGGATCGTCAATTACCGGTTATGAATGGGATTTTGATAATAACGGAACCACAGATGACGTTACCGCTACTCCAACGCATTCGTTTAATGCGTCAGGAACGTTCCCGGTACGTTTAACAGTAACCACTTCCGATGGTTGTTCGAACAGTGTTTTGTCGAACGTAGATGTACCGGCTTCAGGGATTGATTTTTCAGCATCACCTGATCAGGGATGCGCTCCGCTAAACACCGCTTTTTCGCCTGTTTATACCAATGCATCGGATCCGATACTAAGCTACAGCTGGAATTTTGGTGACCCGGTAAGCGGAATTAACAATACGTCAGCCTTAGCTGATCCTTCGCATAATTATATTAACACCGGAGAGTATGATGTAGCGTTGACAGTTACCACAACCAATGGCTGTGTTCTGACTAAAACCAATCTGCAGATTATTACTGTAGGCGCACCACAGGCTATTAGTGATGTAACATATACACAAGCTACACTTTGCCAGACCAGCGCGGTTGATTTTACCGCATCAATCACCACTATGACAGATCAGCTAGTATGGGATTTCAATGATGGTACAATCCCGGTTACACAAAATGTTTCGGGTGTTTCTTCCAGTTCCATTTCACACGGATATGCAATTCCGGGTTTGCAGTCGGTTACGGTGCAGGCCTGGTATAATGGTTGCCCTTCTCTGTCGTCGTTCACATTAAGCAATATACTCATCAATGAACCAACTGCAAGCTTTACACCTTCATCAACGGTGCAGTGTGCAGTTCCTTCTTCCAGTATTTCGTTCACCAACACAAGTCATAGTAATGATGCGGTAACAAACTATAGCTGGAACTTTGGCGATGGGCAAACCAGTACAGATAAAAACCCAGGCCACATTTATAATTTAACCGGTGATTTTACGGTTACACTCACAGTGAATAATACAGCTACGGGTTGTTCGGACCAGGCAACATCCACAATTTATGTAACCACATCAGTTCCTCAGTTTACTGCAAACAGTACTGTAATTTGTTCTGCATCTTCGGTTAACTTTACTAACCAGGTAGTGGCTTATTCATCGGCTAATTTCTCAGCGGCATCCTATTTATGGACTTTTGGCGACGGACAAACCTCAACGAATGCAAATCCTACGCACACCTATACAACACCAGGGTTATACAATGTTACACTTCAGGTTACCGAAGAGCGCGGTTGTGTTTACAGTTACACCCGTAATAATTATATTGACGTAAGGGGGCCTATTGTTAGTTTTACAAACGACCCGACACAAATTTGCAGCGGCACATTAGTGACATTTACGGATGCTTCAACTATCGCACCCAACGATCCGGCAAATCCATTATTAAACACGTTTTACTGGTCATTTGGTGATGGAAATAACTCCACTGATCAGAATCCTACTCATACATTTATTGGAACCGGAAGTTATACAGTTAATCTGCAGGTTACTGACAACCTGGGATGTGTAAGTTCCAAATCCGTTACCAATTCGGTTTTAGTGCCTGCTGTAACAGCCGGGTTCACTACAAGCAGGGATGCATACTGTAAAAATGATATTGTTAATTTCACAAATTCATCCGTAGGTACAATCACCTCATATGATTGGGATCTGAATGGTGATGGTACCTTTGAAATACTTAACGGAGCTGCCAACCAGTCGTTTACATACACTGCAACAGGAGTATATTCAATAAAGCAGCGTATAACAAGTAACCTGGGATGCCAGGATCTCTATTCCAAAGATATTTCCATAGTTGATGGTACAGCAGGTATTTATATTTCATCCCTCAGTTTGGGTTGTGCTCCGGCTTTTGGCCAGTTCGAAGCTTTAGATGCCGCAGTTGATGTTGCCAGTTACCTGTGGAATTTTGGTGACGGGCAGACATCGGTATTGCGGAATCCAAATCATTATTTCATTCTGCCGGGCAGCTATACGGTAAGTCTTACAGAGATTCTGACAGGAGGTTGCACAAGAACAAGTTCTGTTGTTATTACGGTTGACGGCGCAGTTGGTACGTTTTCATATGATCTTGCCCCAGGGTGCGCAAATCATACAGTAAACTACAGTGTAACTAATCTTTCGGGTGTTACCGAACTTACGTGGGATTTTGGTGATGGAATTACTTTTACCGAACCTGTGGCCTTAGGTGTAACTTCAAAAAGCACCTCTCATACCTATTCTACCTGGGGCAACAGGTTGCCTATCCTGATTCTGCGCGATCCTGCCTGTGGTGACTATTCCTATTATTTTGGCGTTAATCAGCGAATAAATACCAGCGAAGCTCCTACACCGGCATTCTCTTTTGTATCTATTTCCGGACAAACCTGCGAAAAACTCAGTTTTCAATTTACGGATCAATCTACCAGAAAAGATCCTCGGTATAACATTTCGACCTGGGATTGGGATTTTGGCGACGGCTCGCCACACTCAAACTTACAGAATCCGATACATATGTATACTGCTGCCGGTACATATACCGCTACATTAACAGTTACAAACGGATTTATTCCGGGAGGATGCGGTTCTTCCGTGTCGCATAGTATTATTGTAAATCCATTACCTGTTGTTTCAACTACCAATCAAACACAGGAAATTTGCTCGGGTACTTCAAGTTCCACAATGGTATTATCAGGAACACTTCCCGGAACAACTTTTTCCTGGACCCGCACTTCCCCTGCAGGAATAACTACTGCCCAGGCAGCAAGTGGAACCACTGATATTACCGGATCTGCTTTTACGAACTCCACCAGTGCACCAGTGGTGGTTACCTACACCATAATACCCGCAGGACCTACTCCTACATTCTGTATTGGTGATCCGATAACCGCTACTGTTACAGTAAATCCAATACCTTCAGTTACAAGTGCAACAACAAAGTCGATTTGTAATACTACCAGTGTGGCATACACGCCAACTTCGGCAGTAGCGGGAACCACTTATGCATGGACTGCATCATTGACCAGCGGAGCTGTGACCGGCTTTAATGCAAGTGGATCAGGCCCGATAGCCGATCTTTTAGTTAATTCAGGTGCAGCCAATGGATCTGTAACTTATGTGATTACCCCAACTGGTCCGGCACCGACTTTTTGTACAGGATCCTCACAGAGCCTTGTGGTTACGGTGCGTCCGACACCTGTGGTTACTGCTCCGCTCACTGCAACCATTTGCAGCGGAAATTCTGCCGCTATCACGTTGAGCACTTCTGTACCGGGAACGACATTCTACTACGCAGTCCCGGCAATTTCAGGTTCCTCCGGAAATATTACGGGTGGAGCAGCAAGGATTTCACCAGGAAATACCAATGCCATCAGTGATATTTTAGTCAATACAACAGCTGCTGTTCAAACAGCTACATATACAGTTTATCCGATTATTAACGGGTGTATAGGTTCTTCAATAACTATTGTAGTTACAGTAAATCCGGTTCCTATAGTTACTGCAGGAATAGCTCAAGGTATTTGCGCTGATGCAAGCTTTAGCGCAACTTCCAATCTGGCTTTAACAACTAATCCAGCTATGGCCGGAGCATTATTTACCTATACCGCCCCGGTAAATACAGGTGGAATGACCGGTGGAACCGCGCGTGCTGTCGGGAGTACAGCAAATATTTCAGATGTATTTACCAATAATACCAATTCAGCACAAACGGCAACCTACAGTGTTACTGCTACAGCACCAGCAGGATTAGGCGGATGCGCAGGAGCAGCCCGAAATGTTGTTGTTACGGTTTATCCCCGGCCACTTATTACGAGCAGTCTGACTGGAACCACATGCAGCAGTTCTGCTTTTTCGTATACCATCACAAGCAATGTAGCCAGTTCCACTTTTACCTGGACAAGAGCTCTGGTTGCCGGAATCAGCAATACCGCCGGAAGCGGTAGTACTGCCTCTATTAATGAGACTTTAATAAACACAACAGGAAGCTCAGTTGATGTTTCCTATATTCTTACGCCAACCGGTCCTGCTCCCGGAACCTGTGCCGGCACTCCTTCAACCTTGGTAGTAACAGTAAGGCCAAGACCTTCGGTAACAGCTGGATTAGTTCAGTCATTTTGCAGCGGATCAACAGCAAGTCTTGCACTCACCACAACACCTGATGTGCCAGGGACAACATATTCGTGGCCTATGCCAACTATATCGGGAGGTGCGGCAAATATTGCAGGTGAAACTGCCCGCCCGGCACCGGGAACTACGGCGCCAATTACCGATGTTCTCACCAATACAACTACCTCCACCAGAACAGCAACCTATGTTGTAACTCCAACCAGTCCTTTGGGTTGTATTGGTTTAACCCGGAATGTTGTAATTTCAGTATATCCAAATCCGACAGTAAGTAGTGCGGCAACCAAAACAATATGCAATAATGCCAGTGTCGCATATACTCCAACTTCAGCCACGGCATCAACTACATTTGCATGGACAGCTTCACTCACCACCGGGAGTATTACCGGTTTTAATGCCAGCGGTACAGGTGTTATTAATGATGTATTAGTTAATTCAGGAACTGCCAGTGGTACAGTAACCTATGTGATTACTCCGACAGGACCAACTCCGACTTTTTGCATAGGAACACCCAGAAACCTTGTTGTTACAGTTCAACCAACGCCAACTGTTACAGCAACACCAGCTGTTCCGACATTCTGTAGTGGCGGAACCACTTCAATAGCGTTAAGCACAACTGTTCCGGGAACTACATTTTATTATGCTACTCCAACCATTTCAGGTGCAGCAGGAAATATAACCGGAGGAGCAGCAAGAGTTTCACCCGGAAGCACAGCTGCTATTGTAAATACATTAATCAATACTACAGCTGCCGTTCAAACAGCTACTTATAATATTGTGCCCATTATTGGGACCTGCACAAGTACATCCGTTCCCGCAATTATTACAGTAAATCCGGTTCCGATTGTAACTACCGGTTTAACACAAGGAATCTGTACAGATGCATCCTTTAGCGCTACTTCCAACCTTGCTATAACTTCAACACCGGCCATGGTGGGAGCTTTGTATACCTATCCGGCGCCTGTTAATACCGGGGGAATGACCGGAGGTACCGCCCGGGTGGTAGGTAGTACTGCAAATATTACGGACGTGTTTACCAATAATACCAATACTGCTCAAACTGCAACTTACAGTGTGTCGCCGGCAGCACCAGCAGGTGTAGGCGGATGTGTTGGAGTCGCTACAAACGTAACTATTACGGTTTATCCCCGGCCGCTTATTAATAGCAGCCTCACCGGAACGGTTTGCAGCGGATCATCATTTGCTTATACTATTACCAGCAATGTAGCCAGTTCAACTTATACCTGGACAAGAGCTGTAGTTGCCGGAATCAGCAATGCCTTAGGAAGCGGAAGTACAGCTTCTATCAATGAAACACTAATAAATACTACTGGAAGTTCTGTTGATGTTTCTTATATTCTTACACCAACCGGTCCTGCTCCCGGAACTTGTGCAGGAACACCTTCAACATTGGTTGTTACCGTTAACCCGACACCTTCGGTTACAGCCGGATTGGTTCAGTCGAATTGCAGTGGCACGGCAGCAAACCTTGCTATTACTAACACTCCTGATGTGCCAGGTACAACTTACTCATGGCCTTCGCCGACTATTTCAGGTGTACCCGGAAACATTACGGGTGGAACTGCCAGATTGGCACCGGGAACTGTATTACCAATAACAGATAATCTGATTAATACAACTACATCACTACAAACAGCTACTTATGTTGTAACACCTGCCAGTCCATCGGGATGTATTGGTTCATCCAGGAATATTGTAATTTCTGTTGACCCGATACCGACAGTTAGCAGCAGTTCCGCAAAAACAATCTGCAATAGTACCAGTGTTGCATATACACCAACCTCAGCAACAGCATCCACAACGTTTGCATGGTCAGCATCCCTTACAACCGGAAGTGTGACCGGGTTTACAGTAAGCGGATCAGGCCCGATAAATGATTTTCTGGTTAATTCAGGTACTGCCGACGGATCAGTAACTTATCTTATTACTCCAACAGGACCAGCACCAACATTCTGTGCAGGCACACCATTTAACTTAGTTGTGACTGTTCGTCCTACGCCAACAGTAAGTGCAACTCCCGCTTCGCAATCTTTTTGCAGCGGAGGTACAACGTCAATAGCGCTAAGCACCACGGAGCCGGGAACAACTTTCTATTACGCTGCACCAGCCATTTCAGGAGTACCTGGAAATATTACAGGTGGAACTGCCAGGCTTACACCTGGAAATACCAATGCTATTACCGATATTTTAGTCAATACCACTGCTGCTGTTCAAACAGCAACTTATACCATTTATCCGGTTATAAACGGATGTATTGGCACAGCGGTAACAGTAGTAATCACAGTGAATCCGGTACCTATTGTAACAACAGGTTTAGCGCAGGGAATCTGTACAGATGCAACATTTAATGCAACCTCAAATCTGGCAATTACTTCTACCCCGGCTATGGCAGGAGCTTTATATACCTACCCTGTGCCTGTTAATACCGGGGGAATGACCGGCGGCACAGCCCGCGTTGTGGGGAGTACAGCAAATATTTCGGATGTTTTCATCAATAATACAAATATAGCACAAACAGCAACGTACAGTGTTACAGCTACTGCACCTGCCGGATCAGGTGGATGTGCAGGGATAGCTAAAAATGTTATTGTTACAGTTTATCCGCGACCACTTATCACCAGCAGCCTGGTTGGAACCACTTGCAGCGGTTCTGCATTTTTGTATACAATCACAGGCAATGTAGCCGGTTCCACTTTTACCTGGACAAGAGCTGGTGTTGCCGGAATCAGCAATGCTGCAGGAAGCGGAAGTACAGCTTCCATTAATGAGACAATACTAAATACAACCGGAAGCCCGATTGATGTTTCCTATATTCTGACACCAACCGGCCCTGCTCCTGGAACATGTACCGGCACTTCTTCAACCCTGGTTGTTACGGTTAAACCCAGGCCCGCTGGAGTACCTCAAGCCAAAGCTATTTGTAGCGGTGATGTTGTGAACCAGGCTTTGACCACAAGCCCAATAGTTCCAGGCACAACCTTTACTTATGCAGCCCCGGCAGTAACCGGAGGAATAACCGGAGGGAATCCACGGGTTGCTGGAAGTATTTCTGATATAACTGATATTTTAATAAACCCAACAGCTATAACGCAAACCGCTACTTATATCATCACCCCAACAAGTCCTGATGGATGCGCAGGTTCCACATTTAATGTTGTAATAACTGTTAATCCCGCACCGGCAGCTCCATCAGCAAGTACAACTTTGCAACCTACCTGCCTGGTACCAACGGGTACAATAACGATAACTGCACCTACCGGTGTCGGGATGACGTACAGTATCGATGGCTCAACCTATGCGAACGCCACCGGCATATTTACCCTGGTTTCAGCTGGAATATATACGGTTACTGCAAAAACTGCTGCCGGGTGTTTTTCATCAGGAACGAGTGTAACGGTTAATCCAAAGCCAGATTGTTCACCAATTGCGAATAACGATAACGGCCCCGCTCTGACCGAAGATGGTCCCAACGGCATAGTGAATCTGCTCACCAATGATACCGATCCTGATGGTAATCCAACAGCACCGGTAAATGGCATAGGCCAGTTCACGGTTGACCTTGATCCCGGCACCGCAGGAATCCAAACTTCGTTTACAGATGCACAGGGAGTATGGACCCTCAACAACGCAACCGGTGTTGTAACTTTCGATCCTGCTAATAATTACAACGGCACAGCAGTTATTCCGTATACTTTATGCGATCCGACAGGCTTATGCGATAACGCAAACATTGCGTTTGTTGTTAATCCT
>JFJP01015723.1_pt1 | contig 11504 bp, 8 predicted proteins | sample 431651 | NCBI WGS metagenome assembly JFJP01 (sample SAMN02602958, study PRJNA72255) | Microbial mat metagenome, whole genome shotgun sequencing project. | biome: fresh water; feature: sink hole; material: water; isolation source: purple microbial (photo- and chemosynthetic) mats found in... | reverse complement strand
CGATGAGAGTTGCACTCCAAACGAGTTGGGTGAGGGACTCCCACGCTCCCCAGCAACTAGCCGACAGTCACCTGATCGGTTTGCACGCCAGCCGCGCCCTCTTCAGCAGAGGCGATCGCCACCAACTTGTCGAGAATTTCCTGGCTGGGAACCTGGCCCTTGAGAACCACAGTACCGCTGAGTTGAGCCACCCAGACGGTATCGATGTCAGCAACTTCTGAATCGCCGTCAAAAGCCAAAGCAACGCGCTTCGCCAGCCCGCTTTCGTCAAAATTACCGTCAGGGCCCACCTTCGCAGGAGCAATTGATTGCGACTGCGCCGCCTGTTGCACTACTTGTGCCATCGGTTCAGCCTGGGGTTCAGGCTTTTCGAGTCCGAATAGTCTTTTAAACCAACCCATCGTAGTAGATCCTCCTGAAATACACTTTTTACAAGATAGCTTTAGAATTCCCAAAGACTGGTAATTGTTGCAAAACTCAGTGAAATTTCTCAAAATGTTTGGCCGTCAGGCTTTGATCATTCTTGAATCTCGAATCTTAATCTCCTATGGTATCAGTATGTTGATGTTGCTATTTTATGTAGGGGACGATCGCTACGCCTTGGATAGCAAGCGCGTAGTCGAAGTAGTTCCCACTGTCGCCTTAAAAAAACTTCACAGCGCGCCGGAATACATTCCCGGTTTGTTTAACTACCGGGGACACCTAGTACCAGTCATCGACCTGTGCCAAATGATACAGGGGAGGTCGGCCCGCGCTTACTTGAGTACGCGAATTGTTCTAGTCAATTGCCAGTTACCCGATATTTCTGAGGGGAACAGTGGCACTTTGCACAGTCCTCTAATTTTAGGACTGATGGCAGAACGGGTGACAGAAACTCTCGACAAACCTGAAACTGAATTTGTCAGTCCAGGGATTAAGATTGACAGCACTCCTTATTTAGGAGAAATGATCGCAGACGATCGGGGTATGATTCAATTGGTCAGGGTAGAGCATCTGTTGCCCTCATCCCAGAAAACTTATCTACTGTCCCAGCAGGAAGACTGAGGCATTTATAAATTGCTCCTTCTTTTTTCCTGAGTTAGAAGTTAATTCAAAACTTATAGCAGAAGTCAGAAGTCAGAAGTCAGAAGGAAAATGTGACGCACCCTACTCATCTCCTATCCCTAGTAGTAAGGTGCTCAATGCACACCCGACAAATAGGGTTTTTAAGTAAGTCCTGATGTCGCAATTACCCAATAACCAATAACTCATAAATTCTCACCAATAACACATAACAAATAACCCAGATAATCGCAAGTTTAGTTAATAGTTGGAATGCAAATATCCCAAGCAAAATCAATGACACAAGCAGCAATAGAAGCTTTACTCAGACAGAAAATTGGCTTAGATGCCGTGACAATTGGTACTAATACAATTGCTAGATCAGTGCACCGACGCATGGCAGATTGTGGTTTAACAGACATCAAGATCTACTTGACAAAATTGCAGGCATCTGCGCCGGAATTAGAAGAACTAATCGAAACTGTCGTTATACCGGAAACTTGGTTTTTTCGCGATCGAGAACCCTTTGTTTTTTTGAGTCGCTACGTGCAGTCGGAGTGGTTGCCGAAAAATGCGGGCCAAACTCTGCGCGTCTTGAGCCTTCCTTGTTCGACAGGGGAGGAACCTTACTCGATCGCGATCGCCCTTTTGTCAGCCGGTTTCAGCCAGAAAAACTTCACCATCGATGCCGCAGATATCAGCAAAGTTGCTATCCAAAAAGCCCGACGCGGAGTTTATGGCAAAAACTCTTTCCGCGACCAAAACTTAGACTTTCGGTCACGCTATTTTAGCAGCATGGGAGATTTGTATCAGTTGCATGACATGGTGAGAGGAAAAGTTAATTTTATTCAGGGCAATATTTTAGACCGCTATTTTTTATTTGGTCAAATTCCTTACGACGTAATTTTCTGTCGGAACCTGTTAATTTACTTTGATGAGGCTGGCAGAAACCAGACTATTCAACTTTTAAATCGGTTGTTAAAAACACAAGGAATATTATTTTTAGGTCACTCGGAAGCCGGACAAAAACTGCCTCCCGAATTCGGCTCTGTGCGTCATTCCCTAGCATTTGCTTACCGCAAAACAGCTCTGAGCGACAGCGTGCAGGCAAAAAAAGATACAAGTAACAGCAAGTTGTCTGCATTTGATCGGGAACCGAAACCGGCCGAAACTAGGGATGATTTGAAAAGTTACAAATCTTCTAATACTCACAGTAAATCCTGGAATTCTAACAGCGGATATCTGGGCGGTGGCGATCCTTCCGAGATTTTGCGGGTGCGATCGATCGCACTCGCAGCAGGCGAGCCTAAATCTGCAAGTGCGGATTTAGAGACAGCGCGCTGTTTAGCCGATCGCGGACAATTGCAGGAAGCAGCCAGACTGTGCGAAACTTACCTCAGTCAAAATCGTACAAATGCTGATGCTTACGTTCTGTTAGGTCAAGTGTACCAAGCCACAGGCGATCGACTCCAAGCAGAGCAATACTTCCAAAAGGCAACTTACCTCAAACCCAATCACTATCAAGGACTAATTCACCTAGCATTGCTCAAAGAAGAGCGGGGAGATCTGGCCGGCGCTGCTATCATCCGTCAACGCATCCAGCGCCTGAAAAAATAGCCTTAGAGCTATCTCTCAACTGAAGGATTGCTCCCAAGGTATGCGTCAAAAAAAAATCGGTTTAATCTCAGCAGGAAGGAGGAAGAAAATGTTTAAAAATATGAGTTTAAAAAAGCGGCTGAATGCAGCATTTATCTTTTTGGCTCTGATTGTTTTAGCAGTGGCTTTAATCGGGTGGAGTGGCAATTATCGACTCGTGGCAAATATTGATACGCTGGCTAATAATAGCCTGCCGAGCATTAGCGGATTGTGGAAATTTAATGAAGGACAAACTCAGATTGAGTCTTCAGAACGAGCTTTGCTCGATCTTGAACTAAGTGCAGAAGATCGCAAAAATGAATTAGCGAGAATCCAGAAAGCATGGAAGCAGATTGATGAGGGTTTTAAGGAATATGAAACTACACCCAGAACGCCCGAAGAAGACAAGGTTTACACAGAATTGCAGACCAAATGGGAGCTCTGGAAGAGAAATCACGAAGCTTTCTTAGATTTAAACAAACAATTTGAGAGCTTGGGGATTCTCAACCCTTTTAAAAGGCAGATTGAACTGCTCGGCCAAGGCAATACAAAGTCCCCGGAGCTAGAGTTGGTTAGAAGAGCGGCTGGGTTTTACAATCAATTGAGCGATCGCGCCAAAGCGAACCGCCCGTCCTTTGAAGCAGCTACCGACTTAATTCTACAAGATATAGAAATCAATGAAACTACGGCAAAAGTTGCTAAACAGCAGTCAAAGAATGATATTAGTCAAACTACCTTTTGGGTGGTTTTGGGGATGATTATCGGGCCGCTGACGGCGGGAATGTTTGGGCGGTTCCTCACGAATGCGATTTCTAAAACTCTCGAAAATCAAGTGGATATATCCGGGATAAAAATTACCAGCTCTACCAACCAAATTGCTGCTTCTGGCAAGGAATTAGAAGCTACTATGAACGAACAGGTTGCCTCGACAAATGAGGTAGTAGCTACAGCTAAAGAAATTGCTGCTACTGCGATGCAACTGGCGAGGACAATGGATGAAGTTTCCCAGATGTCCCACGAAGCTGCTCAATCTGCTGGGAGCGGAAAAAAAGAAATTAGCCGCATGGAATTAACGATGAATAAGTTAGCAGATTCGACCAGTGCTATTTCTGGTAAATTGGGAGTTATTAGCGATAAAGCTAATAATATTAACAGTATTATCACGACTATTACGAGGGTGGCTGACCAAACTAATTTACTGTCTCTAAACGCTGCTATAGAAGCGGAAAAAGCGGGAGAGTACGGGTTGGGATTTGCTGTGGTTGCTAGAGAAATTCGGCGGCTGGCAGACCAAACGGCTGTGGCTACTTTGGATATTGAAAATATGGTTAAAGAAATGCAGTCTGCGGTGGGTGTTGGTGTAATGGAAATGGATAAGTTTACTCATGAGGTGCGCCGGGGGGTGGAAGATGTGCAAAGTATTAGTTTGCAGCTAGAGTCGATTATCCAGCGGGTGCAAGCTCTAACTCCGCGTTTTCAAGACGTGAATGAAGGGATGGATGCACAATCTCAGGGTGCTCAGCAAATCAGCGAGGCAATGGTGCAGTTGAGTGAAGCTTCTTCGCAAACTGCTTGTGCGCTGCGGGATATCAATGGTGCGATCGGGCAAGTTAACGACGCTACACTTGGTTTGCGTCACGAAATGTTAACGTTTTTCCAGTGAAAATATCTGATTCGCTCGAAAATATAATGACGATCGAGCAATTGAGTCCGGGCCCCCGAATTCATCCGCAGTCGGAATCTCAAATCTCAAATCTCAAATCTCAAATCTCATGACAGATGATTGCTGGAACCGGAGCGGAGTAGCGGGCGATCGCACTTGCCGCGAATTAAAAACATTTATTCACTGCCGCAACTGTCCAGTTTACTCCGACGCGGGCCGCAGTTTGCTGGAACAGGAATTGCCGGAAGGATATCTGGATGAATGGACTAATTTGTTGCGATCGAGTCAAGGAGCAACTAACGCCGATGCCGCTACAGGTACTATATCAGTAGGAATTTTTAGGCTCAGCGACGAATGGTTGGCTTTACCTGCGGCATTGTTTAAAGAAGTGACGCAGATATCTGTGACGCACACTTTGCCACACCGCAGCAATAATATACTGATCGGTTTGGTGAATATTCGTGGTGAAATCCAGTTGTGCATTTCGCTCAAAGCACTTTTGGGATTGGAAGTAGCAGATACCAGCCGACAAAATATCAGTCTTGTGGTTTATCAACGGATGGTAGTTGTTGAAAGAGAAGGTAGTCGCTGGGTGTTTGCGGTGGATGAAATTTACGGCATTCACCACATCCTGTCGGAGCAATTAGGTAATGTCCCGGCTACTGTTTCTCAAGGGCCAGAAACTTATACTAAAGGGATCCTCAGTTGGCAGGGGCAAAGTGTTTGTTATTTGGACGATGATTTGCTGTTTTATACGTTGAATAAACATATTTTATGAGATTAAGTTTTCTGCCTTCTGCCTTCTGCCTTCTTCCTTCTTCCTTCAAATTTAGGAGCCCTCAAAAATGAGCCACCAAGATCTGAGCAATTTTTCCATGATGGATTTATTTCGCATGGAGGCCGAAACCCAAGTAGCAATATTAAATGAGAACCTTTTGGCGATCGAAAATAACCCGAGTTCGCCCGTAGAACTAGAATCTTTGATGCGCGCCGCCCACTCGCTCAAAGGTGCGGCGCGGATTGTGGGACTCGATGCTGCTGTCCAAATTGCTCACGTAATGGAGGAATGCTTTGTCGCGGCTCAGAGGAATGCGATCGCCCTGGATTCAGCAGATAAAATTGACGTGATGCTGCGGGCGATCGATTTGCTGGCGCGCATCGCCCAGATACCGGAAACAGAGATCGAAAATTGGCTCCCTGCAAATCAATCGCAAATTGAAAACTTAGAAACTGCCATCTTAGCAATGATTAATAACGCTCTATTAGAGAGCAGCATATTAGCAGCAGAAATCAGAGAAGAGTCTGCGAAATCAGAGCCGGAATATCCAAGAGAATCATCACAAACAATTACTTTTAATTTGTCGATCGAATCAACAGAAAATAATCTGATAGGTGCCGACTTACCGTCAGAATTGCCAAAATTGACTGGAATTGAAACTCCCGAAACTAGGAGTATTAAAACTGACTTATCCATGTTAGCTTTATTTTCGCAAGAAGTAGAAGCCCAATCAATACTGTTGAATCAAACTTTACTAGCGCTCAAAAATAATCCAAATGAATACTTAGACTTGGAATCCCTCGTCAAATCAGTTCATTTAATTAAAGGCGCTGGCAGAATAGTTCATTTCAATGAAGTTGTCAAACTTGCCCGCGCTATAGAAGATACATTTGTGGCACTTCAGAAGTACAAAGCTAATTTACATGAAAGTCAAGTTGACAGCCTCCTGGCCGGAGTAAATATCTTGGTAAATATCCGGGATGTTCCTGTATTAGAAATTGAAGATTGGCTGGCCGGGCGGGATGCAGAAATAGATCATATTGTCGCGAGCTTAACTCTCATTTCATCAGATGCCGCAACTCAGAAAGCAGGAATAACAGCACCCATTCCCGCACAAAATACTGCTAAAATTACGCAGGAAGACCAAAAATATACACAGCAGCCACCAGCCCAAAATAGTTCTGCCAAACCAACGGAAAATAGCGGTAAAATTTCGCCAAGTTCTAATTCCATAGCAGTAGCTGTACAGGAGCCGATCGATCGGATTGATAGCGCACAAGCTGCTATTTCAAATATTAGAGAAACTGCTCAAAAACCGAAACCAGCAGACCGCGTAGTGCGAGTCAATGCGGAAAACTTAAACCGAATTATGGGTTTGGCTGGGGAATCTTTGGTAGAAGCAAAATGGCTGGAACCCTTTGCAGATTCTTTATTAAAACTGAGAAATCATCAAGGACAACTGTATAATTTGCTAGAAAAGTTGCAGGAATCTTTAAGTGACTCTGCCCTGGATCAGCGGTCGGAAGATTATCTCGGCAGCGCTCAAAAAAAAGCGAATGAATGTCGCCAGATTTTATCCGATCGTCTCAATCAATTAGAAAGTTTTTCCCGCCGTTCTGCTAACTTATCCGACCGCTTGTATCGAGAAGTTATTGCGAGCAATATGCGGCCTTTTGCTGACGGTGTTCAAGCTTTTCCGCGAATGCTCAGAGATTTATCAAGACAGTTAGGCAAGCCAGTAAAATTTGAAGTTATTGGCAAATCTACTCAGGTCGATCGAGATATTTTAGAGAAATTAGAAGCGCCGCTAACGCACATTTTGCGGAATGCACTAGACCACGGTATCGAGCCTTCATCAGCGCGTTTAGCTGCGGGAAAACCCGTCGAAGGTACGATCCGGCTGGAAGCAGCACACCGAGGCGGGATGCTATCAATTATCGTCTCGGATGACGGGAAGGGAATAGATCTAGAAAAACTGCGCGAAAAAATCGTTACTAAAGGCATGGTAAGTGCAGAAATGGCGGCGAAACTAACAGAACCGGAACTGATGGACTTTTTGTTTTTGCCTGGATTTTCTACTGCTACTCAAGTCACAGAAATTTCCGGGCGCGGTGTCGGTTTGGATATTGTCCAGAGTATGGTTCAGGAGGTTAGCGGTATTCTCCGGGCTGTATCTCAACCGGGACAAGGCATGAGTTTTCACTTACAATTGCCACTAACGCTGTCGGTAATTCGCACGTTGTTGGTGGAGATATCTGGTGAACCTTATGCTTTTCCGTTGACGCGGATCGATCGCATTGTGATGGTTGACAGTTCTGAGATTGCTATTGCTGAAAATCGGCAGTATTTTACTCTTGATAATCAAAACATTGGTTTGGTAACTGCTTATCAAGTTTTGGAGTTGACTGCGCCGACTCAAAAATTAGAAATGCTGCCAGTAATCATTGTTAGCGACAGATTGAATAGTTATGGTTTAGCAGTAGATAAGTTTCTGGGCGAACGCGATTTAGTTGTCAGACCTTTAGATCCGCGTTTGGGTAAAGTAGCAGATATTAGCGCGGCTGCTTTTATGGCAGATGGTTCGCCGGTGCTAATTATTGATGTGGAAGATTTAGTGCGATCGATTGATAAACTGCTGGTGGGAACTCCCTTGAAGAAAGTTAGTCAAACTGCCGAAACTGCTGAATTAAAAACTCCCCGGCGTGTTTTGGTAGTTGATGATTCGATTACAGTTCGAGAAGTGGAACGTAAGTTGTTAGAAAATAATGGCTATGAAGTAGAAATAGCTGTTAATGGCATGGAGGCTTGGAATGCTCTGCGAACAGGTAAGTATGACTTGGTAATCAGCGATGTTGATATGCCACGCATGACGGGAATAGAGCTAGTAAGTCAAATGAAAAATCATTCTATTTTCAAGTCAATTCCTGTCATTATTGTTTCTTATAAAGACAGAGAGGAAGATAGAATAGGAGGTTTGGAAGTAGGAGCAGATTATTATTTAACTAAGAGCAGTTTTCATGATAATACGCTGTTAAATGCTGTGATTGATTTGATTGGCGAAGCTTGAATTTGGGCGAAGCGAAGCGGAGGGATGGGGAATTGGTAATGGGTAATTGGTAATGGGTAATGGGGAATGGGTAATGGGGAATTGGTAATGGGGAATTGGTAATGGGTAATGGGTAATGGGTAATGACTGCTGACTGAAAGCAATTTTGTCATAAGCCCGGATTCATTCCTTCGCAGACTCAGGACGGGAGTAATTCTATAATCTCAAATCTCAAATCTCAAATCGGCTAACTGAAGAGGGAAACTTGGCGTGGCAGTGAAAAATCATCCCCAAAAAAAAGGTATTTTGGATGTAAGCTGGTAAATTGCTGGACAGCTTTTCAACTGAATTTTGCAGCATTAAAAACTGTATCTGATCCTTTCGAATGCGAGCCGCGAGCCGCGAATCATCAATTATGAAAAGTGACAAAATGAGAATAGCTATTGTCAATGACACGCTGATCGCATCAGAAGCGCTGCGCCGAGTTTTGGTGACGGTACCGGAGTATGACATTGCTTGGATAGCTCGTGATGGGGCTGAGGCGATCGCCAAGTGCGCTCGCGATACTCCTGATTTGATTTTGATGGATTTGATTATGCCGGTTGTGAATGGCGTTGAGGCGACGCGCCAGATTATGAAGCAATCTCCCTGCGCGATTCTGGTGGTAACGTCTTCAGTTACAAGTAATGCCAGCAGGGTTTTTGAAGCGATGGGATATGGAGCTTTGGATGCTATAAATACGCCGATTTTGGGGGCTGGCGGCAATTCCCAAAGTGGCGGAAGCGATCTCTTAAAAAGTATTGCAAAAGTCGCTCGACTGATTGGCAAAACTAGGATTACGTCTGGGTTTCAAAGCACAATTCCTAAATACCTGGCACCACCGCTGCTGGCGATCGGCTCTTCGACAGGGGGGCCACAAGCTTTGGCAACTCTGCTGTCGGGATTACCAGCAAATTTCTGTTTCTCTGTGGTAATTGTCCAGCACGTAGATGCTGAGTTTGCTCCTGGTTTGGCCCAATGGCTGAGTCAGAAAACTAATTTGTCGGTGAATTTGGCCGTGCCCGATCGCCCTCTGGAAGTTGGTAAAGTTGTAATTGCTGCTACTAACGACCATTTAGTATTGCAATCAAATTTAACACTTAAGTACAGGAAGGAACCTTTAGATTATCCTTATCGCCCGTCAGTAGACTGTTTGTTTAAGAGTATCGCGGAATACTGGCCGGGCCAAGGGGTAGCTGTGCTGTTAACCGGCATGGGCAAAGATGGGGCGCAAGGACTCAAGACTTTGCGCGGGGCGGGCTGGCACACGATCGCCCAGGATCGATCTACTTGCGTAGTTTACGGGATGCCGAAAGCGGCGGCAGAGTTGGATGCAGCGGTGCAGATTTTGCCGATCGAGGCGATCGCTAACTCCTGCGTCAAATACCTATTTTAAAACCGACGATCGACTTTTCGGCCATAGGGCTTAAGACTTTTAGCACAATGGCCGATGACTGACAACAGGGAGCACCGAGGATGATTTATCTACCTAAGTTTTGGTTTTGGGAAGTTCGATCGGAGTTTTTTGTAAAGATTTTACAAAGATGAGCGGTGAAGGTTTGACAAATCTGGTAATATTACCAGGTAAGTCTACTTAAAAAATACCGCCGTCGCTATTGACAACTCCCAAATTATGAAGTAAAAGTTTTTCCCCTATCCAGACAATGGCCGTTGCCTGATGAAGTTATGAATTTGACCCACTCTCAGGCTATTGAATTCGATCGCAGTTGTGTAATAAATCAACGATCAAGTCAGGAATTAAACAACAACCTGGTAACATTTAAGGTTAAGGGTAGGGGCAAGGGTGTAAAAAACCCAATTCCCCCAGAGATAGCGCAAATCTCAACAACATCAATTTTGAGAGCGATCGCCAATCTATTGACTTAAATTTACCCTGAAATTCATAAAGCGAAAAACCACATCCAGCTTGACAGAATACACTGTGACAGTTTTACTGGTTGACGATCAGGAAATGATCGGCGAAGCGGTGCGCCGAATGCTCGCCGACGAAAAAGATATTGTATTGTATTACTGTAGCGATCCGGCTCAAGCAATTAATAAAGCATTAGAGGTGAAGCCAACAGTAATTCTCCAAGATTTAGTCATGCCAGAAATAGATGGATTGCAGTTGCTGCGGTTTTTTCGAGCGAATTCGGTGACGCGAGACATTCCGATGATTGTGCTTTCGAGTAAAGAAGAAGCCTCACTCAAAGCGCAGGCGTTTTCCTTGGGTGCTAACGATTATTTGGTAAAATTGCCTGCTCCTATCGAGCTAATAGCTAGAATTCGCTACCACTCCAAAGCTTATATGAACCTGTTGGAAAGGAATTTAGCCTATAAAACCATGCAGGATTACCTAGTAAAATTGGAGATAGAACAAAAAAAATCCCAGGAGTTGCTGCTAAATATATTACCAGAGGCGATCGCCGAAAGATTAAAAAAGGAACAAGGTATAATCGCCGACGAATTCGCAGCAGTCAGCGTGATGTTCGCCGACATAGTTGGCTTTACCCAGTTGTCAGCTTCAATATTGCCAAAACAATTAGTGCATTTGCTCAACGACATATTTTCGAGGTTCGATCAACTAGCCGAAAAGCACGGTTTAGAAAAAATTAAGACGATAGGCGACTCTTATATGGTAGTAGCGGGACTACCAAATCCCAGGGCAGATCATGCTTTGGCGATCGCCGAAATGGCCTTAGATATGCAAGAAGCAATCAGCGACTATAGAGATCATCTTGGCCTCAAGCTTAGCATTCGGATCGGGATTCACTCCGGGCCAGTTGTCGCGGGCATCATCGGCACGAAAAAGTTTATTTACGATTTGTGGGGAGACACAGTAAACACTGCTTCCCGGATGGAATCTCACGGAATACCAGACAGAATTCAGATTACGGAAGCAACTTATCTACTCATAGAAGACAAGTATGAGTGTGAAAAACGCGGTTTAATTAGTATCAAAGGTAAAGGACAGATGGCTGCTTATTTGTTAAATAAAAGACTATAAAATGGGGCATGGGGAATGGGGAATGGGGAATGGGGAATTGGTGAATCAATCAAAAATGATTGTCCGATCGCGCTGATCATTCCCCGGAATTGAGATCAACCCTACAAAACCTTTGTCAAGTCTTGATAATATCGATCGGCTTCCGACCAATTCATTTTAAGTAACAATTCATCTCCCCATTGCAGTTTGAGACTAGGCTTGATGGCTTCCACACCCAAAGCACGAATAATCTCGCTACCCACAGCTTTCGCCAATAGCGGCGGCACAGAATTTCCAACTTGTCGAAATCCATGCC
>JFJP01024699.1_pt1 | contig 11505 bp, 15 predicted proteins | sample 431651 | NCBI WGS metagenome assembly JFJP01 (sample SAMN02602958, study PRJNA72255) | Microbial mat metagenome, whole genome shotgun sequencing project. | biome: fresh water; feature: sink hole; material: water; isolation source: purple microbial (photo- and chemosynthetic) mats found in... | reverse complement strand
ACCCCAAACCCCGGTCTAAACTACAGGCTGCGAAAAATTTTATATGAGGAGATTGTTCATCGACAGAGGAGTCGAGTTCTTCAGGTCGCAGATGAAGGTGGACATCAACAGCAAGGGCCACCTGGACAAGCTGCTCGACAATCTCGATACAGGCAACATCAAGAAGTCGAAGATTGTCGGTTTGCTTCCGCAGGATGAGTTGCTGACCATCGTCTCCAACCCCTGCTTCGTGAAGATATACCCGCAGATGAGGTAGCCGCGTTTCAGCCAGAGACTTCAGCTACTTCAACGACAAAATCTCATCTTTCAAGAAGCTGCGTGCGTACCTCGACGTCGAAGAGAGCAAAGTCTGTGAAATCTGTCCTTTCAACACGGAATGCTCGCTCAGGGACAAAGTGCCAGACCAGAAGTTCACTTCCTCCAGAGACATCCTTCTCGTGGTCTACTTCATGGTGAAGAACGCACAGTTCAAAGAAAAGATGCAGGCCACCGAGAGCGAAGCCGCTGAGCAGCAATCTTCCACTCCGAAAGAGAAGGGGACACAGGCCGGCAACTGGAAGCAGATGCTGGAGCAGGAAGCCGACAGACAGATGCAGGGCTTTGGGGAAAAGGCCGAAGGCTTGGTGCAGGAGGAACAGCAGGACAGGGATAAAGAGTTCATCCTCTACCTCTCAGGACTGAAGGTACTGGACAACCTCAAACTGGTCGCTCCGAAGACCGAAAACGCGAAAGCTCAGACGCTGGAAATTCTCGAACAGCACGTCTCCGAGTTCACGGTCAAGAAGAAGACCGACATAATCATCGAGACCAGATCGCAGATCCGCAGGTCGATAAGCAAGAAGAAGAACAAGCGCGACGACAAGCTGAGTGTCCACGACCTGGTGCTGGAATCGAACCACAAGATGAAGAAGTTCGCGGTGGACGCGACTGCCAAGGCCGAAAACCCAGCTCCTTCAACGAGCAGCAGCGAAGAGAAGTCGGTAGTTGGATAATTAAGCGTTACTCCAAAAACTTTGGTATCCAGAAGAGCACGTTTTGGCAGGCGGAAGCCATCATCACGTGCGTGGGCGAGAACTTGACGAACTTGCTCGGCTTGATGTGGCCCTCAAGCTTGCAGACTTCGATGCGCTTCTCGATGTCCCAGACGTAGATGGTGCCGTCTTCGCTGCCTCCGATGATAAGCTTCGAGTCGGGCGTGAACGAGACCTCGAGGCAGCTCTCGACTTGGTTGAGGAAGCCTCCGAACTCGGCCAGCAGCCTGCCTTCGTAGGCGTCCAGCACGATCACTTTGTTCTGCACGGTGCCCAGCAGCATGTACTCGCCCGAGTTGCTGAACTTTATCTGGTGGATCTGCGGGACCGAGTCGATGCGCCAGTTGTCGAAGCGGCACTCCTCGTCTTGGTACTTCTTGACGTCGTACAGGTCGATGCGGTTGAAGCAGCGGTCGCCTTCGCGCTTGAACACCGAGACGGCCAGGACCACGCCCGTGATGTCGAAGTTCGCGCAGAGCTGGTAGCCGGTCTCCTTGATGTCGAGTTCGGCTTCGGGCGAGGAGTACTCCGAGCAGAGGTCGTAGACTTTGAGTTCCGCGTTTCTCGAGACCGAGACGAAGGTGTCGTCCGAAGGGTTCATGTTGATGAGCATGATCTGGTCCGTGTGTCCTTCGAAGACCTTGATGACTTCGTTCTCGTGGATCGACCAGTAGAAGATCTGATCTGGCTGAACCGAGACTACAAGGCTCTTTGCCCGTCGAGCAGATGACCGCGTCGTTCGAGTGGGTGAACTTCACGTTCGAGATCCAGTTCACTTTGTTGAACAAAGTCTTCACTTTTTTCGCGTTCAGCGCGTCGTAGACCACCAGCGTGTTCTTGTCTGCGCAGACGATCAAGCTTCCGTCTTCGGAAAAGTCGAGACTGTTGACCGGGTCTTTCTCTGTTCACTGGCAGCCTACGAAGTCTTTGAACACTTTGCCGATGCTCATGCTCGTCATTATCGAGTTCGTCAGCACGATCTCCTCCGACCCTTTCTGTTTGGGGTTCGACCTGGGCTGCGCTCTCATCATTCCTGCAGGGTCTCTAAACAAATGATTAAGGCAAGTAAAGTGAGCGAATTAATTAAGGCCAGCTTCGAGGCGGATTAGTGAATTCCCCACGCGTGCTCGAAGCTGTAGGCGATCCTCGCGAGGCAGACCGAGGCGCTGAGGCCGAACGAAGAGATGCAGATGCTGTCGTTCACGTAGTCGTTCTCTTTGCCTCGAGTGAGTCGCGCGTACCTGGGTCGCCCTTGGCCACTGCGCCGACCGAAATGACCACAGGGCCGGGCAGCTGCGTGATCTTCGGCACGAACTCGTGCAGCTTGACCAGTCGGCCGTTCACCGACGAGCCTATCGGACTTGAGACCAGCCTACCTTCAAGCAGTCTGCAGGCAGGTGGTTCGTGATCGGGTTTTTGATCACGCGCAGCAACGTTTTGCTCGAGTTGATTGCCCGGATTTTGAGCTTTTCGAGCAGCTGCGCCATCAGCTGGTAGAACTTGCGCTCGGTTCTCGGGATCTGGTCAGCGCAGGCTACTCTGCAGCTCGGGTCGACCTCGATGAGCACGTTGTCCATGGTGTGGATGAAGACTTTGAGCAGGCCTGCTTTGTTTAGGGGAGAGTCCTGCAGCGTGAGCAGACAGCGGTGCACGATGTCGGGCCTGAACTCTGCGATGTCTTTGTTGAGCTTCTGAGTGATGTACTTCTTGTGCGTCTCCGAAGTCACCAGCGAGATCTTGTCTTTGAGCTTCGCGATCATCAGCGGACTAAGTTAACTCGAGTTCTCGGCTGCTCCTAGGCGAGGAGTCATCGTACGCTTGCTCGAGAACAATGATCAGCTTGTTTTCTGGCGCGCCTGTGTTGCTGTAGGTGCCGTCCATTTCCGCAAAAGAGTGAATTACCACGGTTTATTAATTTTCTTCACCAAGCGCGATGCAGATCGACGAGAACGTGATCAAGTCGCAGGTCAACGCTCTCGATGGCATGAGCGATGAGCAGATTCGCATGATGACCCAGTCGCAAGGTAGTGGTCGCTTTAGAAGGCATGAATGTCGATCCTTCCATGCTCAGGCAGTCGGCGAACATGATGAAGAACATGTCTCCAGAGCAGCTCAAGTCTATGGCTGAGATGGCCAAGAAAATGTACCCAAATGGAAGAATCCCAAACCAGCCAGGCGCCTTCCCTGGACCGGCCTTCCCTGCAGCTCCGGCTCCAGCACAAAATCCTCCAGAAAAGTAGGCGACTTTGATGCAGATTATGCGAAGAGCTCGAGAGCATCCGAGTGCTGAAAGACTATGCGAATCTCAAATACAAGGAGAAGCAGTTGGAAGAAGCTGAGAAGCTGTACAACGAAGCCATTTTGAAGATCGAAGAGTGCAGACATAAGATCCCTGCCTCACAAAAAGCCGAAACCAAGTCTCTGGAGATGAGTCTGCTGCTGAACCTATCGAACATCAAAGTCGCCAATAAAGAGTACACTGCTCTTCTCAACCTCGCAAAAGAGGTCGTCTTGATGAATCCTGAGTCAGGGAAAGGATACTTCAGATACGCTCAAGCGCTCTTTCATCTAGGAAAAACAGAAGCTGCGTACGACAAGATCAAGCAAGCAGCCAAATTCTCCCAGTTTAGCGAAAGTAGTCACTTTTTACCCCAGTCGAAGACCTGAAGAAGCAGATTCTTGAGAAACTAGGAAGGACCGAAGAACCAGTTGCGACAGAACCGCTTGCTGAAGAGATTCAGGAAGACAGGACTCTCCAAAACCAAAATCCGACATCGCCCACTCCTTCGACATTCGTGCCTCCAGCTTTTCCTCCAGGCACACAAATGCCAGACATCGAGAACATGGACGATGGACAGATCAACATGATGAAGTCGATGATGCAGGACCAGAACAGCCGCGCGATGATGAAGCAAATGATGAAGAGCCAGTACGGCATGGATGTTTCAGAAGACCAGCTCAACATGATGGTCAACATGATGAACAAAGACACGCTTAAAATGGCCTCCAACCAAATGAAATCCGGCCAAAGACCAAATCCGATAGTCCGTCCACAACAGTCGGCCTTTCCGCAGCAGCAAAAGTCCGCCAATCCGACAACCCTGGACGACTCTCCTCACCAGACCCAACCCCCAAACCCACCGGAGAACATGGAAGAAATGATGAAAAACATGCAGAACGGCCAGCAGCCAAACTTGGACTCTCTGATGGAAAACAAAGAAATGATCAAGATGGTGTTCCAGATGCTCAAAACCAACCCTGCTATGATTAGAGCAATGACCGAACAATTAGGAGACGCGAACCCAGTCTCAAAATTCCTCAAGAACAAATCAGACGACCAGCTCAAGAAGCTCGCAGTCTGGCTGGAGCGGCTGATGAACGGGTTCATGTTCTGCTACCCAGCCATCAAAGTGGTCAAGAACAACTTCAAAACGCTCCTCGTCCTCCTCGCTGCCTACATCATCTACCGATGCATCTAAATAACTACTGCTAATTAAGCATTAACCGCATAATCAAATCAAGCTAGCCGCCATTTCAAATGGAGTCGCAAGAAGAAGGAGACCTTGGAAAGAGACAACCTCCGGCCGAAGAGGAACCGTGTCCCTTCGAGAAGTTAGTCGCCGCCAAATTCTGCAACGCGAAAAGTAGAGTCTCTTCATGAAGAGGTGTTCGGCATGATTCAGGATAAGCTCAGACAACATGAGGACTTGCTGCTGCAGATCAAAGAAAACCTCGCGCTGGTGCCAGCCTCGAAGTGGGTAGAGAGCGACAAAGAGAACACCCTAAGAGAACTCGTAGGCGACCCAGACGAGGCAGCTCAACACGACAAAGAGATCTCTCACTTTCACGCGCTGCCCCAAGAAGCGCTTGACCTGGCAGACGCCTTCGTCAATGAAGTCTGCAGCTCAGCTCAGGCCAAACTCAAACTCTCAGGTCTAAAGAAACAGCAGAAAGAAGTCGTCAAGAGGATGCTGCTCGGTAGGACCAGATGAAACAGGCTACAGCACCTTCATGTGCAATATTCCACAAAGCGGGAAGACCCTTACTGCGTGTCTCTTGAAGTCCACACCGAAACTGCAGAAGAAGTTTAGCGCACCGATCATCTTTCTCTTCTCTCAACAGAGAATCCAAAGAGCTACGGTCTACCTCAACCAGCTGGGGTCGATTTATCTGACCCAACCCGACATCCATCAGCTGGCGCTGCAAGCAGTCACGCCGCACTTCATCCTACTATCATCTTTGTCGCATCAGTCGTACTTGTCTGCAATCTTCGCCGCCTTGAAGCACGTATCGGTCGTCTGCTTCGATGACAGTCTGCCCATTGAAGCAGCGATCAGCACCACTTCTTCAAAGGCCACATTACTGCACATAGGGTTAAAACCGAGCATCGTCAAGTCCACAGTCAGAGACGAGAACGGCATCTTGACTATTTTGCCTCAGATCATGGTCTGTCGGGACTCGGAGAGGACGAAGGCGATACTGCAATTTGTCAAAAACAGAAGAGATGCCATTTCTAGAGAATCTCAACGGGAAATTGGAGATGAGCTCTTGCAGGAGTCTGAAATGTCTGCATCGGAGTGCAAAGGTTCTTCTATTGTTCGGATCGTCGCAGATGGAAAGCGAGAGAGAGAGAAGCTTTTGGAAGGTTGTGTCGAGTATGGAATCTCTGCCGAGCAGGATGATCCGTCCCTGCAAGAGGTATCAGTTAAACAGTCTGAGGTCGGAGTCGAAATCGTCAGTGCACTGAACAAGAAGCATCACGATGACCCAAACGAGTTGCTTCGGATCATTTTCAACTCTCCCAGGTCATTTGATGAAATCATACAAAACTTCACGTACTCTGCTCCCAACCTCCAGCAGCTGCTCATGGTCAGCCACAAAGAATACCTGAACAAAAGGGCGACCATTTTCTCTGAGTTCTTCAATGGAGTCGGTCTGCATCGGTGGCTGATGGGCATCAAGCAGACCCCACTACAGGAGAAAGTCCATCGGTTCAACTGTACTGACTTATCAACGCTTTTAGGCACCAATCGAAGGTTCGCCATGAGTTGGCTTTTTCGTGAACTGCATTTCAGAAGAATGATGAACGTTCTTGGAACTGTTCCGAGCGCGATAAACCTAGAATTCAGCCCTGCAGTCTCATCCAAGTCACTCGATCCTCTTCTCACAGAAGTTATGGCAAACACTCAGCCAGTGGCTGGCAAGTACCGAATCTGTTTGTTAAGTGCTGGCGGAGTTCCTGAAGAGACGATCAAACGGCATTACGAACTCAAAACCGCCAAAGACAAATCAGAGTTCGAAATCATTTCCAAAAGAGTGTTCGAAGTCCTTCAAGAATTCATCCAGCGAAAGAATAGGAAGTTGATAAGCTTTGAAGTCACAGAAGAGACGCTTTTTCTCGAGACAGGAATGCCGTTCACTGAGTCAGACATCATGAAGCTTATCACTCTCAGAAGTTTGGTGGAGACAGAGCTGATAGAGCAAGTAATCCTTTCTCAATCTAGCTTGATTTGATATACTCGCTGCTTTTTTCCGAGTCAACCATCACTGTTGACCAGTCCATCAAAGCTTTGCAGCAAAACACGATCGCCGCTCATGAATCAAAACTGCTCAACTGCATCTCCAAGGCTTACTCAGGGCGTCGGCTAAGAAGGGAAGAAGCTTTCCCTGAGTTCGCCAAAGAACTGCCTCTCAAATTCACCTTCAATCAAAGAGAGAAGTCCAACCTTCTGCAAGACATCGCAACAATCCTCAAAGGAGAAAAGAACAACCTCAAGACTCTCCTATCATGGCTGTCAAATTCTCAAGAAAACCTTAAGAAGAGGAACCTTGCTTTGTTGATAACCAAGCAGATCTACCTTTCCAATTCTGTCGGGTTTAGAACTCTGAAAAGGTAGAAACTCATCACTCAGCAATCCACTCCTCGTTCAAAAAATACAGCAATACGATTGTCTCGTCGTTGTCCAAATGATCGAAGCGAACCTCCAGCAGCTCAACATCGAGATCTAGGTCCCTCACTCCATCCTAACCTAAAATTCGTATACTTCTCCTCTTTGTATTGTGCGGGTATCTGTTTTGAGGGAAAAACCAAATTGAAAAAATTTAGCGAAGAGTGGTTTCGATCCACCGGCCTCCAGGTTATGAGCCTGGCACGCTCCCACTGCGCCACCCCGCTGTCCATTAGAATAAGACCACTAGGCAAAGTTCATACTCGATTCTGGTACTCAAAATATGACTCTGGCCATCTCTGATTGACGAGACAGAAGTTCTCGATGAGTGGTGGTAAGATTAGAAGACTCGATGTTGGAAATTTGCAGCAAACAACAACAAAGTGCTATTTGAAAGCAAATTGAACTAAACTTGGAAAAAAAGCTGAGAATGGTTTCGATCCACCGGCCTCCAGGTTATGATACTGGATCACTATCAATGGGCCACCCAGCTGGCCAGGTTGACATCAAACGCAATAAAGATTCAAACCCGCAGGGATTTATTCTACTTGCACACCAAGCCATTCATTTTTGAATCGAGGTGGAATTCGAGCCCAGTCCAAAACAACCGGGCAGCTTTGCCAAAAATTAAAAATTTAGCGAAGAGTGGTTTCGATCCACCGGCCTCCAGGTTATGAGCCTGGCACGCTCCCACTGCGCCACCCCGCTGTCCATTAGAATTCGGGCAATTGCCAAGGATCATACTCGAAGGGTCCTGCCGCAAATTAATTCAAAAAAAATTTTAGCGAAGAATGGTTTCGATCCACCGGCCTCCAGGTTATGAGCCTGGCACGCTCCCACTGCGCCACCCCGCTGAATTACTTTCTAGAGGCCTGATAAAAGATTCAGTGTTCGTCGGACGAGCGCTCGAGCTCAGTTGATACTAATACTGGCAATTAATTATCGCGACATCACGATGTCGTCTATCTTCAGGATCATCCTCACGACTTCGGTGGATAGAGTCAGAGCGCTTTCAGTGACGAGGGTTGGTTGCATGATCTGCTCTGCGATGGTGTTTTCGACGATCAGGCCGGTCTTTCCGTTCAGTCCGCAGTTCTTCTCGCCTTGTTTGTGTCTCGATCTAATTGCAGTGACGATCTTGACTGGGTTCAGTCCGCAGTTTTCAGCCAGCGTGTACGGAATGACTTCGAGAGCTCTCGCGAAGTACTCGACGACGATTCCGTTGACTCCTCCGATCTCCTGGCCGTAGACTTCGAGCTGTTGGGCGATCTCGATTTCGGGTGCGCCTCCTCCGGGGATGATCGACCTGTTCTTGATCAAGGATCGGACGACGCAGAGAGCGTCATGGAGAGATCTTTCGGCTTCGTGGAGCACGAGCATGTTGGATCCTCTGACCAGGATGCTCAGAGTCATGGAGTCTGTCTTGCATCCGGTGATCTTGAGGACCTTTGCTCCGTCGCTCAGACTGACATCTTCGACCTTGTCAGCCTTTCCGAGCTTCTCGGGGGTGAGCTGGTCGATGTGTGCGACTGGGATGCAGCCGATGGTCTGGATGAGAGGATAGTACGTTGCAGATGAAGTCAATGTCGTTTCTTTCAATGTCTTTGACGACCATGATCTTCTTCTTGGCGAGGAAGTGGAGAGCGAGGTCATTGACTGCGTCTCTGAGGACGCTCTTTTGGATGAGGACGACGTTGGCTCCGCTGTCGACGATTTTCTTGATGAGTCCGATGATGTAGGTTCTTTCTTGCTTGAGCACCTTGTCGATCTTGGAGTAGTCTTGGACGACGATGTTGCTGTCGATGTCGGTCTTGGGGGCGGACAGGCAGAACTGGAGGAGAGCGATTTTGGCTCCTTCGATTTTGGAAGGTCCGCCGCTGGCCGTCGAGGGCTTGTTGTCGGTGAAGATGATGCCTTCGCAGACCTCGATGTCGTCGATGGTGCCGCCCATTTTCTTGACGACCTTGATGTTGTTCAGGTCGACGTTCCTGTCGGTTTCAGGGTTGCAGATCTTGAGCACGGAGTCGACTGCGATCGGAGCGAGTGCGACGGAGTTCTGCGAGACGACTTTGCTGGCGAGCGAAGTGGTGACGCACTGGATCAGCTGGTCTGGCTTTTTGATGTCGACTGGAGTCGCGATGGAGTTCAGCACTTCGAGAGCTTTGGCCAGCGCGATCGCGAAGCCGTCGCTAACTGCGGTCGGATGGATGCCCATTTCGAGGAGTTGCTCGCACTGCTGCATCATGGAGCCAGCGAGCACGACGACGGAGGTCGTTCCGTCTCCTGCTTCGATGTCTTGCGCTTTGGAGGTTTCGACGAGGATCTTGGCGGTCGGATGCAGCACAGACAGGTTCTTCAAAATGGTCGCGCCGTCGTTCGTGATCAGGACTTCGCCTTTCGCGTTTTGGATCATCTTGTCCATTCCCTTGGGTCCGAGTGAAGTTCGGAGGACGTCTGAGAGCGCTGAACGGGTAAATACACGAGCAATCGAAGAAAGGGAACAGCGGAAATAGATAGATACCTTTGACTGCGGCCATGTTTTGCTGGCGCACTGTGGTCTGCTTCTCTCTTTTGTCGGATAACTCTCCGCCTCTCGCTGAGGAGTTTGTTGCAGGTGCTTGGGTTCCGGCTGAGCTCATTCCAGATTTTGCTAATTAGAACAAAAGTCGTAAATTTCTTATCTCGAGTAAAGAGCGGACTGGCTGCTGCTGCAGTCCTGGAGCGAGTCGCAGCTCGAGGGGCAGGCCTGCTGGCGAACGAGGTGACGGTCGCTGCACGCGAGTTCGCAGTGAGGAGAAGGAGGCGAGTCTCAAAATTTTCAAAAAGGTGAAATTATTTCAGGCTGTCTTGGGAGAGGCTGGTTTGCGACTGAGTCTGAGTGGTGAGTGCGTCCTGTCCTTTTGTTTGTTTTTTGTTCCTACTTATTCTATGGTACCAGGTGAGATTATTAGGAGTTCAGAATGTTGACGTTTACATTACCTGCGTACTCATTCTATTTGAATGACGCAACTGCATAAAAAATTACTATTTTGTGGTTGATCTTCTTATCTTTGATAACGGTTTCGGCAGTTTTAATTAGCAGCAGCTAATTAAAAGTGTTTTGGTCTTTGGATTGACCATTGATTAGGCGTGGCTGGCTGGTTCGAGCAGGAAGAGCGACGAGCAGAGGACTGAGACGAGGTGAGATGCCGCTGGTTTTGATGAGATGAATTAGTTAAGGTGGTTTAGTGCGTCAATGTGGAGTGCTTTGGAGTTTCTGCTTAGCTGTGCCTTTGACAAGTTAGCATTCTTGCGTCTCGACTTCTTCGACCAGCTCATCTATGTCTTCCTGTAGCTTTAGCAACTCTTCCTCCTCATCTTTCTGTTTAATTCTTTCGAGGATCTTCTGGTTCTTCTCGAACTCTTCTACTTTTTCGGTGTACTTGCTCAGCTTGCTGAGGACGTTGTACTGTCTCTCGAACTTTTTGATCTCTCTCAACGCACGAGAGACGATGGCCTTGTCTTGTTCGGGGATTTCGATGGGTTTCTGGAGGAAGTCTTGCAAGTATTCGATCATTTCTGCAACATCCAGGCCGCTAGCGTCTCGCTTGGCGAGGAGTTCCCAAATCAGGGCCATCGAAGTGACGAACTTGCAGTTGGTGTGGAACTCGTTGATGATCTGCTTGAGGAAGAGCTTTTCGCAGTGCTTGAACTCAGTCTCGCCTTCCTCGATGATGTGGTAGATGGCCTTGAGGCAGTTGTTTATGAGGTCTGCCCGGATCTTCTCCAGTGAGGCCAGGACGTCTGGCCTGTTTTCCGCTTCGACTTGTTTTTTTGGGAAGCAGCTCGCGCTGTTGACGCCGCTCATGTACTCTTTGGAGGCTTTCAGATAGAGCTTTTGCTTGAAGAGGTCGTTTCCCTTGGTCTTGAAGTTCTGGAGGTCTGCCAGCGCATCATCGAGGGACTTCTTTTGTCCTGGAACACTCGGCTTGGTGATCTTGTCTTCGCTGACGAGGTGGAACCTGTGGCAGCCGTCGATCAAGTTTTCGCGCTGCAGCTTTTTCAGCTCGGCTTCGGTCAGGGATTCTGGGTTCGGCAAGTTCTTGTCTAGAATTTGTCTGTCGATAAGGAAGAAACTGACTTCTTCGAGTCGCATGGTTCGCAGACAGGTGATCATCTCCTGGTCGCTGTTGGGGCTGCCGAGCTTAAACTTGGCCGGAGTGGTAAAGTTGGGGTTGTTGGTCTTGATGAGCTCGCCCTCCCTGTTTCTATGTTGCTTCATGATCTTCACGTGGGAGTCCGGCTCTACCAGCGTCGTGCCTGCAGGCACTTTCATCTCGTACTTGGTGATGCCCGGCACAACCTCTACTTTTCTCAGGCTTTGGAGGAAGCTCAGGTCTACTTGGTAATCGTTTGCGTCGGGGTCAAGGTGACTCAGGTCAAGTTCGTAAGAGATTGGTGCGTTGGTTCCGTCCATTGTTTTTGGTTATGCATAGTATTCCAGCTGCCTATAAATTCTGAATACAATACACACTGCATATAACTCG
>JFJP01006386.1_pt1 | contig 11505 bp, 12 predicted proteins | sample 431651 | NCBI WGS metagenome assembly JFJP01 (sample SAMN02602958, study PRJNA72255) | Microbial mat metagenome, whole genome shotgun sequencing project. | biome: fresh water; feature: sink hole; material: water; isolation source: purple microbial (photo- and chemosynthetic) mats found in... | reverse complement strand
CCTGGTTGTGGGCATCCGCCAGTGCGTTGTGCTTAGCCACCGCAGGGATGCGGATGTTCTTGGCACCGGGCAGTTTCTTGTAGGTCCTGAAACAGTTGCTGTTGTAATACTTCCAAGGTATCTCCATACCTACCTGTGTCATGGCGTGGGCCAGCATGGGCAAGTCAAAGTCCGCCCCGTTTGACCACACTTGGCAATCGTCCGGCCCGATCCAATCGGTCAGGTCTTCAAGCGCAGCACGCAGTGTCTGTTTCTTCTCACGAAAAACCGCCTTCGCTGCGATGTCCTGGCCCATCCACCAGATCAGTGTTTCCTCGCTGATCCGACGTTTGAGCTCCAGGTTTGATTCGACAGAGATACTGGAGTAAAACCCAACGTCATCTATCTCACCGGTGTCCAGGTCAAACCGCACAGCGCCGATGCTCATAATCACGGCGTCTGCGGCTGTTGCCAAGGTCTCGTTGTCAAACATAATGTGCTTCAAATTTTTCTCCTTAAACGAGCCGCCCGTCGCTTAGCACAGGCGACGGGGTGGCTACAACTTACGCTGCTTCGAGTTCCGGTGCAGCAACCACCTGAAGTGATTCGAGAGCGGCGAGCTGACCATTCAGCTTTTCAGTGCCCTTGAGGGCAGCGGCGGCAGACTTTTCGAGCTTTGCCACAGCAGCGCCATAGGCTTTCTGAGCAGCCGCAATTGCCGCGTCAGCCGTTTTACGCTTTGCTGCAGCGGCTTTTTCCGCTTCCTTGACCTCAGCGTCAGCGCTTTTCTTGGCAGCGGCCAGTGCTTTTTCAGCTGCCTTCTGCTCCACAGTCACGGCCTTGACGGCCTCGGCTTGGGACTTCAACAGGGTCTTCAGATTGGTGGTCTGAATCTTTTTGTCGGCGGGGGTGATTGTCTTAGGTGCTTTAGCCATGGTGATATTTCTCCGAAAGGCGTTGGGAATAGAGCGAAATAGCTCGTTTGATTAACCGGTCAGTGACGGACTGGCGACGTTGAGTGCCTGCCTCCAGATCGAGGCAGTGCGCTACTTCTTCAGCGGTCAATTCGCCCACAACGTCAAGTAAACGCCGATAAGAATGCAGCGCTTCACTTAGATACCATTTGCGAAGAGACATGATGTTATGTTTCAATTTTTTTTTCTGTCTACCCCCCGTTCGGGGGATATTGGGCTTTGTCTGATCTAGATCAACGACGAGCCGGTGCCCGGCCGCGAGTCACCGGAGCCTTGACGAACTTGGACACGTCGGGCTCAACCAGGAGCATGGCCCGCGCTTCAGCCAGACGAGCCGTGTGCGTACCCACGTTGACGTTCGGTTGCGGGTCGCTGAACACCAGCTTGGCATAGGTCTGTGCTGGGTCGAAGGACACCGACACGACCACACCAATCGGGGGCATATCGAACAGGTTCTTCGCAGACTTCACGAAGTTGTCAAAGCCCCTGACGGCAGTCGGGCTGGTGGCGAGCAGCCAGATGGGTGAGTCTTTCTTAGCATCCGGCTCCATCACAGCCAGCACACGAGCGCCTTTGCACTCAGGAGCCTCGCTGTTCGGACCGAACTTGCTGTGCATGCAGGCGTTGCAGTCAGTGGCTTGTGGCTCAGGTGCCTTGGCCGCAGGGACCAGCTTCAAGGGGTTGGAACCCATGGCGTAGCAGTTCGGTGGCACGATGTTCTTCGCATCGAACTTGTTTTCGTAGTACATGTTCTTGGATGCGAATTCCACCACGACCAACTCCAGCGGGCCGGGGGTCTTGGTGCCGTTGGGCAACAGGAAGAATTTGTCCTGGGTCACACGGATCGTGTTGCCGCGGGAGGGTACGACCTTGTCGTCGTTCTCGGCCACCATCGCAGCAAGCTGCTCTTTGATGGAGACGAGACTGCCAGAGTTGGCTTTCTTGACAGCGACTGCAGTGCCGGGGGTGGCCTTAGCGGCCGGTTTTTTGGTGGAGGTTGCCATTTTGGTTTTGGTCTTTCTAAGACGTTAGGTTACAGGGAACGGAGAGACAGATTGCGCTTGGTGAAAGGCTGCGCGCCAGGGATGACTTTGCCGAGAGCCCAGAGCTCACGCATGCCGGGGTCGGACACGCGCTTTTGGATGAGGTGAAAGTTCTTGGTCTTGGCAATCCAGGGCCACAGCTCGGGCCAGTCGGTGATGTTTGCAACGATGACCTCGTTGATGGAAACCGAGGCTTTCATGCCCTCGGCCTTACGGGTTCCTTGGGCATCGAGCAACTTGATGACGATGCCTTCGAGGCCGACGATGTTCTTGTCAGCATCGCCCTTGATGGCAAGCTCCAGGCGCTTGACGTTGGCGTCTGCTACGCGCTTTTCCTCACGCAGAGCCCACAGTTTGTCTGTGGCCTCGCCCAGAGTCATGGGCTTTTCAGCCGGGGGTGCGGCCTTGCGGGCGCGGGGTTTGTCGACAACTGCTGTCATTTCAACTCCTTTGGTGTGTTGGATTCTAACTTAGATCGTAGATGAATCTCACACAAAATGTGCGAAATTTAGGTACAGGATTACTGCGTCAGCCGAAGCACGACGAGCGCAGTTCTGAGGGCGACGAGCGCCTGCCCGGCGTTGTCACCTTCGAAGACAGCAAATGCGCTACCGCCAGGGGCGAGCATGTGAGTGACTAGCCAGCGGCGCTCGCCGTCACGTTTGACAACGAACTCGTTGAAAGTGGCTTTCAGAAGACGGACTCGGACAGCTCCTTCATTTACCCATATAAAGCTCATGACAGCAACGAAATTTCTCGGGTGCGAGGGGTGCAGGAACCCGTACTCTTTGTTGGCAATACGCTTACGTTTGAAGTCCTTAAAGTCTTGTGACTCTGGTTGCTCTCGCTGTATGTGTCCATGAACCCAGGACCTGATAGTCCCGGCAATCTCACTTGGAATAGCTGGTGTTACTAAAGATGCTTCCAAGTTACCCCCTTCTTTATATTCACGATACTGCCCTGGGTCAGCCCGTACTCTTTTGCTATAACGCTGGTGCGGCGCTCATCAGAGAGGATGGCGACAGCTTGTGCCTCAGTCAGCTTTGCACTCAGGTTTGTGGCCCCTGGCGCACCGTAGGCTCGGCCTTTCGCTCGGAGGTCAGCCATATTCTCTTGGTGTGTTCCGAGCCGAAGATGGTCTGGGTTTACGCAGTTTGGTTGGTCACATGAGTGCAGCACGTGCATGCCCTTGGGTATGTCGCCTTTGTGGAGCACGTAGGACGCACGATGCGCTGAACGCTGCCCGTGTGCTTTCCAGACGCCGTATCCACAAGTGTCTGTACTGCCAATCCAAAACCAGCAGCCGCTCTCATCGACGGTGTATCGCAGTTCGAATGGCACACCTCTTAGATTGGTTCTGCCGTTCGGGTCGCCGTAGAGCATGAATGCGCGGTAATGGGCTTTGCAATATCCTCGACCGACTGAGGGCTTGCCACATTCTGTACAGGGTGTTCTCATGGTTTTACTTTCGGGTTGAAAGATACCACTGTACGTAGTAAACACTATTTACTATAGTTAGTAGCATGTCCACCTTCACAGTTGAGTGGGATGTCGCTACACCACGCGGGTGCAGTGCTCATCCACTTGGCCATAAACTTGATGCACGCATCAGCCTGAGTCTTCTTGGGCATGGCGACCACTTCATCGTGGGTCGTCATCACACAGCGGTACTTCTTGCTGATCTGCAGCATCTGCCACATCACAATGATCCGAGCCAGAGCCTGGACGATGTTCTCGCAGAGCAGGCCACCGTAAATCTTTTTACGGATCGGCACGCCTTTGAGCGTCGAGTGGTAGCTCCACTCATCCCAGCCGTTCTCGCCGGTTGCCTTCTTCAGGTCTGGGTAGTTCAGGGTCATTCCGTTGGGGAGCCAAATCTTCCCGTCTTCCCAACTGATCGGGCCATGGCTGCCTTCACGTCCGTGGGCCATGTCGTCGATGATCCGCTCACAGATTTTCCAGCCATCTCGAATGCGGCTGTTCTTCATGCGGTACGTGTTGACGATGGCCTTGCACTTGTCCAGCTCGAAGTACACCGGTGGGCCACCGAGGGCACCCTTGGCGAACGTGACCTGGAGCTTGGGTGCTCCCATCTGGAAGCCCAGGCCCAGGACACAGACCTTGCCAACGAAGCGCTCAGTCTTGTCTGTCTTGGTGATCTCGCGGCCATAGACGACACTGGCGAAGTTGCAATACGCATCGCTGCCAGTGCCAGCGTCAGAAGCTCTGAACGCATCCAGCAGATCGTCCTGGCCCCAGAGCCAGCCGTTGACCCGGCACTCGATCTGGCCTGAGTCCTGCACCGCCAGCGCATGGCCGGATGGTGCCAGGATCGACAGGCGCAGCTCGCCGCCGCGTATCAGGTTCTGCATGTTCATCTTGTTCGCACCACCTAGCCGGTGAGTGTGAGCACGAGAGTAGGCATACCCCACTGGCAGGCTCATGCCCTTGGCACCGGCTGTCAAGAAGCGCTGGGCACGAGTGATGTTCGTCGTGGACTTCACCGCGATGCGCACATCAATCAGAGCTTGCAGGCGCTCCTGCTTGGCGACCATCAGCTTGACTTCCTTCGGGTCCTCCAGGTCAAAGCCCCAGCAATCGAACTGATCGGGCAGGGAGGTGAAGGCAGCATCGTCCTTGGCGAACGCATACGTCCACTTTCTTGCCAATCCCTCCTCGGACTCACGACCTTCTTTGTCGAGCTTCATCCAGGCAGGTGAGATTTTCATCGGAACGTCAACGTCCTCTGCTTTCAGCAGCCTGGCGAACATCTCGTTGGAGCCGACGATGCGCTTGATGATCTGCATGTCGCGGTCCACGCCTTCGAGCGCTCGCTCAGCTGGGCCTTTCAGCAGCTTGGCATGCGCGCTCTTGTCATAGAGCTGACCACCCAGGTCGTAGTCCTGCGGGTCTACCGCAGCGTACATTTTTGCCTCGCGTTCAGCCAGCTCGCGGGTCAGTTCCTTCTCGACGCGGGGTATGTCGACCTTCAGCACCGGGGTGGTGAACATCCGGGTGATGATGTCGATCAGTTCGAGCTCATCTGCTGGCAGCTTGGGCAGCATGAGCTTGAAGACGCGCAGCATCTCGTCCACGTCATTGGCACAGTAAATCGCTGTCTTGTCATACAGCGGCTTGGGCCAGTTCAGGACTCCTTTCGTGGCTTCAAGTCCTTCAAGTTTGCCCTGGCCACCATAAAAAATCGAAACTTCATCCAGCCCAGCACCGATGTCGTTACTGTGTAGCCCGCGTGCCATAGACAGAGAATCGTATAGAAAAGCAGGATGAATAGCGTAATGATGGCTGAGTATGAAAGCATCAAAAGGAGTGTTATGACTGAGGAGACTATGTGTCGCCCAGTTAATTTTCTTGAGCTCGGCTTTGATCCGAGCTGCGGGGATGACACGGGTTTTTCCATTGCCTACTTTGATACCGCACATCTGTGCTTTGAACCGGGGATCACGAATGTATTCACTCGTGGACATTTTGCTGAGGGTGTAGTCGGCGTCCCAGTACGTCTCAAAGTCCAGAGAGACTAGCCGTGCCCAGTCAGGTGTGTGTTGTGGGATGAAAGGTCTGCAGAAGCTCCGCACCGCGTGGTGCATCTTGGCCTTGCGTAGTGCTGATGCCCAGGTCATGCTGCCTCCAATACTTTCTTGCTTCGGGTCTTCTTCACAGGAGCCACTGGGGTCAGTGTCTCGAATAAGTCCAGCAGGTTCGTCATGCGGCCGTCTTTCTCGGTCATCATGGCGTAGACCTTCTCGTCAATCGTGCCCTTGGCAATCACGATGATCGTCTCGGTCTTCTGGGTCTGGCCCAGCCGGTGCTGGCGCTTGGAGCCCTGCTTGAAGTGCTCCAGGTCATACGTCGGCGAGGCCCAGATCGTCGCGGTGCCCTTCGTCAGTGTGTAGCCGTGGGCGATGGTCTTGGGGTGCCCGAAGATTACGCGGTAGGCACCCTGCTGGTAGCGGGTCACGATGTCAGCCCGCTCCTTGTCAGAGGTGTCACCGTCCAGCACAGCGAACGTCAGGCCGCGTTTTTCAGCTTCGGCGATCAAAGCGTCACGTTGGTGTTTCCACTGGTAGATCACCAGGCTGTGCTTGCGCTGCTCAACGAGGTCCAGGCACATTTCATAGCGCCCTGTGTCGATGACCCGGTAGCCACCGGTGCCGTCATAGACAGCGCCACTGGCAATCTGCTGAAGCTTCGTTGCTACCGCTGCGGCGTTGACTGCCAGCACGCTGGGTGACTTGCCACGCAGGATCAGCATCTGAGTCTCCTCCATCTCAAGGTAGACTTTCATCTGCTTCGGTGCCAGGTCATAGTCGACGCTGTAGCGGTGGTTCGCGGGGATGTCCACACAGTCCTCAAACTTGTGTCTGATGACGATGTCAGATAACAGCGCAAAGACAGCTTCTTCAGCACCTTCTTTGTCTGTCCACCGGATGGCATGGGCACTGCGTCCTACCTGCTTGGGTGCGCAGACCGCGTCCCGAAACTTGTAGAAGCTGTTGCCCAGGCGCTTGCCACCGTCCAGGATATAGGCCTGATGCCAGACGTCCGTGATCGAGTTGGAACTCGGCGTGCCCGTCATGCAGCAGCGGTAATCGAAGTATTTTGATATCTTTGCCACAGCTTTGCTGCGTTGGCTGGTGTGGTGTTTATACGCTGTTGATTCATCAACAACAAGCTCGGTAAATCGCTTAAAGAAGGCAGGCTTTTGTTCGGCGAGCCACTTGGCAGCGTCCACATTCGTGACATAAACGTCACTGTCCACGTCGAAGGCTTGAGCGCGGTTAGCCGCGTCCGCAACTGAAACTCGCAGCTCGGGGGCGAACGTAGCGAAGTCGTTAACCCAGACCGCCCGAAGCAGGGATCGAGGTGCAAGGACGAGTAGTGCTCCACCTCCTGCTGCGCGTCGAGTTGCGAAGGATCGTACTCGAACGAATGTCTTCCCTGTGCCCGGGTCTGAGCAATCAAAAACGATAGGGGTAGTTGCATTGTGCTTGATTGATTGCAGTTGATGTTTGAAGGCGATAGGTTTGGTCATGCTTTTCTTACACCGACTTCGCAGTGTCCTGAATGTTCGGGGCCATAGAGGCACCACTGGCAGCTGAACTTGTTGGGGTTGGGTGCCCAGTCCAGACAGGAAGTAATCTTCCTGCCGTTTTTGTCGAAGCTGGCGTGAAGCCGAAGAGATTGCTGACGAGTGAATACACGCTCAGTTTGAGTACCGTGGTCAACGTAGTAATCTGCAACTGTTACCAGTTCTAATTCTGGGAACCGTAGGAAGGTGGCAAGTGCATAGAGATTCAGCTGGTTTGCATGGGTTACTTCGTTGCCAAAGTGTCGACCTGACTTCCAGTCCCCGACCCAGGCTTCTGTTTTTGACAGATGCACTAGGAAGTCGAGCTTCATGCGAAGCCAAGCGTCTTTCCATTCGGTTGGTCCCCAGTCGGTACAAAATCCCCACTCCATCTCCATCTCGACAATGCCGTCGGCATACATGGCGCGTAGTAAATCAATATGAGGTCCGAAGTACTTCTCGCCCTCCGGACAAAGCGCGTCGTGATCGCTACGGATATAAGTTTCAATGTTGTCATGGATACGTGACCCACGATCATTGCCGTGTTCTAATTTTCCTTTCGGCAAAGGTCGTTCAGGCTCTGGTATTTTGTCGATATGCTTGAGCTTGTATGCCATCTTGCAACGCGAAAAATCTTGAAGTTTGGAGAATGACCAGCTGGTCGCAAGAGGGGTAGTTGCCATGTCAGGTTCCTTATTGAGCTACTGGGGCGGTAGAGTGATAAAGGCGTTTTGCTACTTGATAGGCGGCTGAGGCTTCATGCCTTTGAATCCGGGTAGTAAACACTCCCGTCTCAGGGTTGTAGTCGAAGAGCTCTCTAAGTCGGCTCTGCGTTAGAATTGGTTTGCTCATGACGCTTGTCCTTCATTGACAAAGTTGTTTGAAGTAGGCCCCGGACGGCGGGAATCGTTCGGGGTCCGCGACATGATTCTAACTTAGATATTCGACAACCGCGCCGTCTTCATCGAACTCAAGCTCGTTAAGATGTTCGTCCACACATTCATCAGACATCAACCAGTCAAATTCTTGCTCTAACCACTTATATATAAGATCGGCGAAATCGCGCATGAGCTGGGTGACGTCTTTTTTGAGGTCGCTATAATCTGTGTCCTCTTCAACCTGCACATCAACGTCCATCGTTCCTGAATGGCTGTAATACCCAGAGGCCTTGATCACCGCACTGAATGGTTCAAGTCCCTTCAGTCTGCGGGCAAGCTGAAAGACACTCAACATGCCAGCGATGCGGATCAGTTCCTCGTCATTGGTTTCAGCGGTTATTTTTTCGAGCCCGTCTTTGACGATGCAGTAGCCGCCTTCAAAGCAGGCACCATCACCTTGGCAGCAAAACCCAGAGAACTGGATACCGATGTCGTTATAGGTATGCTTGCCGTTGGATGTCTTCTTCTTTTCTGAACTGATTGCTATGCCCATCAGCGCGCCCATATGCACCGCGTCATCGTAGACGTTGTCCCACCAGTTGTAGTCCATATAACCAGGACCCCGATATTCCCCTCGGGCATTGTCTTTGGCGCGCTCGGAAAGTTCTGAGAAGTTCATGGCTTACACCTTAATGTGGACCGTCTCGCCGAACGGTGCTACATCCGTTGAGGTCGCCACCCACAGCACCGGGTATTCAGGCGCTGCAGGAAAAGGGCCATAGAGGTCGGTGAGGTACACAAGACACGATGGAGTCAGGCTCTGCCTAGCCACAAAGTTGAATGGTGGGTGGAAACTTGTGCCTCCACCACCGTGCATCTCGAATACCAGGTCGTCGTTCGGGCCGAACTCGTCAACGTGGTTGACTTTGGTGTCGCAGTAGATGACGTAGGTCTTTGTCGGCCGCACACTCTGCACGATGGCCTTGACCTCGCCACCAAAGGCGTTGAGGGTGGCCTGGTCGATTGAGCCAGAGGTATCAATAGCCACCACAATCTCGCCCATGGTCTCGCTATACAGGGTGGGCAGGAAAATGTCCTGACTGATGAAGCGCCGGTTGAAGCGAGCCCAGCTGTAGTCGTCCTTGTTGATTTCGGTGACGAACCGCCGCAGCACTGCGCGCCAGTCAATTTTGGGCTGGGTCAGCTCCTCGACAAACCGGGCCAGGCTGTCGGGCAGCTCGCCCTCTTGGCGAGCTGCGTTGGCTGCTTGGATCGTGGCGATCTTCCAATCAGTGGCTGTGATCTCACGGTCATCTAATGTGCCTGAGCGGCAATCATCGAGCGGTTCGTTGTCAGTATCAGGCAGCAGGTTGTAAACCTCGTCGGCAGTCTTGCCCTTAAAGCGAGTGTCATAGAGCCAGTTTTTGATGGGCTCAAACTTGGATTCTGCCAGGCACAGGTTGATCACGTAGTCACCAGCCTGGTTCCATTTCCGGTGGATGCGGTCTCCTTCGCGGCTGATGTGGTCAAACACGCAGTGCATCACCTCGTGGGCCAGCAGTGTCTTGACCTGGGGAGTTGGCAGGCTGGCGATGAACGTCGGGTTGTAATAGATGCGCTTGCCATCTACCGCCGCTGTGGGGATTGAGAAGTCTTCTTTCAGGGGCAGGCGCAAGGCCAGCTGGCCAAAGAAGCAGTGGTCCAGAATCAACTGGGTTCTGGCGCGGGTCAGGATGTCTGCGACGTCGGTGTTCATTTCTGTCTCCTTGGTAATCTGCTGTGAGGTACGGGCACCTTTACACGGGCATTAGTAAGTTCATAAGCAGCTTGGCGAAAATTGCTGACAGTGCCCAGCTTGTTGAAATAATAGGGAAACTGATCAATCTGCTCGGGGGCTGCTAACAGCGACCTTATGTCTTCGGGTCTGTGAGCCCAGGGCTGGGATTCCCGCCCAAGTATGCGCCTTGTTATCCGCTCCCATTTGTCATAGGTGCTCAGCTGTTTGCGCACCTGCGCTGCTGCTTTGCGGTCGAGATACCATTCCCAATCTAAGCCGGGGTTGGTGATCAGCTTGTACTGCTTGTTGCTGACATACTCCAGATAAAGCTCTTGATTAGCACTGCGCACAAATTGCGCCCCTTCCTTGCTGGGATATTCCCAGTACATCACCCCCCTTACGGAGTGGATATTCATGTGCATCGGCTTGACATACCATGCAAAGGCCGAGGTTGCAGCGGTGTCGTAAGTATTCAGTTCGATGTCACCATTGCGGTGGTATCGAACCACAGCGGTGGAGTACAGCTCCAAGGAGTAAGCGTCCTCGTTGATCTTGACGATGCGCTTGTGAGTGGCCCGGCGTTCTGCCAGCGGACGCCAGGAGGGGCTCTCACTGTTCCATGGCTTCGCAGCATGCCACTCTTGCTCTGCTTGGGCAAAAGTGTGTACGTGCTTCATGTCATGGAATCTCATTCCAAAGCCACTCATGGCAAACTCGCCAGGATGCGGCTGGCATGAGCAGCTGTGGTAGTACGGTGATGGCTACTGATACGCAAAGCATGCGTACTGACCAGGAGGTTGGCCTCAATGTCCTGGCGCAAAGATTCGATCACCGGGTCATCGGTGATGTTCAGCCCACCCAGTACGGCACACAGATCGCTGACGTTGGTGATCAGTGAATCTTTGAAGATCGCCTTGGGATCGGACAGTCTTTCTTCGACCTTAGATACCACGTCCCGGATGCGGCCATAGGTAGCCTTCACCGCAGCGGCCTGGCGCTCGTGGATAGCCTCGACCACTGAAGCCCGCAGCTCAGCCTGATCTTCGGCAGAGACTGTCAAGCGGAAGTCATCACCGTCGGGGATAGGTGTGAACTCGGTCTTGATCCCGAAGCGCATGTACAGCTCACTGGGATCAGGATAGTCCCCCGGGTTGTACATCGTGCCCAGGCGGTTGCGGGCTTCCTGGACCTCGGCTGGGTAGGAGCTGACCATCGTGTTGACAGCCTTCTCGAACTCGGCCTTGAAGCCACGGAATTTCGTGGTGTATTCGACGAACAACGCACTGGGCAACAGGTACTGCCCAGAGTTCGACCAGGGCAGAGTCATGTTGTAGTGGTAGTCGCGCGCGCGGCTGGCGATCTTGGCGATAGGGTCCAGCAGCTCCTTGTTGACCAAGCTCTTGTGGAACTTGCCAGCGTCGTGAGCACCGTGGGAGGACTCAACTTCATTGGTGACTTTCTTGTCCTGCTTACGGGCAGTCCACTGGGAAATTGACAGCGTCGTCAACATAGCTTTTGATTGAAGGGAAGACATAAGGTGTCCTTTGGAGGTTTGTTTTGCTATACAGGCTGCCGTGTCCGCTGTTTTGAAAGACTACTTTGTGCACTGCGTTTTTCATAGAAGCGCTTCTCGTTGATCTGCACCTGAATCATGTGGATATTCATGCGCGTGGGCTGCAGCCAGGCCTGCATCTCCACGCACCCTTGCAGCCGCGCATGAAGCAGCTTGCGGCTGTGCAGCTCGATAAGAGCCACACGCTTTTGTGCA
>JFJP01040292.1_pt1 | contig 11507 bp, 8 predicted proteins | sample 431651 | NCBI WGS metagenome assembly JFJP01 (sample SAMN02602958, study PRJNA72255) | Microbial mat metagenome, whole genome shotgun sequencing project. | biome: fresh water; feature: sink hole; material: water; isolation source: purple microbial (photo- and chemosynthetic) mats found in... | reverse complement strand
CATCAAGGCCATCATCTACATCCTGACCGGAAAACTTGATTTTACACGTGTCAATCCTTTTTGCGCTACCCACACACTCTTATAAAGAACCTAATTTCTTGGCTAATTGTCCATGCCTCCACTTCGCTACCATTTTCGTCTTCCAGGATGAAAAGCGCATGCCACTTTGGCCCGTATTGGGTTGTGTTCGCATCCGGTGATGTGGCCAAGGTGAACAGCACATCCTGATCGAACGGCACTATGATTTCAGCTTCTTTAATTGTGTCTCGGGTTGCCCCGTCAAACAAGTGAAGGATAAATCTGTCCAGATCCTCGGTTCCGAGCGCCAAAGAAGTGTTTAGCTCATACTCGAAGCTGTGCGTCCCTCCCGTCGGCAGCGACACTTCGCGCAAGGAACCGGCTCGGGCGTAAACCAGGTTGGGGTTTCGATCCGCATTTTGGCCGTCAAAGCCGATCGCTGGAAAGTGTGGCATTGTGTTCGTGTTGTGGGCGCCATTGGCGAAGCCCCAATGGTCCCTACCGTAGTCCAGTCTGGGCGGTATGATTCCTGTATCGTAATAAGAGAAGCCAAACAGGAGTTTGTCGGTGTCTGAACCACGACTTTCCAGGCGTGTCAAAAATCGCCTCTGGTTGTAGTAGGCGTAGGAAAAGTGGTGGCGCGAAAGAACGCTTCCATCCGGAGCAATCATGACCACTGAATCCAGCCTAACTCCAATCGCGCCATCATCGGAAGAGTGAAAAACGGCCCTGCTGCCATCATTGGCCATAATCTCCGACAAGCGCTTTCCATATATCCCTGCGTTGCTTTCGACAGGACCTTCCAACCCAGTGCCCGGACATGACTCGCATGGCCTGTTGAGCGAACCGATCATTGAAAATGTTCTGGCCCCGACATAATTGTAACCGCAGTTTGAATAACGGAAAACAATCGTGTCCCCGTCCAGGTTTGACATCTTGGACATAAGCCAAGAAGTTGTGCATTTTACGCGGTATTTGTTGCCTGTGTTGAACTCGGTCTCCCCAGCCCCGTAGAGGTAGGTAGCACTTGCAGCCGTTCGTAGCTCGAAAAAGTCCTTCCCTGAATCATCAACCCCAAACAAGAGGCTATCAGCGCATCGATTCAGAAGCACTGGCTTGCCTGCCCGCATATAGAACTTGCCTCCACCATGTGGCCAGCTATAGCTGAAAGCGTCAGGCTCGCCGTCCACAGAATTGCTCGTCATCAACTGTTCAACCACCTCTGCGAACATTGCCGATTCCAAAAATCTTGTGGAGGCCTGCGGAAAGTCCCAAAAGACGCCGTGGGCATATTCGTCTGGCTCGTCCCTGACCGTGCGGTTCACAGCCCCACCTGTGGACAGCGACCAGCCCATACCAACCCAAGTGCCAATGTCGTCAACACGAACTCCGTTGGTCGCGTAGTCCAGCGTCAGGGGAACGCTCAGTCCACCTACTGAAATCGTGCCGAGGGGAATCTGGTATTGGGCAGTTCCCGTGTGGAGGCCCACCGGGACGTCCACGAAACGAGTAAGTCCAGCCGCGGTGGGAGAGGGAGGGACGACGTCATGGGCGCTCCCAAGTGGGTTTTCCAGCAGTGGACCATTCTTGCTCTGGCCCACCAATCCTTGGCATAGAAGCATGGTTAGAAGGAGAGTGAAGATTCTGGTGACAAATCGTGCCATGTCAATGAGTGTTACTTCGTGATGTGCTGGTGCGAATTTGCATAAATCCCCCAACTTCGTTTTTCGGCCTTTCCGTTTTCCGGAAAAACGTCCGTTTTCCGGACAGAAATCGCCTGTTCGGGTCCCCATTTTTGTAAACAAATAATTAAACCGGCATGGAATTTCACGAAAAATTGGCCCTCGGGCACTTTTTTTCGCGTCCGAATCCCGCGCCGCGGGCGGACTTTCCGTTTTCCGGAAAACATTAACATTCGCGGGGGCCTGTTTTCCGGAAAACGGAAGGCGATTTTTCCGAGATTTCCTAACTTTGGTCGATGGAAAAGGGAATGAGCACCCCGAATTTTGGGGAATGGACATCGCCGCCCAGCCCCTGGGGCGGGTTCTTCGACGGCATGGCCGAGCAGGTCGGGGCGATGATGGCCTCGCTGTCGCAACTTTGCTTCGCCTACGACCGCGGCTCGGGCGTTTTCACGAACCTTTCGCCCTTGCCGGCGCCCTTCGGCGTCCCGGATCGCGAAGCCCGCAAGATGGGCATGGGTCTTTTCGAGCGGGTCGTCGCGCCCGGGGAGATGCCGCTGCTCCAGGGCTTCGCGGCCTCCTCCTTCGCATTCTGGGAAAGCCAGGAGCGCTGGTGGGAGTGGCACTCGGGCATCACGCTCCTCTCGCGCGAGGTCGGGAGCGTTACCTTCCGGGTCTTTCCCAGCCAGACGCACGAGGGCAGGGTGGCCTCGACCATGGGGCTGGTGGGCCTGAGCAGCATGGCCGGGCGCCAGTTGGGGCACATGGCCAACCCGCGGGCGGGCGCCTTCGCCGTCTTCAAGCAGTTGGGCCAGGCCGAGGCGTACCACCTGGAAAGGAAGGATCGCAACCTGGTGCTGGCGGTGGCCGCGGGCGGCACCTGGACGCAGAAGGGCGCGAGGTGCGGCCTTTCGGCGGAAGCCGCGCGCAAGGCCGCGGCCCTGCTGGCCGCAAGGATCGGCGTAAGCCTCGAGGCCCTGGCCAAGATAGGCGGGGCGCTTTGAAAAGGCCTCGCCGGGTGGCTTCACCCCGGCAAGGCGTCGCCGCGGCCTTCTGCCCCGCGGGCGGCCTTTCAGCGCAGGCGGATGTGCCGCGCGGCGCTGCTGCCCTGCTGTCCGAGCAGGAGCAGGTAGTCGCCGGGGGGCAGGTGGCCAAGGTCGAGGTTCAGGCCCGCGGGCAGTCCGCCGTGCTCGATGAGCTGGTAGCTCAGCTCGCGGCCGTCGGGGGCGTAGATCGAGACGTGGCAGTCGGCGGCCTCGGGCAGGGAAAACTCGACGTGCAGGCCGCTGGGGCCGAAGGGCTCCACCCGGAGATAGTCAAGGGCAAGGTCGTTGGCCAGCAGCGCCGGGTCGATGCCGGGAAATGCCCCGGGCTCGGCAGGAGCCACGGAAGCCCGGGCGCTGGCGGAAGCCTTGTCGCCGGGATGGCCCTCGGCCCGCGGGTAGCCCACGCGCAGGGGCGTGCGCAGGAGGCCGTTGCCCAGCTCGATGGCGTCGTGGTGCTCGATGATGAGGCCGCGGTCCTCGGGGTCGAATCGGGTGCTGGCCTCGCGCAGGGCGCCGACCATGTTCTCGACGGCGCGCTCGAGGTTGGCCTCCAGGCGGTCCCAGTCGTCGGACTGGAGGTAGGCCGTTGGGGCGGAGGCCGGTTCGGTCCGGCTGGCGCTGTCGAGCTGGAAGTCGGCGGCGTTGAAGACTTCGGCCTTCGGGGCCAGCGTGCTGTCGGCGGCGGCGGCGGCGGCGGGAGCCTGCGCGAAGGAGGCGGCGGGCAGCAGCGCGGCGCAAAGCCAGAGGGCCGCGCGGGGGTTGGGAGTGCTTTTCATGTTTCGAGGATGTTGTTTTTGGGGAATAGGGACGGGTGCCGGGGCTTGTCCCACCTTCGGAAAGACGCGCCGCCGGGCCGAAGGTTGCACGCCAGCAGGCGGCATCGGCCTCGGTGCCGCGCGAAAAGGCCCGCGTTTCTCTTCGGAGATCGATTAAATTCGCGGCCAATGCCCCGCATTTCACACGAATTTTCCCCCAACAAAACGTCCCAAGCATGGAACCGTTCCAATATTGCCCAAGCCTGATCCAATACCGCCGCCGCAGCAGCCGCCAGGTGCGCATCGGCAATCTGCTGCTGGGAGGCGAGCAGCCCATCCGCCTGCAATCCATGACCACCACCGACACCATGGACACGGCGGCCACGGTCGAGCAGAGCATCCGCATCATCGAGGCCGGAGGCGAGCTGGTGCGCGTCACGGCCCCCGGCGTCAAGGAGGCCAACAACCTGGGCCCCATCCGCGAGGCCCTGCGCGCCCTCGGCCACGACGTGCCCCTGGTGGCCGACATCCACTTCAACCCCAAGGCCGCGCTGGTGGCCGCCGAGAAGGTCGAGAAGGTCCGCATCAACCCCGGCAACTTCGCCGACAAGAAGAACTTCGAGCAACTGGACTACACCGACGACAGCTACGCCCAGGAGCTGGAGCGCATCCGCGAGAAGTTCGTGCCCCTGGTGCGGCTTTGCCAGGAAAAAGGCGCGGCCATGCGCATCGGCACCAACCACGGCTCCCTCTCGGACCGCATCATGAGCCGCTACGGCGACACGCCCCTGGGCATGGTCGAGTCCACGATGGAGTTCCTGCGCATCTGCGTGGAGCTGGGCTACCACGAGGTCGTCATCTCGATGAAGGCCAGCAACACCCGCGTCATGGTGCAGGCCTACCGGCTGCTGGTCCACCAGATGGACAAGGAGGGCATGGACTTCCCCATCCACCTGGGCGTTACCGAGGCGGGCGAGGGCGAGGACGGCCGCATCAAGTCGGCAGTCGGCATCGGCGCCGTGCTGGCCGACGGCATCGGCGACACGGTCCGCGTCTCGCTGACCGAGGATCCGGAGTTCGAGATCCCCGTGGCCCGAGACCTGGTCCTGCACTTCGAGGGACGCGAGCGGCACCAGCCCATCCGCCCCCCCGCCGCGCCTGCCATCGGCGCGCCCGAGCCGCACAACCCCTTCGAGTACGAGAAACGGGCCTCGCGCAAGGCGGCCAACATCGGCGGCGAGATGCCCCCCGCGGTGGTGGTGGACCTCCGGCACAACGGCGGCTTCGCCCTGCCCCAGCTCGAAAAGGCCGGCTACACCTACGGCGAGAAGTTCAAGCGCTGGCGCAAGGCCGACACGGCCGCCGAGTACGTGGTGGCCGAAGACTGGCCGCTGGAGCTGGAGCCGCATCCCTACCTGGGCGTCATTTCCAACGCCGCCTTCCGGGCCCGGGGCGACAGGCGCTCGCCCAACTTCTTCCCGCTGCTCGACTGGGGGCAGTACCTCCGGGGCGAAGGCAAATCGGAGCGGCTCAACTTCGTGCGGATGCGCTACGCCGAGCTCGACGAGCAGGCCCACCGCGTGATGCTGGAGGCCCAGGACCTGGTGCTGGTGCTCGAGACCGACAACCTCAACGGCCTGGCCGAGCAGCGCGCCTTCTTCCACGAGCTGCGCAACTACTCGAACCCCACGCCGGTCATCCTGCGCCGCACCTACCGCGAGCAGGATGCCAACCTGCTGCAAATCAAGGCCGCCAGCGACTTCGGCCCGCTCCTGATCGACGGCTTCGGCGACGGCATCTGGCTCGAAAACGAAGGCGGCCTGGTCGGCGTCGGGCAGCAGGTCTCGCTGGCCTTCGGCATCTTGCAGGCCAGCCGCGTGCGCACCTCCAAGACCGAGTACATCTCCTGCCCCTCGTGCGGCCGCACGCTGTTCGACCTCCAGGAGACCACTGCGAAGGTCCGCGCCCGCACGGCCCACCTCAAAGGCCTGAAGATCGCGGTCATGGGCTGCATCGTCAACGGCCCCGGCGAAATGGCCGACGCCGACTACGGCTACGTGGGCATGGGCGTAGGCAAAATCACCCTCTACAAGCAGAAGGAAATCGTCAAGAAGAACATCCCCGCCGAACAGGCCGTAGAGGAACTGGTCCACCTGATCCAAGAAAACGGCGACTGGGTAGAACCGGGATAATTGGGAATTACGAATTACGAATTACGAATGAGGAATGAACAATGAAAAATTACGAATTACGAATTACGAATGAGGAATTACGAATGAGGAATTACGAATGAAAAATTACGAATTACGAATGAGGAATTACGAATTTCGAATGAGGAATTACGAATGAAAAATTACGAATTACGAATTAAAAACTCGTAATTCGTAATTTGTAATTCGTAATTAAAAACTCGTAATTCGTAATTAAAAATTCCTAATTCGTAATTCGTAATTAAAAATTCGTAATTCCTAATTCATTCCGCTTCTCGCGGTGTGAAGTTGCTTTGCTTCTTGCGGCGGCCGATGCCGACTAGCTTTCTTCCGCCGTCGGTGAGTGAGGTGTCGAGGAATCCGAAGGACTTGGGCTGCCAGTTGAAGTTGACCACGGGCACGCTGTTGAGCAGGACCTGGGCCTCCTCGGGGCTGAAGTTGCTGTCGGCCCGGCGGTGGAGCGTGGTGTCGGGTATGCCTGTACGCTTTTCGAGCTGTATCATGGAGATGTGCTTGTATCCCAGGAGGAGGTTGGTGCAGATGTGCTCGGTGCAGTAGGCCAGGTTGGCCGACCAGTCCTTGTCGGAGATGCCCCCCAGGCGGAAGTTGTTGCGGGGCGCGTTGCCGTTCCAGCGCTTGTAGTCCTCCTTGAGGTAGCGTTGGGCGGCGCGGCTGGGCAGCTTCGTGGTCTCGAGGTTGAGGAAGCGGATGGCGATGAGCACCTCGCGGGGCGTTAGCCTGCACGTCTTGGCCTTGCGGTGCATGGTGGAGTTGGGCACGTCCATGAGCCGGCCCAGGCGGCTCAGCAGGCGGCGCTCCTGGATTTCGTCGCACACTTTGGCGCGCAGCTCGATGAAGTCCTCGATGACTTCGCGCAGGATGCGTTGCAGGGGGGCGTTTTCTATTTCCATGTTTCTAGCTTTTGGGATTTTCTGTGTTCTGACTTTTCGTGGCGACTGTACGACAAAACAAGGGGAGAACGGCTTAATAGCATCTCCCTGATATGAAAAAGGAATGTGTGTTCTGTGGGGGAGGATTGAGCATTTGAAGTGCTCAAAAATAAGCAGTTTGGGCAAATTTCGAAACCCAAAGTCGAAAAAAAATTAGTTTTTTTTCACAAAAAAGCGCGCTAAAATCATCCAAAACAGGAATAAGCTATTTCATCCTTGTTGTTTATCTTTTCATCCGCACGACGATCGGGGCGCTGAAGGCGCTCTCGTTGGAGTGCAGGTCGAAAGCCGTTACCACGAAGCAGAAGTTGGGCCTCCAGAGGGCCCATCGGCGGGGCAGTTTGACCTGCCGCTCGCGGGTGAGGATGAACATGTCGGCCAGGCGCTTGTCGGCCGCGGGCTCGCTGCCCTCGAAGCGGTAGAGGGCGTAGGCCACGTGGCGGTCGGCGGGGCCGAGGCTGTCGGGCGCGTCCCAGCGCAGCAGGATGCCCTTCTCGTCGTGCTCGACGCGGAGGTCGGCGGGCGGGGGCGGGGGCAGGCTGTCGATCCAGGGCATCCCGGGCAGCAGGGCCGGCTCGCGGAAGTACTCGTTGCGCAGGATTTCGTTGATGCCCGAGGGGTTGCGGGCCAGGTACTTCGAGCTGAAGAGGAACACGCCCCGCGAGCTGCTGTCGGCCCGGACGCGCTCGATCTGGCGGGGAATCTGGTAGGGGTCGCGCCAGGCCTCGATGCTGGAGTGCTTGTCGATGTTGAAGATGGCCAGGCCGGGGTAGAGGTGCCGGCCGTAGCTGTTGCGGCTCCACCAGTCGAGCACGATGTCGAAGTCGGCGTAGCGGAAGCCGATGTTCCAGTAGATCTGCGGGGCCACGTAGTCGATCCAGCCCTCGCGGAGCCACTTGCGGACGTCGGCGTAGAGCTCGTCGTAGCTGGAGCCGGCGCGGGTGTCGGAGCCCTCGGGGTCCCAGCCCTTGTTGCGCCAGACGCCGAAGGGGCTGACGCCGAACTTGACCCAGGGCTTGAGGGCCTTGATGGAGTCGGACGCGGCCCGCACGAACTGGTTGACGTTCTCGCGGCGCCAGTCGTCGCGCCGGTTGGCCGCGAAGCCCTGCCCGTACTGGGCGAACGAGCGGTCGTCGGCGAACTCCTCGCCCGCGATCTTGTAGGGGTAGAAGTAGTCGTCGAAGTGGACCGCGTCGATGTCGTAGCGGCGCACCACGTCCTGGATGACCCGCATGAGGTAGTCGCGGGCCTCGGGCAGGCCGGGGTCGAAGTAGAGGTTGCTGCCGTAGCCGATGAACCAGTCGGGCTTCTGCCGGGTGATGTGGTCGGGGGCGGCCTCGGTCTTCATCGAATCGACCAGGGCGCGGAAGGGGTTGAACCAGGCGTGCAGCTCCATGTGGCGCTCGTGGGCCAGCTCGATGGCCAGCGCCAGTGGGTCGAACATCGGCTCGGGCGCCCTGCCCTGCCGCCCGGTGAGCCACTGCGACCAAGGCTCGATGGGCGAGTCGTAGAAGGCGTCGGCGGCGGGGCGCACCTGGAACACCACGGCGTTCATGCCGTTGCGCTGGTGCATGTCCATGAGCGCGACCAGCTCCTTCTTCATCGAATCGACCGTCAGGCCGGGCTTGGAGGGCCAGTCCACGCATTTGTAGGTGGCTATCCAGGCGGCCCGCATCTCGATGGGGGGGCGGTTGCCGTCGCGGGTGGGCTGCGCGCGCCGCGGCCATTGCCAGACCATCCAGAAGGACAGCCCCAGGGCGGCGGCGACGGCCAGGAATCGTGTTGCTCTCAAGGCAATTTGCTTTTTTGGGGATTCGGGCAGAACTTTCCGAAGCCGAGGGCGAATTTAGGCAAACGGCGCAAGATGGAGGCCTGGCGCCCGAAAAAAAGCCCGGAAGCCCATCACAGGCCGAAGGACAGGGCCAGGGTGAGGTATTGCCGCGATTGGAAGGTCATGGTGGCCGGATCCTTGCCCACCAGGATGGGATAGGCCCAGTGGCGGCCCAGCAGGTTCTGCACCGAGACCGTCGCGGCCCACTGGTCGAGCCGGGCGGTGTAGGCCAGGTTCCAGAGGCTCTGCGCGGGCGTGTCGTCGCGCTGGCCCCAGCTCCGCCCCGAGAGCGCCAGGGTGTGGGCCTGGCCCAGCCGCCGCGCGATGCCCAGGTTGGCCAGCCAGCGGGGCGAAAGGGCCGCCAGGGGGTCGTTCTCGAGGCCCTGCCGGTTGCCCTGCGCGTTGTAGGCGGCGTTGGCCATCAGCATCCAGGCGCCCCGGCTGAGCTTGAGGTCGCCCTCGATGCCCCAGCGCGCGAAGCCGGGCGAGTTGCCGTAGCGCGTGGCCCCGTCGGCGGCCCGCGGGTCGGGCAGGCGCGCGATCACGTCCTGCGTGCGCAGCAGGTAGGCGTTCAGCATCAGGAAGCGGCTGTCGCTGGCGTGCGTGAAGGCCAGGTCGAGGTTGCGGATGGTCTCGGCCTCCAGCTCGGGGTTGCCCCGCACCACGTAGGGGATCTCCAGCTCCACCTGCGAGAGCACCGGCGAGTTGAAGCCCTCGCTGTAGATCAGCCGAAGCGAGTTGTAGTCGTTCTGGTTGTATATCAGCGACATGCGCGGCGAGAGCCGACTGCCCCCGTAGCTGTTCCAGACGAAGCGCCCCCCGGCCACGGCCCGCAGGCGCCGCCAGCGCCAGTCGAGCTGGGCGAAGGCCCCGAGCTCCTCCATGCTGGCCCGGGGCGACTGCTCCGCCAGCTCGATGCCCTGGTGGTCGGTCCGGAGGTAGCGCCCCGCCGCCCGCCGCTCGGCCTCCAGCCCGGCCGTGGCGCGCAGCCGCGGAAGCACGAGCCAGTCGAGCTTGGCGCCGCCCCGCAGCCGATGGTTGCGCCGCCAGGCGTCCTGGTAGATCTGCCGCCCCAGGTCGGCCCGCACCTGGAGGTCGGGCTGGAGCGCGGCCACGAAGTTGTCGATGCTGAGCTCCAGGAACATCGGGTTGAACTCCACGAAGCTGCCCAGCTCGACCAGGCCCCATTTCTTGGAGTGCCGGGCCGCCAGCATGGCCCCGGTGTAGCGCAGGCGGTTGGGCTGCACGGCCACCGCGGCCCCGCCCAGGCCCTCGCGGGTGGAGCCGTAGAAGTTCGCGAAAAGCTCCAGCCCGCCCGCGCGCAGCTCCAGGGCCGCCGTGCGGAACTCCTCGCCCTTGCGCAGCGTCCCCTCCCGCGGGAAGGGCCGCCCCCGCGGGTCCAGCCCCACCGTGAAGGGGAAGACCAGCGTGGTGGAGTCGTGGAACGCCTCGATGCCGCCCAGGCAAGTCTGGTTGGCCACCATGCCCTCCAGCGCGTAGCCGTCGCCGCCCACCGCGAACCGCGCCCCCTGCTGAAGCCGCCCGTGGCTGTCGGCCACCAGCCAGCCGCCCGAGGCCCCGTCGTGCTTGAGCACCACGTTCACCACGCCCGCCGAGGCGTTCGTGCCGTAGAGGATCCCGCCCGGCCCCCGCGAAAGCTCGATGCGCTCGACGCTTTGCAGCGGAATCGCCAGCAGCGGGATGTCGCCGTGCGAGGACATCCAGTACGGCCGGCCGTCCACCAGGAAAAGCACCTTCTGGTTGAAGTTCTCCCAGATGCCCCGGATGTTCACCGGCGAGGTGCCCAGCACGCTCTCGTCCACCACGCAGCCCGCGAAGAACGAGAGGCCCTCCTTCAGCGTGGTCAGCCCCATGCCCAGCAGTTGCTCGCCCGTCAGCGACGAGACCACCGACGAGGCGTCCGTGAGCGATTCCTGCGAGCGGTTCGAGACTTCGACCAGCCGCACCAGCTCGTCCAGCGGCAGGCCCACGACCTCGGACATGCGCATCAGGTCCTCAATCGAATACTCCGCCATCTGCTCGACCGACAGCGACAGCACGGCCCTGCGCGTGAGCGAGTCCACCGGCACCGCCTGCGGGTAGGCCCGGCCGAGCGCGCCTCCGAGCAGGAGCATCGCCAGCGCGGTTTTCTTCAAAATGGGCTTCATGCCCAAAGGGTATATTCTCATGGCTAGAATGGGTTGGAAGGAATGCTTGCGCGTTTGGGTTTACGGGGGGCGAAAATAACGATAAGCTTGCACGCTCCTCTGTTCAGATAGCAACAAAGACGCGCGTTTCGGCTTGGCCGGCCAGCGCCAGCCCCCGAGGCGACATCGAGCCAGCGAAAAATCGCCTTGGCCCTTGCTTTTCCACAAGTTTGTTTGTAGCTTTGTTTTGGACAGATTCGAGCGCCTGTCTGTTCCCTTGGTCGCGCAATTTCGAATCCGTCCTGAATTTAAGGCAAAGTGCTGAAAGAAAAGGAGATGCCATGAATGCGATAAAACAACCACTGACGAATGTCCAAATTGAGTTGTTGAAGATTTATTCAACCAATATCTCGGACGCTGATTTGAAAGAGTTAAAAGATTGGATTGCGAAATTTTATGCCCAAAAGGCCATTGAATACGCCAACAAGGCATGGGACGAAAAAAATCTTTCTAACGAAACGATGGATGATTGGTTGAATGAAGGCTAAAAGAAAATTAAATGTAGTATTGGATACTAACGTTTTGTTGGTTTCCATATCAGCTTTCTCTAAATATCATTGGATTTTCCGCTGTATAATCGGTAAGCAATTCAATTTGTACATAACTAATGAAATATTAAGCGAATATGAAGAAACCATAGCTCGAAAGTTAAGCATTGAATCTGCAAATTCAGTAATTCGAGCATTGTTGGAACTTGAAAATGTATTCCTTTCTGTCATAAGTAAGACTTTGAAATTAGATTGTGTTAAATCTGAAATCAATGTTCGATTTTTTTCCACGAAAAACACGAAGAACACGAAATTTTTTT
>JFJP01034860.1_pt1 | contig 11507 bp, 11 predicted proteins | sample 431651 | NCBI WGS metagenome assembly JFJP01 (sample SAMN02602958, study PRJNA72255) | Microbial mat metagenome, whole genome shotgun sequencing project. | biome: fresh water; feature: sink hole; material: water; isolation source: purple microbial (photo- and chemosynthetic) mats found in... | reverse complement strand
GATCCTGGCTTGTAAATATTTTATTCACGAATACTATGAATCTGTTGCTTCTTGTCAGTCTGTATGGTTCCGTGGCTTGGCATCGCGATTTGTCGGTCTACCCAGCCCAACTCATTACGATCTACCTGCTACCTGATCATCTCTTTTCTTATCCTGATCATCCTGTTTGGTTTTTTTAGCCCGGCTCAACCCCCGCTTGTTTCCTTGTAGTATTTGGTAAGGCTCAGCTGGATATCTTCTATATGAAGGCGTATTTCCGCTATTGCGCGCTCCGTGTCGCGACTGCTTATGGCATCGAAAATTTTCTGATGGTGTTCAAAGGAATTATCAAGCAGTTCAGGAAAATGCTCAAAGATGTCATCCATGAACTTCTCCATCAATCCCCGAATGGTAATGAACATGTGGATGATGTAACGGTTGTGTGATGCATTTGCTATCTGGTAATGGAATTTTACATCTTCACTCAGGTAGGTACGGTAGTCATCATTCCTGAGCGCGGTTTTCATCGTTTCAATGGAACCCGCAAGCATCGCTAGTTCATTCTTCGTTATCCGTTCTGTTGCCAATTCAACCATGAGCGCCTCGATTGATGATCGGGCTTCAGTGAGTTCCAAGGTTGCGGTTGAATCGGTAATCATCGGCGGCAAGGGGCGATCAACCCATAGATCTGGATGCTCGGTCAACAGGATGGTACCTACGCCCGGGTTTTGCTGGATGATGCCCATCTTGGTAAGCTGGCTGAGCGCTTCCCGCAATGAAGGTCGGCTGACACCCAGTTGTTGTGAAAATTCATTCTGGTTGGGGAGTTTGTCTCCCTGGCGGAGGGTTCCCTCCCGGACCATGAGCTTGATCTCCTGTATCACCAGATCTGAAACCTTCAGGCGTTTCGATGTAATGCGTGCCATCGTTTTCTCCTTTTCGCATAATCAAGGAGTATAGCACATCCTGAAAAAATATTGTTTGACAGTATGATGGTTTGATAGGACAATGATCAGACAAACAGATTATTGCACTCGTACGTGCAGGAGGTTGTCCGTGACAGATCATTATTTTTCAGTTCTTCATAAAGAAACCGAGAATCGCTTCTGGATAAACAATCCAACGTCGGTGGAGCTCGGTCTTGCGATTGAACACGGCGCCATAGCATGTACCACCAATCCCGCGTACTGCTCACGGCTGTTAAGCGTTGAGCCGGAGTACATGAGCAGTGTCATAGATGACACGCTTGAGCAGACCCGGGACATTGATGCAGCCGCCGTGCTTGTCTACCAGCGCGTCGTTCAGCGCATCATGCGTGCCTACAGGCCCCTCTGGGATTCAAGTGCTGGCAAGCAGGGGTTTGTGACAATCCAGCTGGATCCCCGTATCGATGAAGATACTGCAAGCACCATCAAGGCAATAAAAGACAACCAGTCTCTCGGACCAAATTACATGGCAAAAATTCCTGTCATCAATGGCGCGATCGAGGCAATAGAATTCTGTGTTGCTGAAAACCTTCCTATCTGTGCCACCGAGGTGTTCGCGGTTTCCCAGGCGCGTGCCATGTGTGAACGGTATGAAATTGCCGCGCGGCGTACTGGCAACCGCCCGCCACTGTTCATTACCCATATCACAGGAATTTTTGATGAATATCTCAAGAAGACCGCAGTAAGGGAGGGTATCGAAATTGCCCCCGCGGTACTCGGTATGGCAGGGCTGGCTATCGCCCGCAAACAGTACCGCATGCTCAGGGATGCCGGTTTCGACGCGGTCATGATGGGGGGCGGTGCCAGGGAGACCTACCATTTTACCGGTCTTATCGGAGGCAAGGTTCACGTCACCATCAACTGGAGTACCGCAGATGAAATCCTGAAATCTGGAATCAAAGTGGAATCAAGGCTCGACGAGGAGACGCCTGCGGCTGTCATCGACGAGTTGCGCTTGAAATTCCCTGATTTCCGTAAGGCTTATGACGATGATGGCCTGTTGCCCGGAGAATTTGCCGCTTACGGGCCAGTCCAGCTGTTCCGTAATGCTTTCCTCAAGGGCTGGTACCTGTTACTCGCAGAGATTGTGTCACGCAAGCATTCGCGTGCGCTGTAAGGCGCAACCCATACGGTTCGGGCAGGGAACCGATGCAGACTCGTTGAGTCTGCTGATCCGTTTTAAGGGGGAGCTTCTATGAAGAAACTGCACATGCTGTTTATCGCGACGGTCGTTACCTTGGCCTTGCCCGCGGCTTTGTTCGCGAATGGTGAAAAGGAACCGGCAGCCGCATCTGGGGAGCGGGGCACTGTTAACATCGGTGTGATAACTTCCTTGAGCGGTGGCGGTGGCGTCATCGGTATCGGGCAGCGTTATGGCGCTGAACTCGCGGTGGAACAGATCAACAAAGCCGGTGGTGTAAAAATCGGTGACCGTCAGTATAACTTCGCCGCCGTGATCAGGGATGACGAGAGTGCGCCTGATGTAGCGCTCCGCCGGATGCGTGAAATGGTCAGGGACTACAAGGTAAAGGCTTTTGTAGGCGGAACGCTCGGAAACATCTCTGTAGCCCTTGCCAATGAAGCCAAAAACGCTGAACTCTTCTATATAGCTTCCAACGGTGTTCCGGAAGATTTTTTCCGTAGCGGAATACGCTCTCCCACCTCGGCTTCCATCGTTGCGGCCGCTGAATGGGCTGGTCGAGGCGCTGCTGCGTATATGATCGACAAGCTCAAGGTCAAGCGCATTGCCTGCTTCATGCCAGATTACGCTATTGGCCAGAGCACCTGGAAGGGTTTTGAAGAAATAGCCAAGAATCGTCCTGGTATCGAATACCAGGTATTCTGGCATCCCGTTGGTTCACCTGACCTGACCGCCCAGCTCATCCGTGCCCGGGAATACAATCCTGATATTCTTTTCATGGGCTCCTGGGGAGGCGATGCCATAACCGCCCTCAAGCAAGCGTATGAGATGAAATTGCGCAGCCAGATGAAGATCATGCATTTCTGGCTCATGAACGCCTTTGCTACTGGTATTCCCGCTGAAGCTATTGAAGGCGTATATGGACAGATGTTCTGGTACCATGACATGTCCGGTTTCGTTGACAAGGCTGTCGTAGCCGCTTCCAAAGCATTCAGTGATGCCTACATACTCAAGTACGGTGATCCGCCCGATGCCTATGCCATGACCACCTATTACGCGGTCATTGAAGCCGCCCGCGCCATGGCACTTTCCGGTTCAACCTCTGACGCTGCCAAGATGATGGCCGCACTGGTAGCCAATCCTGAATTCAAGGGAGCCAAGGGCCGTGGAATGTGGCGCAAGGATGGCGCTGTCGTATACGACTACGCTACCTGGATCGTAGAGGGTAAAGGTCCGGCACAGCGTACTTCCACCACATTCGACCGCAAGTTTGACTATGCGCGCATAGTCGACGTGTATGATGGCGGTGAATATGTACCCCCGCTGTCCAAATTAGGGTACTAGTAAACCAGTACGGGTTCTACTGCACTGCAGGTGAAGGAAGGCGCTGCGTATGCACTACGCAATGCGCCTTCCTTCAATCCATTCCACTCAACCAAGGGGATCTAATGGCTGTCTTGCTTGAATCTCAAGGCCTGACAAAAAACTTTGGCAAGCTCCGGGCCGTCAATGGAGTCGACTACTCCATTGAAGAAGGAAAAACCTATGGAATCATAGGTCCCAATGGATCCGGCAAGACCACGTTTTTCAACTTGCTGTCAGGCTTCCATCAGCCTTCAAGCGGACAGGTACGCTTTGATGGCAAGGATATAACCAATACCGAATCATTTGTCCGCACCGGCATGGGTGTGGCCCGTACCTTCCAGCTCGTTTCAGTGTTCGAGTCATTGAGCGTATGGGAAAACCTGGTACTGTCAACGCTCAGGTTCAAGCAGTCCAGCTATCCCAGGGCATTGCCGTTCTTTTTCCGCAAGGCCAACCAGGAAGAATCCCTTGAGGATTGCTTTACCGCGCTTGAGACCGTAGGCCTGGCTGGAAAAGCCGAAAAGCCTACGACTGTCCTTTCTTACGGTGACAAGCGCCTGCTTGAGATAGCCATCGTGCTCTCACTCAAGCCGAGGCTGTTGCTGCTGGACGAACCATTTGCGGGGCTGAGCGACTATGAAATCGGATTCATCATGGAACTCATCCAGTCGCTGAGTGGAAAATTCACGCAGATAATCATTGAACACAAGATATCAAAGCTTATTACGCTAGTCGAAAAACTGAGCGTCCTGCACAACGGATCCATCATCTGTGCGGACGTTCCCGAGGCAGTACTGGAGAACGCCGAGGTTCGCAATGTGTACTGGGGGCGGGGGGCTGGCTGTGATTGAAGTACGCGATGTATCCATGGGCTACAACCAGGCTCTGGTGCTGCACGACATCTGCCTGAAGGTAAAACAGGGCGAACAGGTTTTCATTGTCGGCCGCAACGGAGCCGGAAAGACAAGTCTGCTCAAGACTCTGGCGGGGCTGCTCAAGCCTCACTCCGGAACGGTGACTTTTGATGGACACGACATTACCGGCATGCCTGCCGAGAAGGTCGCCCGTCGGGGACTGCATTTTGTGGCCCAGGACAAGGTTGTATTTTCATCACTTTCTGTGCGAAACAATATCGCATTGGCCGCGCACGCCATGAAGATCGACATTGACAGCGCAATCAGGAAAGCTGTGGAAATCTATCCCAAACTTGAAGAATTCATGGAACTCAATGCTGGCAACCTGAGTGGCGGGCAACGTGAAATCCTGCTTATAGGAAGGGCAATGATAGGTGATCCTAAGTTGCTCCTGATCGACGAGCCGACAGAAGGCCTTGCCGCAAAAGTGATAGACGACATATTCCGCATATTGACCTCGATAAAGGGTACAACTTCAACCATCATTGTCGAGCAGAATCTTTCGGTCGTAACAAGCCTCGCTGACCGTATTTACGTAATGAAAGAAGGCAAAATCATAAAGGAGTTCGACAACAAGCATGCTTGCATCGAGGCTGCCGAGCTGGAGGTATACTTATGAATACCCTGAAATACCCCTCGCTCCGGTCACGACCGGGCAGGGTCATGCTGGAGACGGGAATCGTGCTCCTCGGTTTTCTGGTGCTTCTGGCGATAACTGGTTTCAAATTCTATTGGATAACAGACTTCATGATTTTCTGCATCCTCGTCCTCAGCTTTGATTTGCTGTATGGATATCTGGGGCACCTGTCGTTTGGTCACATGCTCTATTACGGAACAGGCGCATATCTGGCAGCGTCATGGTTGGTCTATTTCAACAATGATCCGCTTCTCGCGCTCTTGTTCGCAGTCATCGTTACGTCATTGATAGCAGCGGTTACAGGGTGGGTAGCGGTCCAGACGAAGGCAGCGGCTTTTGCCCTCCTGACGATGGCGTTCAATGAACTTGGTTCTTTTATCGTTCATACGCCTCTTTCAAAATACACGAGGGGTGATGATGGCTTGATAGCATCGCCAGGCAAGGTATTCGGACTATTGCGCTTCGGAAAAGACACGGATGCTTTCATTATTGTCCTCATCATTCTTCTGTTGGTATTCCTGGTATTGCGTATCCTGACACGTTCTCCGTTTGGAGTCCTGATCCGCTCCGTCAAGGAAAACGAGACCCGCATCCAGTTTCTAGGGTATGACACCCAGCGTTACAAATGGATCACCTTCATAGTTTCCGCGGCCATCGCGGCGCTTGCTGGCGGATTATTTGTCATGGTACAAGGCTTCGTCAGTCCGCGAGCCATAAGCACGCTCAGCAATATTGAAATCATCTTCGCCATCCTGATTGGTGGAGCGGGATCGCTGTATGGTGCGCTCATCGGTGGTGTGTTGTTCATGCTCGTAAAAAACTATCTGCCCCCTGTCATTTCCGCGGCGGAAGGACTGGCCGGATTCGCACTCCCGCAGTGGGAAATGTGGCTTGGAATAATCCTTCTTATAATCGTATTCAGTTTCCGTAAAGGTGTATTTGGATTCGCTGTTGAGAAGGCTGGCTTGCTACGCCAATCGATCAAATCCAGGAAGGGAGCGTAGTAGATCATGTTTGAAACGATCCTGTATGGATTCACTATCGGGGCGGTACTCTATCTTTTCTCGATAGGCCTATCCCTGACCTTTGGCACGATGCACATAATCAACTTTGCCCATGCCCTGGTGTATACCCTCGGCGTGTATAGCTTCATAGGCTTCCGCGATGCCTTGTCGCTTGGCTTTGTACCGGCAATGCTGATTGCCGTCGTAGCCATGGTGCCGCTGGCCTGGGCAATTGAGCGCTTTGTCATCAGGCGCCTGTACGGCGAGCGCCTTGATTACGCCATTATCGCGACGTACGCCTTGTTGCTGATAGGTACCGATCTCATCAAGGTTGTATTCGGTACCCTGCCGCAATCCATCAATGTGCCCATCCACGTATCGGTCAATGTCGCCGGCGTCGGAATATCCCTCTACCGCATCATCATCGTGCTTGTCGCGGTACTCATATTCCTTGGACTCAGGCAATTTTTCCGGAAGACCGTTGTAGGGCAGATTGTAGTCGCAGCGCTCGAAGACAACGAGGGAGTACGGTGCCTGGGAATAAACATAAGTACCTACTTCAGCATCGTATTCGTCATAGGCAGCGCTCTTGCGATAATCGGGGGCATACTCTATGCGCCTATTTCCACGGCTGAACCGTACATGGGCATGCATATCCTGCTGCTGGCGTTTTCAGTGGTTATCGTTGGAGGAATGGGAAGCCTTACCGGTACCTTCTATGCCTCATTTGCCCTTGGCATGCTGATGGCGCTGGTGGGGCGTTTCTGGGCTGGTGGAGCCAACGCGGCGGTGTTCCTCACCATGGCGCTGGTCATCATCTATCGCCACACCATAAAGCCAAGGTTGCACAGACGATGATTGAAGGCATTGATCACATCGGCGTCTTTGTCGCCGATCTGGGCCAATCGCTCCATGCGTTCTGCCAGAATTATGGTGTGGCGGAGCCTCCCATTGTGGATGTTCCTGCGCGTCGCAAGAAATATGCAGTGCTCAAGTTCGGCGATTGTTCATTGGAATTGCTTGAGGATTATGATCCAGATAGCCCTTTCAACCAGCGCGTCTGCAAGGAAGGGAGTTTTATCCATCATTTTGCCCTGCGTGCAACTGATATCAGGAATGACATTTCTTTCCTTGAAGGGCACGGTTGTGAAAAAATAGGTCTGGAACCAAAGCCCGGTTTACGTGGCCCGTTGATCCAGTTCATCAAAGACAAGGCGTTGGCCTTGGAAATCGAAATAACCCAGCTGTAAGGGTAAGGAGTCCGGTATGAAAGGTGTATGGAAGAAGATACTTAAGGTCAATCTTTCGGCGCGGAGTCACACGGTAGAGGACGTTCCCGAATCAGTGTATGAATACTTCCTTGGCGGAGCGGGGCTGGCTGCGTATTTCCTCTGGAAAGAGTGTCCGGCGGGTACTGGAGCGCTGGACCCAGAAAACCGCCTTACCTTCGCGACGGGCCCGTTCCAGGGCCAGAAACAATCAGGCGCAGCCAAATGGTCAGCAGGCGCTATAAGCCCGGCTACCGGCATGAACGCTGATTCCGCCTGCACCGCGTCGTTTGGCATGGAGTTGAAGATGTGTGGCGTAGATGCCATTGTTGTCCACGGCAAGGCTGCTGCTCCAACGTATGTGGTTGTAGAAGATTCAAGGGTCGCCTTCAAAGACGCGAGCGGTATGTGGGGCAAGGATGCGTACGTTACCGAAGACATGATCAAAGCTGCGGAGGGTGAAGCCTTCCAGGTTGTCTCGATCGGGCAAGCCGGAGAGAAGCTGGTCAAGTACGCCAATATCCAGACAGCAAAGAAATCATTCCTTGGTCGTTGCGGACTTGGCTCTGTCATGGGATCAAAAAACCTCAAGGGACTCGCCGTCAAGGGATCACAGTTCCCCGATGTGTATGACCAGCAGGCTGCGACCGAACTCAATCTGGCCATCAACAAGCGCATGATCGATGTGATGGCTACCAAGCCCGACCACTTCAAGATACGCGTTCTTGGTACCGCGATGGCTACAGCGCTCTTCGCTCCCCAGGGCAACCTTCCGGTAAAGAACTACAGTCTATCAGAACTCGATTTTCCTTCCGGTGTTGCCAACATTGGTGGCATGCCATATGTAGAGAAGCTCAATGCCAAGCCATGGCCCTGCAAGTATTGTGTAATCCAGTGTCACAACAAGGTAGAGGTAAAAGAAGGCAAGTATGCCTACAGCGGCAAAGGGCCAGAGTACGAGAGCTTTGCGATGATGGGCTTCAATCTCCTCATTGACGACATGCAGGCAATAGCATACGCCGGAGAGTTGTGCAACCTGTACTCGCTGGATACCATCAGTCTGGGTTCTGTCATGGCGTGGGCCATGGAATCGTATGAAAAAGGGGTGCTCACCAAGGCTGACACCTATGGACTGGATCTGACCTGGGGCAACAGCGACGCGGTCATCGAGATGATAAAAAAAATTGCAGTGCGCGAACCGGGGCTGGCTGATGCGCTTGCAGACGGCTCAGGGGCCGCCGCCCGAAAGTACGGCAAGAACTCGATAGACTGGGCTGTCCAGATGAAAGGCACCGAGATCGCCGCCCACAACTGGCGAGCCCAGTACACCTCAGCCCTCAACTATTGCACCGGTGTTGCATCGGGGCCGAATCATGAGCGTGCCAATACCCAGCATATCTGGGTTGGCCATATCCTCCTGCCCGAGTGGGGTATCGATCACGTAGCCAATGAAGAACGCTGGTCATGGGAACGCGCATCGGAATTCAATGCCAAATTCCATGATTATTGCAACGTGATCAATTCCGCTGTGCACTGCAAATTCCAGGAGTTTACTTCGTATAATCTGACTGACCTGCTTGGTACTATCAATGCGGTCACGGGCCTTGGTTGGACGCAGACCGACATGCGTAAATGCGGAGAACGTATTACTACACTCCAGAAGCTTCTGAATATCAGGTACGGATGGAAAAAAGCCGACGACTTCACCTATCCCAAACGTTTCATGGAACCGGTTGACAAGGGTGTAGCCGCCGGCAAGATTCCTGAAGGCCTTGATGACGCCATCCTGGATTATTACCATCATCGCCGCTGGGATCAGAATGGTGTTCCGGGCAGGGAGTTGCTGGCAGACCTTGGCATGGAACAATACGCATGATGGCTGTTTTTTACGGCAGAAATGAAAGGATCGACACATGATCAAGGAACAATATTGCTGGGATTACAGGAACCCGTATGAGTGGATGGATCGTGTAAAGAAAAGTTCCTTCCCGCCCATGATTGTGCAGGTTGCCATTACAGGTGGATTCCATGGCAAGGAAGCAAATCCCAATCTGCCTGAAACACCTGAAGAACAGGCGGATGCAGTATACGCCGCCTACAAGGCCGGGGCGTCCATAGTCCATGTGCATGCCCGGGACAGGAACAACTGGGCCCAGACCACGAGTTCTCCTGAAGACTACTCCCGGGTCAACCGCATGATACGCGACCGTTGCCCGGACATAGTCATAAACAATACGACCGGCGGCGGGCCTACGATGAGTACCGAGGACAGGATGGCCGGGTTGTATGCAGACCCGCGGCCTGACATGGCCAGTCTGAACCCCGGCCCGTTCATGTTGCGCTTTACGCAGGCGGAACGCCCTGAACCCTTGCCCAACGCAAGGCCTGCCAAGGGTATAGACATTGCCATGCCGATAACCTATGGCGAAGTAGATCGGATGGCCGACACAATGATGGAGAAAGGCATAAAGCCAGAGATAGAATTATTCCATCAAGGACATTTCCATGTGATCAATGGCCTGATAAAAAGTGGCCGCATCAAGCCCCCTTATGCCATCCAGTTCGTCATGGGATTTCCTACATCGGTATATCCTACGCCCCAGAATGTAATCGGCCTTCTCAATGAGTTGCCGGCCGATTCCATATTCCTGCTTCCAGGCGTCGGCCCCTTCCAGCCACCCATGACGGCGATGGCGATGATACTCGGGGGACATGTCAGGGTGGGTATGGAGGACAACCTCTATTACCGGCGGGGAGAGCCTGCCACGAGCAATGCCCAGCTTGTCGAGCGCGCTGTCCGGATGGCTCATGAATTCAACCGTGAGATTGCAACACCTGCACAGGCGCGCGAAATGCTGGGATTGGCACAGGTCAAGTAACGCATTGCTTTTTTCAATAGACCCACGCGCTGTCAGTCTGGCAGTGTGTGGGTTTTTTTTACGTTCATTGATTTTCGATGTGGACTCCACGTATACTTCGCACATGCTGTACTGCAGGGAGGCCTTATGTTCAAACAATCGGAATTCATGGCCCGTTGCGCCGCCCGCGGTCTGGACGAAGCCGCCACCGCCCGCGCCGTCACCGTGGTGGCGGTTCTGGAACAGTCAGCTGCCGGTCCGGGCGGAACCCTCGCTGATGCAGAACCGGCCAGCGTTGAGCGTCATGTCGCCCGCCTCGTTGAAACCGGTACCGCGGACGAATCCACCCTGATGGCCATGGCGAGGTATTTCGCCGTAATAAAAAATGAACAACTTGCCATCAGGCTGCTGGCCTACCTCCTGCCCGTGGGCGTGCTCCCCGCCATGGCAGGCCGCCTGCGGGAACTGGAAGGTGACGCGATAGCGGACCGCGTACTGGCCGGGTTGTCCTTTCCGCCAACCGGGGCGGCTCCTGAAGCCTACCCCGCTGCTACGACGGATTTCGTTACTGCTCTGGTACGCGAACTAGGCGCGGAACGGGCCGAGCGGGTGCTGGACTGGAATGTGCACGGGATTCCGGTCTCCGCGTTCGCGCCGGAACGGGAACGCCTGCTTGAGCTGGGCTCGGTGGATGCATGGCTCGGCGACTACCACGAGCGGCAGGTGGCGGAACTGGCGCGCCACGCCGCCGACGGCACGCTGTGGTACGAGCAGAAGATAACAGGTGCGGTTGTAGAGTTCGTGCGGAGCCATCCCGAGGTCCAGGGCGGCGTCAGGGTTGGCGATACCATCTTTGTCACCAAGATACCCTATGACCCTGACCGCTACCTCCGGGAAACCGACCCGCTGGAGAAGCGCCGCCTGGCCTGCCACTGCCCGCTGGCGGCTTCTTCAATTACTGAAAACGGAGCCGGCGTACCCGCCGCGTGGTGCGCGTGTTCCGCCGGTTATACGAAATTCATGTTCGACGTGGCCTTCGGTGAGCCCACCAAAGCCACCGTCATCTCGTCGGTACTGGCCGGCGACCCCGTCTGCAGGTTTGCCATCAGGGTGCCGGCCTCGGTGCCCCGAGGCTAGCCGGCCTCGGGACAGCGCGCCTACACCGACGGCGCATCCGTCTCCGGATACAGGTAGCGCTTGATCTTCAGTGTGGCTGTTTTCTGGAAGGGCTGCTCCTGGAGCACCACCCTGGCGATGCGCGAGAACGACGCGAGCTTGGCGTTGGTCGCCGAGCGCAGGCCGGTTAAAAGCTTGTCCGTTTCCTGGGCTGCCGCGTGGGCAGCCGCATGCGAGGC
>JFJP01034859.1_pt1 | contig 11508 bp, 9 predicted proteins | sample 431651 | NCBI WGS metagenome assembly JFJP01 (sample SAMN02602958, study PRJNA72255) | Microbial mat metagenome, whole genome shotgun sequencing project. | biome: fresh water; feature: sink hole; material: water; isolation source: purple microbial (photo- and chemosynthetic) mats found in... | reverse complement strand
TTCAAGGCAGGTGCTGCTGGAAGCCGACCGTGCAGGCATCATCACGGACTTTGTGGCAGCTGGCGCAAGGATGGTGGAACCGTCATGCTCATTCTGCATCGGCAACGGATTTTCGCCCGCTTCCGGCGCGGTATCAGTACGTACTTCCAACCGTAATTTTGAAGGCAGGTCAGGCACCGCAGATGCCCAGGTATATATTGCCAGCCCTGAAACCGCGGCTGCCTCCGCCAGGATGGGCCGGCTGCTTGATCCCCGTGACCTTGGAAAAATGCCGGAGGTCATCGCCGAACCCGGGACAATAAAGGTAGACGACAGGCTCATCGTCCTTCCGGCCATGGAAGCAGAGGCAGCCGGGGTTCAGATTGTCCGCGGGCCGAATATCGGAGTTCCGCCGCTGGTCAGCCAATTTCCAGCGTCAGTGCATGGCCGCGTCGGTATCAAGGTAGGCGACAGGATAACGACCGACCACATCATGCCCGCAGGAGCGCGGATGAAGTACCGCAGCAACATTCCCGCCTACTCGGCCTTCGTGTTCGAGAACGTGGATCCGGGCTTCGCTGCCCGCGCAGCATCACTCCGCGACGAGGGTGAGCACGTGATCATAGTCGCCGGTCAATCGTATGGACAGGGATCATCCAGGGAACACGCTGCGATATGCCCCGGATTCCTTGGCGTACGCGTTGTTCTGGCTGTTTCTTTCGAGAGGATACACGCCGCCAACCTCGTCAACTTCGGCATCTTGCCGTTATTATTTGTAAACCCTGCGGATTACATCAAAATTACTGCAGGAGACAGGCTTGAGCTGGCGGACAGCACCGCGCTGTTGAAGCACGGCGGTACCGCCAGCATTAAAAATCCCGACAGCGGCCTGGTTATCGAGGTGAGCTGCGAACTTGGCGACAGGGAACGCGCAACCATAGCAGCCGGGGGCTCCCTGGCCCAGGCGCGGAGCAGGCAGCCACAGAAGCAAGCGCAAACAGCAAGGAGCATCCGATGAAGCGGGACAGCCTGACGGTAATAGACAACAGGGATGGTCGCGAGTACGAGCTTCCCATCACCGACGGAACCATACGAGCACTGGACCTTGGCCGGATAGGTGAAGGCAACGGCCAGCATGGCCTCATGTCATTCGATTCAGGTTTCGGCAATACCGCCTCCGCCAGAAGCGCCATTACCTATATCGATGGTGACCAGGGAATCCTCCGCTACCGTGGCTATCCCATTGAAGAGCTGGCGGAACACAGCACCTACCTTGAAACAGCATGGCTGATTATTTTTGGAGAATTGCCCACCGCAGACCAGCTTGCTGGCTGGGAACATGAGATCGGCAGTCATGCCATGCTCCACACCAACATCCAGCACTTGATCGAGGCTTTCCGCTATGACGCCCACCCCATGAGCGTCTTCATAAGCGCCGTAGCTTCGCTGTCAACGCTCTACCCCGATTCACGCATGGTAACCGATCCCGTCAACCGCCGCCTCCAGGTGGAGCGCATGATAGCCAAGGTCGCCACCATCGCGGCTTTCACCTTCCGCCACAACCAGGGCTGGCCATTCAACTACCCCGACGACGGACTCTCGTACATCGGTAATTTTCTCCGCATGATGTTCAGGAACACCGAGACGTCATACCAACCCAACCCTGTCCTGGAGCGCGCGCTCAACATACTGTTCGTACTGCACGCCGACCACGAACAGAATTGCAGTACCACTACGATGCGCGTCATAGGCTCAGCCCAGGCTGACCCCTACTCTTCTCTGGCTGGAGCCGCCGCCGCCCTGTATGGCCCCTTGCACGGCGCAGCCAATGAAGCCGTTCTGCGTCAGCTGGAAGCGATAGGCACCCCCGACAGGATTCCCGCATTCCTGGAAAAGGTAAAAAAAGGAGAAGGCAGGCTGATGGGTTTCGGCCACAGGGTGTACAAGAACTACGACCCGCGCTGCCGCATCATCAAAAGAACAGCAGACGAAGTATTCGAGGTGACGGGCCGCAACACCCTTCTAGACGTAGCGCTGGAACTGGAGCGCCTTGCGCTGGAAGACGACTACTTCGTCGAACGCAAACTCTACCCCAACGTCGACTTTTATTCGGGCCTCATCTACCGCGCCATGAAACTGCCCGCTTCACTGTTTACCGTCATGTTTGCCGTACCCCGCACCTGCGGCTGGGTAGCCCACTGGCTTGAAATGCTCACCGACAGTGGCGAGAGGCTCGCCAGACCACGCCAAATTTATACCGGCAAGGACAAGCGAAGCTTTGTGCCCATGGAGAAGAGATAATACTGTTATACAATATGTACACTATTTAATAATCGAAACGATACGCCTTGCCGACGGCGGCTGGAGGATCGGGCAGTTCACTAAACTTGAGCACCGATCCCGCAGGCATGGCGTCGACGACGCTCTGGGTAACAAGGACTTCACCGGCTTCTGCGGTATCTTCACCCAGTTTGCTGGCTGAATTGACTTCCTTGCCAAATACATCCGCATCACCGATGCGCAGCACCCTGCCGTAGCCAACACCCGCGCACAGGAGCACGCGCTCCTCGCTGATCCTGTTTTTATTGTACTCGGCACAGGCAGCCTGCATTCCGGCAACAGCTTTAAGTGCCTTCATAGGGTTGCGGAAAATGATCAGCATAGAGTCTCCCTCTATCTTGAGGAGGATACCGTCATTGCGGTCTATTACCGGCACCAGTATCTTTTCACTCTCATAGATGGTCTGCAGAAAATGTATGATGCCGAAGGTGTCCACATTGCGCGAAAAACCCGACAGGTCGGTGAACACGATGGCCCATTCCTCGCCAAACAGGTCCCAGATGCGCGCATCGATGCGTTCCTTGTCGGCACCCGGCGCCATCCGCTCGTCAATGAGCCTTGAGAGTCTGTCTTCGGAAGCCCCGACTGCTATGCTTCGCTGGTACATCATGGTTTGCTCCTCCTGAACTTCTCAATGCATCCCCATGGAGTATATCATAGCTGTCCAGCTGTCACAGCAGAATCATGGAATCGCATCCATGGCAAGCCATAAAAGGTCACAGGGTTCCAGCTCCAGCGCTTCGTCGGGCAGGACAAGGCGGCTGCCCAGAAGGTCTTTAGCGGTCTGGCCGGCCAGGAGATTGTAGACGATGTGCGCGTCAAGCTGGATGGCCTGGTCTGAAAAGTTGCCCAGCACGGTGACGAGTTGGTCGCCACCCTGCTTGTGGAAGGCCAGCACCGAGCGGTGGACGCTCTGCGGTACGGTAATTGCCTGTGTGGCAAATGCCGCGTTTGCCTTGCGCACTGCTACCAGTTTCATGATACCGGTCCACACGCGTCCGGCTGCGCTCGCGCTGTCCTTGCGGCTGGCGTAACTGGCTTCATTCCACAGCGGCCTGTGCACCCAGCGGCTGTCGGAGGCATGCGCCGGGTCTGACTCGTAGGTATAATCGTTCAAGGTGGCAAGTTCGTCGCCCAGGTAGATGAGGGGAATGCCGCCGGCGGTAAAGGCAATGCCGTACAGCAGGATGACGCGGCGGATTGCGGTATCCAGGTCTTGGCCCAGGCCTTCGATGATGGCTCGCTCAACCCCGGCTAGCGAGGCGGCGGTGCCGCAAATTCTTCTGTCGCCAGTCAGCGGGTTGTACTGGAAGCTGACACCGCGGCTGAATGAACCCGGAAAGGTACCCAGGTAAAAATCATTGAGGAAGGCGCGGTGGTCGTTGCCTTTGATGCCCAGCTCGGCCGCATCCTCGTCGGCAAAGGTCCAGCCGATGTCGTCGTGGCAACGGACGTAATTGACCCAGGCGCAACCTTCGGGAAGGTGATGCCGCTTCTGCATCGACAGACGGAGAAGCCGTGCATCCTTGGTCGCCGAAGCTTCCCATAGCTCGGCCATCAGCAGCGGATTGTACGAAAGTTGACATTCCCTGCGGTCGATGTAGCGGGCAATATCGTCGGGGTGTACAATGGCCTCGGACAGGAAAAGGAGCGATGGCGCGGCAAGCCTGGCCACCACCTGGAAGGCACGTATGATCGTGTGGGCCTGCGGCAAGTTTTCACAGCCTGTACCCAGTTCTTTCCAGATAAATGCGACGGCATCGAGGCGCAATATCGATACACCGCGGTTGGCAAGGGCAAGCATCTCGAGCGCCATCGCGCGGAAAACGGCGGGGTTACGGTAATTGAGGTCCCACTGGTACGAATGGAAGGTGGTCCATACCCACCTGGCCATCTCTTCGCTGTAGGTAAACGAGCCGCGCCGTACCTCGGGAAAAATGTCGCGGAGATGCGCCTGCCAGGGTTCGGTATCGGCCTGGTCGGAAAATGTCCAATAGAATTCCTGGTGGTCCATATCGCCCGAGCGCGCCTTGATAGCCCACTCGTGTTCATCGGAGGTATGGTTGAACACGAAATCAGCCACGAGGGTGATGCCGGCTTTTGAAAGTTTGGCAGCAAGCTCTTCAAGTTCATCCATGGAGCCCAATGCAGGGTCGGTCTGGCGGTAGCTCGAAACGGCGTAGCCACCGTCGTTGTGCCCGCTTGGACAGAGAAAAAATGGCATCAGGTGCAGGTATGTCACGCCCAGTTCCTGGAGTGATGGAATACGCCCGGCGATACCTTTGAACGAGCCGGCATAGCGGTCTACATACGCTACTGCTCCAACCTGATCCTGGGTACGGAACCAGCCAGACTCTGGCGGACGTTTTTCATCCTGGTGCTTCAATGCATCGGGTCTGCCCTCGTACGCGGTAAATATATCTTCAACAAGACCGATAAACTGCAGCGCAAAGTCAGGCCTGGAGCCATAGAGTTCCCACGTAAGCTCGGCCAGTCTCCGCCACTCTGCGTCAAGACGGGCAGAGAAGGCTTTCCAGCCTGGTTTGGTAGAGACGCCAGACTGGTCCCATGCCGCGCGGCATTGCCTTTCAAAAACCTTCCATTGCCTGTCCATTGCCCATCCCTCCATGTTCCACTACAAGCATACGCACAATGCATGCCCGGCGCCATGCTTTCTGCCAGTATTTTTGGAGTACGACCAGTGGTGCTCAGCCTGTGGCTTCACCGATAGCCGCAAGAAAAAGACTGCCATATTTCTGGAGCTTTGCATTGCCTACACCATAAATCAAGGCAAGAGAATCTTCGTTTCGAGGTCTTTTCAAAGCCATTTCCCTGAGCGTCCTGTCAGGGAATACTACGTATGGCGGAACACCGGCTTCATCGGCTATCCGCTTCCGCAAGGCCCGCAATTTCATGAACAGTTCTTCAGCGCCACTGTTTCCGTCGTCACTGGAAATGCTGAAAGTATCCGGCGCTGCATTCTTGTCTGAATGAGTCTGCCCTTTGGAACGAATAGGCTTCCTGCCAGATCTGGCAGGGGTTTCATTCCCCATCGCTGTCATACCCATCAGGTGTGCAGAAACCAGGTACGGCTCACGTTTGGCAAACATGGTATAGGCGGGTTTGCCCAGCGATAATGTCGAGTGTTCGGATTCGCGGAGCAGGTGACCCGTCGATTCAAGCCGTCTGGCCAGCGCCAGCCAGCCTGGTCTTCCAAGCTCGGTTCCAATCCCAAAAGTTGACAAACTCTGATGGCCAAAGCGCTCGACCTTTTCTGTTGTCTCACCGAGCAGCACATCGACGACATGCCCCGCGCCAAAACGTTCGCCGGTCCGTTTGACGCATGACAGCAGCTTGAGCGCCGCCACGGAAAGATCCACGCGGTCGCGCGGTCCGGCAAGGCAATTGTCGCAGGCACCGCAGTTTTTTGCCTCGTGTGCCTCGCCAAAGTGCGACAGGATAAGCGAACGCCGGCACAGTTCGCTTTCAGCGTAGTCACGCATCGCAGCCAGCCTGCCCATCGCAGCCCGGCGCTGATCAGGCGGCAGTTCATCAAAAAACCTCGCCGCGGCTACAACATCGCCGGCGCTGTAGAACAGCACGCAATCGGATGGCAAGCCGTCCCTGCCGGCACGACCGATTTCCTGGTAATAATTCTCAACGCTTTTTGGCAAGTCGGCATGGACAACCCAGCGCACGTCGGGCTTGTCGATGCCCATTCCAAAGGCAACCGTAGCCACGACCACCAGAATATCATCGCGGACAAAGGCATCCTGGACACGGGTACGATCCTCGGCAGCCATACCAGCATGGTACGCCGATGCCCTGCACCCCGCTGTTGACAGGGCTGCAGCAAGATCCTCGGTCCGGCGTCTCGACCCGCAGTACACAATGCCGGACTGCCCTGGCCGTACCGCCGCAAATCCCACGAGCCGCCGCTTCAGGTCATGCTTTTGCTCCACAGAAATACGCAGGTTTGGCCGGTCAAAGCCGCCTAAAAAGACGGCTGGATTGTGTAGCCCAAGGTTGCGGGCAATATCTTCGCGGACGCGATTGGTGGCAGTTGCTGTCGTTGCCAGCCACACCGCTTCGGGGTACCGCGCACGGAGCGCTCCAAGAGTCCTGTATTCCGGCCGGAAATCGTGCCCCCATTCCGACACGCAATGCGCCTCGTCAACCACGATCAGTGACGGTGGCGACGTATCGACAAGCGTCAGCAGCCTTTCAGTAGCAAGGGACTCGGGAGCAGCGTATATCAATTTTACATTACCGGCTTTGACCCTTGCCTCTATCGCGCGCCGATCATCGAGTTCCAGCGAACTGTTGATGAAAGCGGCGTCGACGCCGGCAGTTTTAAGCGCTGCCACCTGGTCGCGCATCAGCGCGATGAGCGGCGATACTACAAGCGTCGTGCCGGGCATGGCCAGTGCAGGTATCTGGTAGCACAACGACTTGCCCCCGCCTGTCGGCAGCACTGCCAAAGCGTCCTGTCCGGCGAGTACCGCCTCGATTATCTCACGTTGCAGCGGCCTCCATGAGTCGTACCCAAAAACTGTCTTGAGAATTTCTTCCGGACGGAGGGTCGATTTGATCATCCAGACAGGTTAACCAGGTTCATTTATAAGGTCAATGCGGATATATCCGGAACATTGCTCTGGATCTTCGATGAATGCAAGTATAGTAAACCGGTTCAAATTTCAAAATGTACGTTGATTTCCAGCAAATAGAACCTTAAAATTAATTGCTCGCCAATCGTCCTTGAAGAAAGGAATATATATGAAGTGGTAAGCCTGTGGTTTACAACCCAGGTTGTTTTGCGGATATCTTGGTTTTTAAAGTTTACCAGGAGGGTACATGGACCGGAATTTCGTTCCCCCCGTCATAACGGGAATTTCAGGGGCAATCGCCACGATAGTTGCTGGTTTGGCTTTGCAGGTGCCTGTTGCGTATATCATTCTGGCAGCCTGTGCCAGCCTCCTGGCAGCACTTGCTGGCGTCACCTCATTGCGGTCTGCCCAAAAACGTTCTGAACACGAAGCGGCCGACCTTATCCAGCAGGGAGCCTCGGCTAAGACAACACCCGGCGGAGCCGCAGCTGCCATGCTCCCGCTCATCACCTCGTATGAAGTCTTCCGTAAAAACCTCGCGGGTCGCGTTACCGATCTGGCGCTGACAAGCGAAATTCTTGAAGCTACCTTCGACTACTTCGTAGGCGTGACATCAACCCAATTACATGACATCGAAACCATCCGCACGCGGATGGAGGAACAGCGTGCTGCCGTCCAGAACACCTCGTCGTCGGTCGTGGAATTGCTCAGTTCCATCGACTCAATTGCCAATAGCGCAGACAATCAATCGGTATCAGTCGAGCAACTCTCAAGTACGATAGAGGAAATGTCAGCCAACGTCAAAAGCATCGCTGATGTTGCCAGAAAAGCGGCAGAAATAACAAAAGATCTACTCGTAAAGGCTGAAGAAGGCGGTAGGGCTGTAGAAAGCACGGTCGACCAGATAAAAAAGGTCAAAAGTCTTTCAGAGCAGATTACCGAAATGAACGCCGTCATTTCCGATATTGCCGGCCGGACCAATCTTTTGGCCATGAACGCAGCGATTGAAGCAGCGCATGCCGGTGATGCCGGACGCGGTTTTGCGGTCGTGGCAGACGAGATACGCAAACTGGCCGAGAGTTCCAGCCAGAGCGCAAAACAGATCGAGCACCTGGTACGCAACGTGGTCTCGGCCATCAACGATTCATCAAGCACAGGTACCGTGGCCACGGAGCAGTACTCTGCGATAATGGAAGATGTCAGAAGTACGCGCAAGATAGTCGACGAGGTTACCAGCGCCATGGCTGAACAATCCCACGGCGTCAATGAAATCCTGGAAGCCACCACGTCACTCGTCAATATTACGGAACAAATACAGACTGCCCTGAAAGAACAGAAAGCAGCCAATCAGGACATCAGTGCGGTCATCGGCAATCTGGAAAAAACGGCAACGGATGTTCAGACAATCACCGGAAGGATAAACGACGGAAAGTACCGCATGATGGACGCGGTCAACCGGCTTGGCAAGGTGAGCGTCCGGAACTTCAGCCTCACCGTTGAATTAAGGAGCAAGGGATGAGCAAGGAATACCCCTTCGATCAATCGTTTGACCCACACCGCAAACTGCAGTACATCAATTCCGACCCCTCGGTGATGCACTGCCACCATTACTCGGCCATTTTCACCAAGCTGGCCCTGGAGCTGCAGGATGCAGGCGGCGCCAGATACCTGACAGAAGCGATGGAAGAGGCATCCTATATCGCACTCAGGAAAGTTTTTATAACTGAGGGTGTTCAGTCGGCAGCGGAACGCCGTGCTTTTGTCGAACAGTATTACCGCTTGACAGGCCTTGGAGACTTGTCGATACGCGAATGTACCGTCAATGGCGGCTCGATAACCTTGCGCCGGAGCCACATAGACGAGGGCTGGGTCAAAAAATACGGACAGTCGCCCATGCCGGTCAATTTTGTCACCGCCGGTTTCCTTGCGGGAGCCTTTGCGGCGATACACGACGAGCACCTGAGGCACTATCAGGTGGAAGAAACCGCCAGCATGGCGTCGGGCAAGGCAGCTGGCGAGTTCATCGTCAAGGTAAGGAGCTGAGCGATGGCAATCGACAGGGCAAAAGCAGTAGAACTTCTCTCGCAGATAAAGGTCAAGGGCGACAAGGAAGGCATGATCTACGCATTCGGCGTGCTTATCCAGTTCCTGCCCACCAATTTCTGGAACAGCTTCAGCGAGAAAATGCTCAAGAACGCGGGAGACAAACTGAGCGTTATAGAAACACAACTTGAACTGGCCGGGGCTGACTGCGGATACCATACGGGCTGGGGCATCATCAACAGCAAGGAGTTCCAGAGCGTCGTCGGACCGATGATACAGAAAGCGCCCGATGATATTCTGCACGGGGCATTTGCCGTTCTCACCGCCTGGGGCTGGGCCGATTCCGAGATCATCAGCCTGACGCCGGGCGAACACATGGTGATCAGGGCCAAGGGCTACTACGAGGCCGAGATACGCGACACCTTCGTGCCGGATCGACCTGTGGCATTCATGCTCAAAGGCATTTGCCGCGCCTTCATGGACCTGGGCTACGGCAAAGCCTACCCGGACGGGTTCGGGACATTCCGCTGCGAGCAGACAAAAGCCATAGAACTAGGCGACCCCTACGGAGAGTTCGTCGTAACCCGTGCCTGACGGAAACTGCCTTGCAGGGACAGAGCCATCATGATTTATCTCAACAATACGGCCACCAGCTACCCAAAGCCAGTAGAGGTGCTGGACGCGCTCCGGGCGGAAGCATCGTGCGTACCCGGCGATGCTGGACGCTCCTCTGGAGGCGGCAGCGGAGCCATCGAGGCTTGCAGGTTCGCTTTGGCGGCGTTCCTGGGAGCCTCTAGCCCCGAAGAGGTAGTACTCACCCCAGGCGCGACCGTCGCCCTCAACCTGGTCCTTAACGGCATTGACTACAGCCGCAGACGCAGGGTCGTAAGCACAGCCGCAGAGCACAATGCGGTATTACGTCCACTCTACGCGCTGGAACGCAAAGGCATCATCGACCTGGTCATAGTGCCGTGCGGTCGAAGCGGCATCGTGCAGCCCGCTCAATTGTCCGGCGCAGTGGATGAAAAAACGGCAGCGATTGTCATCACCGAAGCCTCCAACGTAACCGGCGCAATGCAGGATCTGGCAGCAGCTTCGGAAATTGCCACGCAGTCAGGAGCCTTGCTGATAGTCGACGGAGCGCAGGGTGGCGGCGTCTCCGGCATCCAGCTGAGAACCCTGGCGATCGACGCCTATGTTTTTGCAGGGCATAAAAACTTCTTTGGCATGGAAGGTACGGGCGGAGTCATCCTGCGGCGCGGCCTGGAGATAGAGCCGCTCATACGCGGAGGAACGGGGCGTGAAAGCGGGCTCCACGACCAGCCGGAACCGAGACCCCACCGGTATGAGGCAGGCACGGGCAACCGGTGCGGAGCCGCCGCACTCACAGCTGGCGTGCATTTCCTGTCGGCACTGGGCCAACCAGAAATACAGAAAAGACTGCAATGGTTTACAGACACCGCAACGCAGCGCCTGCGGAGCATGCCGCACATCAACGCCATTCCGATAGATGGCAGCGCAGCAACACATGCCTCAAGTCAAAACGCGGCTACCGTTCCCCTGCCCGTCCTCAGCTTTACCGTGCAGGGAATGTCACCAGCGGAAGCCGCCTACTGCCTTGAAAACTCGTTTGGCATCAGGGTCCGCGCGGGCTTGCATTGCGCGCCGCTCATCCACGGCATGATAGGCAGCGCGCCGGATGGCACGGTACGGGCAAGCCCGTCAATACTGACGCCGCACGAAGACTGGGAGGCGCTGTTCGACGCGCTGGCAACTTTAGGCGCTGCCCGGTGAAAGTAATCGCTGTCGATTTTGTGGAAGACTGCCTTGACGGCACCTCGCTGCGCGACCTGCGCCTTGAGCATCCGGTTGACAAAGATCTGGTGCACCATCTTGCTGGCCTGGGCGAGATCGACTTCTATTCCCACTTTCCAATACCCTACTTCCGCGGCAACGTCTGCGGAGCCGGAGTCATGGGCACTACCGGGTCGATATCATTCCGAGCGGTATTACCCAGAGCTGACCGCGACCTCGTGCTCCAGCGGCTCATTGCAGCCGTGGGGTCAGACCCCCTTGACGAATCGTAATTATGAGTTAAATTATAATGTATGAGTACTCCAGTCAAATTGCCTAAGCCGCGTTGGTTCACATGCTCCATGGCTTCTCTTTTGTGTTTTACTTGCTTTGCGCTCGTGCCTTTTTCACTGATCGGGGCGCAGGAGCGTACTTTCCAGGGATTGCCTGTCTATGAAGGCGCTGATTTCATCGGTGGGTCTGCCGCGGTAGACGCTGTAGCCTATAGTGCCAAACTTCTTTCGGGCTCCCGCGTTGGAAACGATCCTGCAAGCGACGGATTGCCAGCCTTTGTGTTTGACCTGGATGCACGATGGTCGCCCGCCGTATTCGATGTCAGACCCACCGATGTCAACGGCATTCCGCTCCTGGGACCATCAGCTGCCGGGATGGTCGAAGGAAGCCTCCTTGCGTACAAGGTAGGGCTTGTATTTCCTGTTGGCAGGTTCATCCGTCCCTTCCTTAC
>JFJP01027590.1_pt1 | contig 11508 bp, 11 predicted proteins | sample 431651 | NCBI WGS metagenome assembly JFJP01 (sample SAMN02602958, study PRJNA72255) | Microbial mat metagenome, whole genome shotgun sequencing project. | biome: fresh water; feature: sink hole; material: water; isolation source: purple microbial (photo- and chemosynthetic) mats found in... | reverse complement strand
GCCAAGATTCCTTTATAATTCAATCAGTAAAACAAGGGACTAATCAGCTAATTGAAAGGAATCTATCAGAATCCTTTCTAAAAACGCCAGAAAACCAGGATTTTAACGTATAATAAATCTCTTTCAAAAAGCCCTATTCTTTTATAGAAGGTAAAAACGAGGCAATCAGCCCAAAAAGGTCTTTCTACTGTGAAATCCCTAAGAAAAATAGTTGAAATTCATGATCAAGAGCTCGTATTAAAGGAATTTGAAGCGATTTCTTATGTATTTTAAGAAAAACCTCTAAAACCCGATTTTTTACGTTATTTATTACGATAATAGCCTAATCATGACGAAGATTTGGTCCAAGTGATTTGTGAGAGTTGTTGGCGATTTCAAAAGGAAAAAACTGGAGAAAATTTAATGAAATGTCGGGCTTGTAATGCCTATTTGCATAAGGAATGTCAAGGAGGAGCTGAAGAATTGTCTAAGTTTTTTAAAAGTAGAAATTTTTTCAAAAGTTTTCTGGGTTTTTTATGGGTTTTTTCTTTTAAATAAGATGGATTCTGTGTAAGATGCTTTACGATTTTAACTAATGATCTCCCGGCCAAGAACATTCGATGCGTGTTTTGCCCTTTGCTAACTGGAATAATAGTCCCTTTTTATGGAGAATTCTGGGTAAATTAACCATTAAAGAACATTATTATGGCATTTTTATGAATTCTTTAAGAAAAAACTTCATATTTTTCATAAAATATGATTTTTTCTAATAAAAACCTTTGTTTTTTTCTGATAAATTCGCATAATTTCCTTCTATTTTTTCTAAAAAGGGCCATATTCTTTGTATCAGTTATTTCAAGCTTTTCAACCATTTAGACAAGAAGCGAAACCTGCTATTCCTTGAAAAATACCTCAAAGAGCTTATAGATAATTCTAATTTCTGCTTAATATGTAAAGGTCGAAATGGGTTTACAGTCCAATGCAATAACGTGACTTGTACTATGCAATTCCACATTTCTTGCGGCTTACGTAAGGTCTTTTTTCTCTTGTATTTAGAGGGGAAAAACCAAAAAATTTGCAATATAATAGGGATTGATAAGACCATCAGAATTGCTAGAAATGCCAGAATTCGATTATTCCAAGTTTCTTACGATGAAGTTTTTTTGTGGGATGCATTGCTCCGAAAAAAGTCAGAAATTTCGTTTTTTTATTAGGGAAATTAAGGAGAATTTAAGGAAAATTAAGGGAAAATTCAGGGAAAATATGGGAAATTAAAGGAAATTATGGGAAATTAAAGCTTAATCAAGGGAATTTAAAAGAAATTAAGGGAATTTAAGGGAAATTAAAAGAAATTAAGGGAAAATCAATAAAAATTTTCATGTTTTTTTCTTAGTAAAAAGCGGGTTTCTCAGTCAAAAGTTCTGCCACATGTCTGTTTCGAAGCCAAAAATCAACAGAATCCCTGCTTTTTCCTTCCTTACAAAGGAGGATTTGATATATTTGGGCGTAATTCCTCGCGATTTCTTTCCAAATGACGGAAAATCCCCTGAGCAATTTATTGAAAAATCTCTGATAAATGAAGAAAATGATGGAATAATTCAAGAATCCCCCCCTGAAGACTTATTGCGATTGAAGAAAAGTTTCAGTAATTTGCTGAATATCGAGAAAGCCATTTCTTATACTGAAATGGATAAATTGCGTGGTGTAATTCAGGCTTTTTTAAAAGCAAAAGACCTTTTTGAAACCTCGCCTCGTCGCGGAGTGAATTTTGCGAGGTTTTTTTTTTGATTTTTCTATTGAATTTTCTAATGAATTTCTAATGAATTTCTAATGAATTTTTAATGAATTTCTAATGAATTTTTATTGAATTTCTATTGATTTTTTTATTATTGATATTTTCTTTAAAAAAAGATGCTCTGATATAGCTTATTTAGCAAACGGACTCAAAAATGGCACTTTCATCAATCAGAAAAACCTGTGGAAATACCTCGAAAGACGCATCTTCGAGAAAGCTTCCTATGAAAAACTGATGATTTTGCGTTCCCAAAAACCTAAAAGGATAATAACTCGACAAAAACGTAGTTCTTCAAAGAAGAAAACCGAAATTTCTGAAGAAAATCGCCTTTCTTCAAAGAAATCCAATATTTCCAGAGAAAATCGCAAGAAAACCGATATTTCCAGAGAAAATCGCAAGAAAACAAATATTTCCCAAGAAAAGCACGAAGTTTCTCCAAAAAATATTTCAAATGAAAATCCTTTTATTTCAAAGAAAAACGATATTTGTGAAGAAAATAGCAAAAAATATGAAATTGCTGAAGAAAATCGCCTTTCTTCAAAGAAAAACGCTAAAGAAACTCCCTCTTCTTCTTTAATTCAAACAACAAGAACCCGTTTGCGTCAAAGAGTCTATAAATCAATATCAAGATCTCGCTCTCGATCTCTATCGCTAATTTCACAACGAAACTCTAAGAAAAAACCTAAAAATTCTTCAAAATTTCCTTTAAAACCTTCTAAAAACCTTAAAAAACCACTGAAAATCGCTGAAAATCCTTTAACACTCACAACTTTAACGATAAATGACCTTTTATCCCAGCAGAAAAATATTGAAAAAGTAATAGAAAAAGGGATTTCTGAAGAAGAAGTCGATTCTCCACATGTTTCTGAGAAGGAAATTGAGCTTCGAAGACAGATAAATGAGGTTCGAATCCGTAAAATTATCGCGAAAATCGATGCTCCAGGCTATAGTATTGACCGAAATATCACATATTATAAGGATATTGAAAATAAAGCAGAACGAGATGACGTTTTCGAGAGTTTAATGGGCGATTTATTCCAACATCCTGAAGAAAACGAAGAAATTCCTGAAGAAAACTCTCAAAAGGAAATGGAGAAAATTCTAAAGGAAAATGAGAAATTTATCGTGGTTCCTGAAGAAGAAAATTTGAAAATTAATCAGAAAAACCAGAATATTGTGAAAATTCCGGCTTTTGAATTCGTGAAGAAAGAGGGAGAAATCAAAGAAGAATGGCTTGAAAAAAGGTGGGTTTTGAGCAGAAGACCGTTCAGTTCGAGACATATCATCAATTCGGTGTTATTGAAATGTTTGGAGAATGTTCATAATGAGAAGGATGTGAAGAATATCGGAAGGCATTTCATCGGGCTGAAATTCCTTTGAGTTTATATATCGCCTTTTTTTTAGATTTTAGTCTGTTTTTCATAATAATGAACTAAAGTTTAATAAAAACCCAAAATTCAAAAGCTTGGTTTTTAAAGGGATAAAAATAAACTTTTTAATGGGTTTTTTGAAAAAAAGGGCTGGTTTTTCGAAATAATTTAGTTTTCAGAATATTTTTACACATAAAAAACTTAAAAAAAATCCTTTTAACAAATTATCTCCTTTCATTCTCGTTCATATCCTTTGTTCTCTTTTTCTCCTCACCCTCAACTCCTTTCCTGATCATTATATGATTATCCACATACTCTTTTCCATAGAAATTATTCGCTTTAAACCTCAGATTCCTATGTAATTCCTTCGTGAATTTCTTCAGAAATTTCGTCAAATCAGCTCTATCTATTGCACTTTCCACTCCTTCGCCTAAAATCTCGCATCTTACATCAGGAATCATTTCTTTCGGGTTCTTCATAAAATTGAACAATCTTCTCTCATTCCACACGAAATTCGACTTCAATAACCCTTCCGAATACTCAAAATAAGGGTCAATTCCTGCTTTTCTTCCATAAATTAATCCTAAAGCAGGTCCAGTGCTTTTATAACCCTGATTATTCGTTTCTAAAGAATGACAACTAATACAATTCTTCATAAAAGCTCTTGTCCCATTTACGATATCACCATCTATAGGAATATCACCTCCTCCTATATCTTGTGTAGGAGCTGCTACTTTACGGGCTTTAAGCTCTCGTTCATATATTTTTTTCATTGCTTTTTCACGACCTTTTACGTTCTGAACATGGATTTCACCCAATAGATTTTGTATTAGTTTTTCGGTGTCTTTTTTAGTACCGTAACCTGTAAATAATTGATCAGAATAGTCCGGTTTAGGGGTTTGTGGCTTAGGAGATGGCGGCTGAGGAAGAGGATCTCTTGGGTTTTGAGGGGGATTTGGGGATTTATTATCCATTTTTCCAGTTTTTTTTAGGGAAAATTAATTATTTTTATTAATATTTTAGCTTTATTTTTATTTTGCCATTTTATACATTTTTTTCTTTATTAAACTTTGTTTGAGAAAATTAATAATTTTTTTTCGTTTTTGTTAAAAATGCTTCAAAAATTAATAATATTTTTATTTAAATATGCTTAAAAAAAAAATTAAGTTCGCCTATTATCTTTTCTTTATGTTTTATGCATTTTTTATGTAAATTCCTTACAATATTTATTATTCATTAATAAATAAAAAATTTCTTTTGAGAAAAATTGCTTGATAAATGGAAAAAAACCTGATAGACCCCCGTCCTGAATTCTTAATTGAACTAAGTCTGAATAAAATGCAATCAAACAAAGCCAAAATCGCTTTGATAAACTTAGGATTTCTTTCAAATTCTCCCAAAAAAAATGAAGATCTTCCATTTTTAAGTGTATTGACGATAAAGGAGCTTCTGAACCATTACAAAGAGAAAAATTTCGTCAAGGCCAGATTAAGAAAAATCCTGAAAAAAAAGCTGCTTTATTACGAAAATGTGGGTTTTAATGAAAGAAAAGACCTGTGGTATCAGGCTTCTGATGCAAAATTGGCTCAGAATTCGAATCCAAAGGAATATTACGAGATTTTACGTGATAAATTCAAAAATATTCCTCAGAAATTCGACGAAATAATCGAATTAGATCTTCTTCGAACCACGATAATTCCTGAAGATCAAGATCCTAAATCTCGTGAAATACTGAATAAAACTCTTATGAAATGTGGCAATGTTTTGCGAACTTATGTGAAAAGAAACCCAGATTTAGGCTATTGCCAAGGCTTGAATTATATAATATTTGAGCTTATTTCTCGCTTTGATAACGAAGTATTGGAATTCCTCTTTTTTTATGTGTTTCTTTAAAGGTTTATTGTATTTTTTTATTAAGCTTAGGAGGAGGCTTTCTGGTTATTAACAGTGATATTAGAGAATTATGTGCCTTTAGATTATTATACATCGATGAAAGGAGTCTTAATTGATCAGAAACTCTTCGGAATTATCGTTGGTTTTCTATTGCCTGACGTTATGGCTAAATTTAAGGAATGTATGTTAGATTATTCAATATTCTCAATACAATGGTTCGTATGCTTGTATTGCAAGACTTTATCACAGAATAAAGAGATTTTAGATATATTTTTTGATAATTTCTTCATTCAGGGCTCAATTTCGCTCTTTAAAATAGGAGTGGCTTTATTAAAATGGCTGAGACCAGCTATATTAAAAAGCAAGGATTTTCCACAATTGCTAAGAGTTTTAGAACAAGGGTTTATAGGTTTAAATGATGGATTAAGACTTCAAGAACTTATCAATGAAACTTATATCAATAAAAAATTATTGAATTTTGCAAGAAATTGTGTACAAACAGAACGAAAAACCAGGAATAAAGTGAATAGCGAAGGATATTTGCTGGATTCAACAGCTAAAAACATAAAGGAATCACAAAATATTTGCGATAAGGAGGATAATTATTGTTTAACACAAATGGAAATCAGTCATTTGATGGAAGAAAACCAGAGAATATCTGGTTATTTCTATATATTTAGACAAGATCCCCGAATTTGGCATAAAAATGATGATTATTTCTTCTTAGAACCCACAAAACGCCTTAAAAAATCGATTAAAACAAAGTCTCTCGCAAATATAAATGGGATTTTATATAAAGGAGATCTCACAAAACTGAAGGATTCTTTATTAATTTGCAGACATGAACATATTTGCAAAAGCGATTTAACTGAGAAAGGAATCTTTATAAAGAAGAACAAAAGCCAAAATTATAATCAATATATGGACTTTCTTAAGGCCACAGTACAGGAAACGAGACTTCATATGGTTTCTATATCAAGTTTGAGAAGTCCAAGTAATTCACCATTCAAGAAAAAAAGTCAAACTCCAAGCACACAAACACCAAAAGATTCAAATAAATTGAAGTATATGGAGGAGTTAAAAGAAAAAATTATTAAAAAAGATGAGAAAGAAAAGTTAGATTTTCAGAGTTCTTTGATATTTTTCAGAAAACAAGGAGTGTTTGAAAATATTGATGAAGGAGTATTTAAGAAGTATTTATCGGAGATTAAAGAGTCGGAATCGTTTTGCTTCAATAAAGCTTTGCTTGGGTTTAAATAAAAAATCAAATGTGTTTGAATTGTATTTTGTGTTTGAATTTTATATATAAATTTGAGAGAAAAATTGTAACTTTTTAAGTGTAAATAAAATAATTACCGGTAATTGAAATTTTGGGCCGATTGTTTTTTTTTAAATAATTTTTATAATTTCTTTTCTTTTTCTATTTTTTTTTTTAATTTTTAAATTTTCAACACAATTTTTTTTTTTCACAAAAAAAAATAAATTAAAAAATATAATTTATTAAATATCCCTTCCCCATTCAAAACCCAATGGATTTCGGAACATACAACTATCTCTTCAAATTCATAATGATCGGTGATTCCAGTGTGGGGAAAACCTGTCTTCTCATGCAATTTATAGACAAACGTTTTCGTGAGGAGCAGGATGCAACAATAGGTGTAGAATTCAGCTCCAAAACCATCATGACACAAAACCAATTCATCAAAATTCAAGTATGGGACACTGTACTTCTAAAACCCCTTAAAAATCTATTGAATAATTAATATTTTAATGAAAAAAGGCTGGTCAAGAATCCTTTCGTTCAATAACAAGATCCTATTATAGAGGGTTTTTATTGAAATCAACATAAAAATAAATGTGATATTCTATTATATAGGTCTATTGGGGCTTTGATCGTGTATGATGTAACCCGACGTGAGAGCTTTGAAAATGTGACAAAATGGCTCAATGAAACGAATAATTACGCTAATGAAAAAATGGTCAAAATTCTTATCGGAAATAAAAATGATCTATCTCATAAGTATATTTAATTTGAAGAAATTCAGTTTCTTAATATTATTTCACATGAAGGAGAGAAGTTTCTTATGATGAAGGTGAAGAACTCGCCAAACAGAATTCATTGGAATTTCTTGAATCTTCGGCCAAAACTGGATTAAATGTTGAAAAAATCTTTCAAAAACTGACAGAAAAGCTGTTGGAAAAAATAGAAAATGGTGATTTAAACCCTAAAAATGAGGTTTTTCACTTGTTTTCTTCAAATTTAATAAATAAATTGTGATTAGAATTATGGAATAAAGCTTGGAAACCAGGGTCCAAAAGAAAGAGCGGTTTTCAGCATAGGTTATCCTGAAAAAAAGCACAAAAAGCTTTGTTGTAATGCCTTATAAATTCGAAATATTTGTTTTCTTGAAATATTTCCTATAATAATTTAAAACAAAACAAAATAAAAAACTTACAATTTTCTTCATGGGAGTCAAAGACAAAACTTCGAATAGTCCTCAAAACACCGAAGAAAGCCAGAAAAACACCAGTCCTCCTCATAATTCTCCACGAATTTCAGTGAATTCGAAACGAACTTTCGAAGAATTCAAACAAAGCATCAAAGATTCAGCTTCAGAATTTGACAAAAATATTGAAGAATCTGAAGGTGAAGAACAGAAATATGAAGAAAACTATGAGATTTATGAACAAATTGACTGTAGAGATTCTGAGTTTCGATGGTTAAATGCTGAAATAACAGCAGTAAATATAAAAAAACTCTTTAATTTTCTTTATTTATTTATTTATTTATTTATTTTTTAGTTGAAATGCCATAGAATTCGAGTTCATTATACAGGATATCCTGCTAAAAAAGATGAATGGATACCGAGAAACTCGAATAGATTGCAGAAACAATGGGTAAAAGGCAAGGCTTTTCAATTGAATAACAGAGTGGACGTGTATTTTGAAGGAGAATGGCTTGAAGGACTTGTGATGGAAATTCTTAAGCAACAAATAAAAATTCTGATCATCGAGCTTAAAAAGCCAGAAATTCTGCTTTTGGACAAAAATTCAGGTTTTTTTTCTATTTTTTTCTATTTTTTCAAATTTTATTTATAAAGAAAAAATCACAGAAATTGGGACTTTTTCACAAGGTTTCGGCAGCGGTAAACGTTCGAAAAAAGACCCTGTGAAGGATTTCATTCAAAAGGAGAAGCAATTCCTTTCAGTTTTATCGCAAAAGGGTTTGAGAATAAAAGAAGTTTCTGGTGATGGGAACTGCCTTTTTCGTGCGGTTTCTGATCAGATTTACGGTGATGAGAAGTATTATCGTGCGATTCGAAGAATTTGCCTAGAATATATAGAAATAGAAGAAGATTTCTTCAAGAACTTTGTGATTCAAGGCACTAATCCAAAGAAGTTTCGTGAATATGTGATTAGAAAAAGAGAAGATGGTATATGGGGAGATGATGTTGAAATACAAGCTTTATCAGAAATTTATAATAAATCTGTTGAAATTTATGCATATTCGGCAGTTCCTATGAGAACTTTTCATGAGAATTTGAATCATAATTCAATGAATAATGATTCGATGAATAATTTACCAATAAGACTCAGTTATCATGGAAAATCGCATTTTAATTCAATAGTTTCAATGAACGAAAATGGGAAAAATTTCGAATTATTCGGAAAATTAGAAGATTTAGCATTGAGAAAAGCCAAATCCAGGAAAGAAAGAAAAAAAGATGAAGGTTTCGAGGAAAAATTCGAAAAAGATCTTATTTTAGCAAGGAGTGAGTTCCAAAATAAAGGAAATAGGGATTTAGAAACTATTTTGCAAGAATCTATGCGAAATTTCGAAGAAGGTCTCAAGAATTTATCTGTGAAAAGCTTTGAACAAGTAAGCTTTTTCTTTATAAATTTCATTTGAATTCCAAATGTGATTCTTCGGTGTTTTAAGGAAGAAAGTGAAAGACAAATGGTTCAGAAAACCATAGAAGAATCGAAGAATGCGATTTTATTAAGCAATGTCTTTGAAAATAGTGCAATTAATAGGGTTTTGAATGAGGGGTTTCCGATGGATATGGTGCTGCAAGCATTTGCGATCGTGGGGGACGACCCTGAACTTATGATAAAGTTCATTTATGAGAATTTGTCATGCTAATTAAAATTAAACTATTTTTTTTGTTATGGATTTTTATTGAAAAACATTTTTTCTTTTTAAATTAAAATAGTTAAAATTAAAAAAATTAAAGATTTTTTTTCTTTAAAAAAGAAGATTTTTTTTTAGCAGTTTGAATGAAAATTTTTGAAGAAAAAAAAAAAATTTATTTAAATTAAAAAAATTGAGAATTTTTCATAAAATTGAAAAACAATCTGATTTAATTTCAAAAACACAAAATATTAAATTTGTCACTAATCTATCAACTCTTCTTAATGATCCTATTTGTGATCGACCCCTTTATCTGTTTCTTAAGTGTGATCTTCTCCCTCAAATCATTCAGTCTCCCCTCAGCATCAGCATCAATTTCTTCTTTATTTACCTTTAAAATTACTCGATTCGCCAATTTACCCATCTTTTGTGGAGTGCTTTTCGGGCTTTCCTTTACTATTTCCTTCACGGAAACCGTCTTATTTTCTTCATTTTCTTCTTTGTTTTTCATCAAAATTTCCTTTTTCTTCACAATAACTCGACTTTCTTTGCTTCTTTCAAGTTTTTTATGCGAAGAATGTCGATGTTTATGATATCTTGATCGCAAATTCGACCTAGAACGCGATCTTTGTCTCTTTGTGATCTTTATTGAGGATTTTCGTCTTGAAATCTCCAGTTTCGGAGGCTCTAAAACAGCTTCTTTTTTCGAATCATTTGGCTCAGATTCGTGAAAATTAGAAAAATCAATGCTTCCTTCAGCGAAACTCTCGATTTTTTCGATTGAAAATGGGTTTTTCTCAAGAGATAACTTTCGCTTCTTTGAAAAAGAAGAATGAGAAGAAAGAGAAGTTCGTTTTCTTTCAGTTTTTTTCTCAGATTTCTTCAGGAAATTCCTTTCAAACTCTGGTTTTTCCAGCGATTTTTCTCGAGATTTCTCGATGTCAAAAGAATTTTTCCTGGATTTTTCTTCGGATTTTTCTGGAGATTTTTCGAAGGATTTTTCAAAAGATTTTTCGATAGATTTTTCAAGTGATTTTTCCTTAGAATTTTCACGTGATTTTTCTCTTGATCTGGATTTTTCGATCGATTTTTCTCTTATTTTTTCTCTTATTTTTTCTCTTGTTTTTTCTCTTGATTTTTCTCTTGATTTTTCTCTTGATTTTTCTCTTTTTTCTCTTGATTTTTCACTTTTTTCTATTTTCTGATATTTTTCCCTTTTTCCTCCCTTTTCTCTATCATTCTTCTCCTCTTTCCTGTCCTTTTTCTTATCTCTTTCTCTACTTCTTTCCCTTTTTCTCCCAATAGATCTTCTCTTTCCTTTGCTTTCTCTTCTTTCTCCTCTTTTCCCTTTGCTTTTTTCCCTAACTTCTTCTTTCTTCCCTTTTTTTCTTCTGGATTTCGATCTATCCTTCCTTGCATCTTTCCTTTTCTTTGGACTTTCTTCATCATCATCTTTTCTTTTCTCAGAATCTGACTTTTTTTCCTTCTTATTCCCAGGATTTCCATAAACATCAAACATTTCATTACCACCCATCGAAAACAATCCTAAATGATTTAATAAAGAAGGTGCTTGTGGTTTATTAAAAGGCCTCCCATACCTGGCATTCCTCCCATACCTGGCATTCCTCCCATACCTGGCATTCCTCCCATACCTGGCATTCCTCCCATACCTGACATTCCTCCCATACCTGGCATTCCTCCCATGTTTCCCCATTCAGAAAACATTGGTGGAAATCCTCCAAATTCTCCTCCTGGCATCATATAGGGAGACATCATAGGAGGAGGCATCATAAAAGGATTTGGAGGCATTCCACGTTGTCCATGCATAGAACGCATATTAGGATTTTGCATGTGTGGGTGGAGTTCAGGGCTTGAGGTATTATTAGAGATTTGGGGAGGAAGGAGGAGTTGATTTTCTTGCTGTTCATATGGCTCATGGGAGGGAGAGAGTTCAGGAGCTGGGTGGTCTAGGAGTTTACAGAGCTTTTGGGCTGTTTCTTTATCAACTTCCTGAAGAAATTAAATAGTTATAAAATATAAAATTGTTAAAAAAGTGAAAAATATGCAAAAATCTTAATTCTTTTGATAAAATTTTTAAAAAAATTGTAAAATGTAATTTTTTTACTTGGCATTCTTTGCAGTAGAAAACTGGAGATTTATTATTGAATTCGTTTCGAAAGTCTTTGGTTAGTTCAAAGGGAATAATGTTGCTCGCCTGTTTTTCGACACGAATTACACAATGTGTTGATGGAGAACATTCAACATTCAGCGCATCTAACAGATTTTCTGGTAAATATTCATAATTTTCTGGTTCGGAAATCATGCGAGAATAACCTACA
>JFJP01040290.1_pt1 | contig 11509 bp, 7 predicted proteins | sample 431651 | NCBI WGS metagenome assembly JFJP01 (sample SAMN02602958, study PRJNA72255) | Microbial mat metagenome, whole genome shotgun sequencing project. | biome: fresh water; feature: sink hole; material: water; isolation source: purple microbial (photo- and chemosynthetic) mats found in... | reverse complement strand
TGCTGATTCCATTCGGATGGGTCTTCTTTCAACACTGGTCGGCGGACTTTTTGTTGTAATCTTTATGGCGGTTTATTATAAAAAGGCAGGTTTGATCGCAAACTTTAGCCTCATTGTTAATATGCTGCTGATCGGCGGGGGCCTGGCAGCCTTCCAGGCGACATTGACCCTGCCGGGTATTGCGGGAATTATTCTCACTATCGGTATGGCCGTGGATGCCAATGTTTTAATTTATGAACGGATCAAAGAAGAGATAAAATTGGGAAAAACTGCACTGGCGGCAGTCAATGCCGGTTTTGAGCGGGCAGCAATCACAATTATCGATTCCAATTTGACAACCCTAATTGCGGCTGTTGTGCTTTATCAGTTCGGTACCGGTCCAATAAAAGGGTTTGCCGTTACATTGACCATCGGTCTTCTCGCCAGCCTTTTCACGGCACTCGTTCTCGCAAGAGTTCTATTTGATCTTGCTTTGAAAAACAATCCATCATTAAAACTCAGCATATAAAGGAATTACAAAATGCAACTGATTAAGCCTGATATTAACATAGACTTCATGGGTAAACAAAAAATTGCATTTATCCTGTCCGCCATTTTAATCATCATCAGTATAGGCTCTTTGATTATTCATAAAGGCCCCAATTACGGTATTGATTTTGTAGGCGGCACCTTAATTCAGATTAAATTTTCACAAACCGCACCAATTGAAAAAATTCGAGAAGCCCTTGTGAATATAGGTATTAAAGAAGCTTCCGTTCAAAACGTCGGACATGAACAGGACAATGAATATTTAATCCGCATGGCAGGCTCTGAAATGACAAATTCCGGATTGTCTCAATCTCTGGCAGAAGCGATTAAAAATTCTACCGGCGCTATTCCGGAAATCCGCAGAATGGAAGTGGTTGGACCCCAGGTGGGAGATGATTTGAAAAACAAAGCGCTTCTGGCACTTTTTTATTCAATCTTATTCATGATGATCTATATTTCAGCCCGATTTGAAAACAAGCTCCTTTTATCTGCCTTGACGGCCGGGGCAATCATGACGGTTGTATATTTTCTTTCCGTTTTCAATGCCGGTATCGGTATTCTGATACTTGCAGCCCTGATTGTGTCCCTTCTGGTTTTTTGGGTATTTAAACTGAAATACGCCATTGGCGCTGTTGTTGCACTGATTCATGATGTCATGATGATCATTGGGGTTTTTTCTGTTCTGAATCTTGAATTTTCTATTCAGGTAAATGCAGCTTTATTAACCATCATCGGTTTTTCTGTAAATGACACTATCGTGATATTTGACAGAGCAAGGGAAAACATTAAAAAAGCAGATCCTTCAGAAACATTATCAACTATATTTAACAAAAGTATCAATGAAACCCTGTCAAGAACCATCCTCACATCGGGAACCGTATTAATTGTGGTTCTGGCACTGTTTTTTCTTGGTGGAGAAATTATCCATAATTTCGCTTTTGCCATGCTGATCGGCATTATTTCAGGGACCTATTCTACAGTTTATATTGCAAGCCCCATCGTTCTTGCAGTTGAAAAAAAATAGAAACAGGTCTTTATTGTAAAAATTCAGAGGGAACCATGGGGATTTTAATTAATCCCCATTTTTAATATGCAGGATTCTTTTGAAAAATATCTACCCTGGTTTATATTAAAGGAAATTCCTTTTTTGGGGAATGCTATATATACGCGGCTGATTGATCGCTTTCAGTCCCCTGAAGTCATATTGACGGCCTCTGAAGCCGAGCTTGGATCTGTCGAGAAAATTTCAACAAAAATAATACATGGCATTATCCATCATAAAATATATGTTGATAAAGCCAAAATTGAACTGGAGCAGATTTTTAAAAATAATATCAAAATTGTAACCATTATGGATTCTTTCTATCCTGTCCTTTTAAAGCAGATTCCTGACCCTCCCCTGCTCCTGACATATTATGGAACACTTGATAGTGAATCTCCCTGTGTGTCTATTATCGGGTCCCGAACAGCGACTTCATATGGCCTCAGCACAGCAGAAAACCTATCCTTTAAACTTTCTCTAAAGGGATTTCAAATAGTCAGCGGCCTTGCAAGAGGGATTGATGCCATGGCACATAAGGGGGCCCTGAGAGCAAAAGGAAAAACCATTGCAGTGCTGGGGTCAGGTTTGAAAAAAATCTATCCAAAAGAAAATGAATCCCTATTCCATGAAATTGCAGAAAGCGGTACGGTTTTTTCAGAGTTTAAGGTGGATGCTGACCCCATGCCGGGTCATTTCCCTGTCAGGAACCGTATCATTGCAGGTCTTTCCTGCGGCAGCATCATTGTTGAAGCTGCCAGAAGAAGTGGCTCTTTGATTACAGCAAGGCTTGCTGCTGAATACAACCGAGAAGTATTCGCCGTACCGGGAAGCATAAAATCAAGGAATAGTGAAGGGACCCATTCTCTTTTAAAACAAGGAGCAAAACTTGTAGAAACGGAAATAGACATCATTGATGAACTTTATCATTTTATTCATAAGAAGAATGTGGCTCCGGTATCTTCAGAAAACCAGGAAGTTAATCGATATCTGAATGATTTAAAAGATCGGCCCCGGATTTTGAATTTTCTTGAACCTTATCCTGTCCATATTGATATAATAATCGAAAAAAGCGGGATGAAGAGTTCAGATGTTGCATCTCAGTTGCTTGATCTTGAACTGGAAGGTTTAGTAAACCGTCACTCGGGTAACTGTTATTCTATTTCGGAGGATTATCATTGAAAAAACCCCTGATTATTGTTGAGTCTCCAACTAAAATCAAAACATTAAAGAAATATGTGGGAAATGATTTTAATATTGCAGCCAGTGCAGGTCATATAAGGGATCTTCCTGTTAAAACCCTTGGCATTGATATTGAAAATAATTTTAAAGCCAGCTATGTAAATATCAAGGACAAATCTAAAATCATTGCAAACCTGAAAAAACTTGCCGAGGATGCCGAAGATATTTATCTTGCTCCCGACCCTGACCGGGAAGGCGAAGCCATTGCCTTTCATATCATGGACATACTCAAGTCCAAAACAAGAACCTTTCATAGAGTGCTTATCCATGAATTAACAAAAAGAGGCATTGAAGAAGCCCTTCAGAATACACAAACGCCTGATGTTCATAAATATGACGCCCAACAGGCCAGAAGAAAGCTGGACCGCCTCGTTGGATATCAGATTTCTCCCCTTCTCTGGCAGAAGGTGCAAAGGGGATTAAGTGCCGGCAGGGTTCAATCTGTTGCAGTAAAAATTATTTGTGACAGGGAAAGAGAAATCCGAAAATTTATTTCTGATGAATATTGGACCATTACAGCGGACTTACTGGCTCAGTTACCACCTGAATTTAAAGCCGAACTCATTAAAATTAATAATAAAAAGGCAAAAATTTCTAATGAAACTCAAGCCCAGACAATTTTTCAAGAACTTGAAAATGCAGAATTTTTTGTCAGTGAAATAAATGCTAAAACAATAAAAAAAAATCCCCTTCCCCCTTTTATTACAAGCAAACTTCAGCAGGATGCCATTAACCGTCTTAAATTTTCTGCCAAAAAAACAATGGTTGTTGCCCAGCAACTTTATGAAGGGATTGAAATCGGAACCGGAGGGCCGGAAGGTCTGATTACCTATATGCGAACGGATTCCACAAGGATATCACCGGATGCGGCCAATGAGGCACAGACCTATATTTCACAAACTCTGGGAGTCGATTTTGCACTAAGCTCTCCCCGATTTTTTAAAAACAAAAACAATGCCCAGGATGCCCATGAGGCAATCCGGCCCACATCTGTTTTCAATCACCCTGAAAAAATAAAAAATTTTCTTACACCGGACCAGTTCAGACTCTACGACCTGATATGGAAACGGTTTGTTGCCTCTCAGATGGCCCAAGCTCTTATTGATCAAAAAACCATCATGATACAGGCAACGGACAAATATCTTTTTTCAGTCAGTGGCTCCACCATCAAATTTCCTGGATTTATGATGTTGTATTCACAGGCGGAAGACATAAAGGAACCCGATATCCAGAGCCTTCCGGAAGTAGAAGCCGGAACAGCTTTAAAGACATTACAGATTCTTCCAAAACAGCATTTTACAAAACCGCCGCCACGCTTTACAGAGGCATCCTTGGTAAAAGAACTGGAAAAAAATGGTATTGGCCGACCCAGCACATATGCATCCATCCTGACGGTCATCCGGGATAAAGGATATGTCGAGTTTATCAACAAATGTTTTGTTCCAAGTGAGCTCGGTTTTATTGTCAATGATCTTCTGGTTTTATCATTCCCCGGAGTCTTGAATATTTCCTTTACAGCCGGAATGGAAAACAATCTGGATGATGTTGAAAGTGGCAAATTGGAAGAAGTTCAGCTATTAAATGATTTTTATAAATCATTTAAAAAAAATCTGGATATGGCAAGTGAACAGATGATCAGTGTCAAAGGGGTTGGGATTGATACGGACCTGGCTTGCCCGTCCTGTGGTAAACAATTAAATATAAAAATCGGTCGGAACGGCCATTTTCTTGCCTGTACCGGATATCCCGACTGTTCATTTACCAGTAATTACTTGAGGGATGAGAAGGGCAATATTTCAATCCAGGAAAAAAATGTTGATCTTACAAAAGTCAAGGATTGCATAAAGTGCGGGAAACCCATGATCCAAAAGGAAGGAAAATTCGGCAACTTCCTTGCCTGTACCGGATATCCTGACTGCAAGCATACGGAATCCATCAATGGTGAACATAAAAATGTAAATATCGGTGTGAAATGCCCCGAAAAAGAGTGTTCAGGAAATATCGTTGAAAAAAAATCAAAGCGAGGAAAAATTTTCTATGGGTGTTCAAGCTATCCGGATTGCAAGTTTGCTTCCTGGGATAGGCCCGTGAATAAAATCTGTCCGGATTGTAAATCCCCATATCTTGTTGAAAAGGAAAGTAAACGAGAAGGAAAACTCCTTAAATGCCCGAATCGGGAATGTGCATTCATAGAGCATCAATGAAGCAAATTATTTTCTCTTTCCGGCCCAGTGCTGAATTGCCTGAAAAACGACATCCCGTTTAATGGGTTTGGTTAAAAAATCATCCATTCCTGCTTCAACACATTTAAGCTTAAAATCATCCAGGACATTGGCAGTCAGTGCAAGGATCGGAATTTTAGAGATACTTTTGTTTTTCTCTTCAAAGGAACGAATCAGCCTTGTTGCCTGAAATCCATCCATCTTCGGCATATTGATATCCATAAAAATCAAATCATAGGCATCGGGTTTTAATGTATATTTTTTAACTGCTTCCTCTCCATCCTCTGCAATGTCAATCATATAGCCGGCTTTAGAAAGCATCAGATTCGTCATTTTTTGATTTACCGGATTATCTTCAACGAGCAGGATGGATGCGGCATATTTTTTGTTTTCAGAAAGCAGATGAGCCGTAACAATTCCATTGGAAGGATCTGAAGAAAAGAGTTTTTCAGTCTCCATTCCCATGATATAGGAAAGCATTTCAAATAACTTTTTTTTCGATACAGGATTCGGTAAATATCCTTTGAAACCGGCTTTGCTGAAAGTGTCCGCTATTCCCGGAACTGGAACAGAGCAGGCTATAAAGTCAAAGGGATATTGGTCGGGGCGAAGACTGGCAATTGTGTTGCTAAGCTCATTTGCTACGATTTTAACAATTTTGCCAAAATCAATAATGGCAATATCATAACTTTTTTCAATATCTTTTTTCAGCTCAAATTCAAGCTCCGGTAAAATCATATGGGTGACCTCCATACCGGTGAGCTCCAGCTCATGCTGCAATATTTGACGGATTTCATCTGAAGTAGTTGAAAGCAATACCTTTTTCCCATTCAACCGTGCAGGTCTGATCCGTTTTACTTTTTTATTTTCTGCCAATTTAAAACAGGCAGTGAAATAAAAAGCAGATCCTTTCTTTAGTTTACTTTCCGCCCAGACATGCCCACCCATTTTTTGGGCAATATTTCTACTGATAGCAAGACCAAGGCCAGTTCCACCATATCGGTTGGTGATGTCATCTTCAGATTGAATAAAAGGACTGAAAATTTTTTCCAATTCATTTTTCCCAATGCCAATTCCAGTGTCTGTGACGCTGACAACCAATTTTATATGATCCTCGCTGATCTGCTCAGAGTTAAGACAAACTTTAATCGTACCTTCTTGTGTGAATTTTATCGCATTGCTTAAGAGGTTGAGCAATACCTGCCGAAACCTGTGGGGATCTCCCATGACCTGGCTCGGAACACTATCGGCAACCGAGCAGAGCAATTCGATTTTTGATTCATCCACTTTGGTTCTGACCACATCAATGATATCAAAACACAACACTTCAGGATCAAAACCAATATGTTCAAGGCTGAGCTTACCAGCCTCAACTTTTGAAAAATCAAGGATATCATTTACTACGGACAAAAGTGTTTCACATGAAAATCTTGCATTTTTTAAAAAAGATTTTTGTTCATCATTCAAAGGCGTATCCAGAAGCATATCTGTATAGCCGACAATTCCATTCAACGGGGTTCTTATTTCATGACTCATGCTCGCAAGGAAAAAGGTCTTGGCTTTAGATGCTTCTTTTGCTTCTCTTGCAAGTATATTGGCACGTTCGATGGCCATGCACAATTCCTGGTTGGTTTTTTTGAGACTAATGACATTTTCCCTTTCTCTGGCAATCCTGCTGATTCTTGCCAAAGCAGAATTCATGCTGAAGGGCTTTGTCATATAATCAGAAGCACCGGCATCCATAATTTCAACATAGGAATAATCCGATGCATATCCGGTCATGATGATAAAATCGATTTCAGGGTGATGGAGTTTTATTTTTTTCAGCAGCTCAATCCCATCCATCCCAGACATTGATATATCGGAAATAATAAGATCAAAAGGTTCGGATTCTATCAGTATAATCGCCTTTTCCGCATCTTCAGCCTCCTTGCAGTGATACCCGGATTTTTCAAGGGCTTTAATTAAAACCATCCGAAGACTAATTTCATCATCTACAACAAGGATTTTCCGGATTGGATCACCCCGATCATCTTTTAGAATATCAGACATTGACTCTTTCGACATATTCACGGGAACGGGTGTCAATTTTTATAACCTGTCCTTTTTCAACAAAAGGCGGAACCTGTACTTCAAATCCTGTTTCAAGGATGGCAGGTTTTGTACTCCCAGTTGCCGTATCCCCCTTTGCCCAGGGTTCGGATTCTACAACTTTCAGGTTGATGAAATTCGGTAATGTCACGCCGATGGGTGCACCATTGAACAAAAGAATCGTGCAAATGATATTGTCTTTTAAAAGGTCAGTTACATCTCCCAATTGATCTTTGGTCAAAAAATTCTGCTCATAATTAAATGTGTTCATAAAACAGTAGGTATCTTTATCTTTAAAAAGAAATTCCATATCCTGTTCTTCGAGATCGGCTCTTTTAAATTTCTCACCTGACCGATAGGTTCGTTCGAACTGGGACCCGGTTATCATATTTTTTAATTTGCATTTATATAGGGCCTGCCCTTTCCCCGGTTTTTTAAATTCAAACTCAACAATAACATAGGGTTCGCCGTCTATCTCAAATTTCAAACCCTTTTTCAAATCACTTGATAAATACATGCAATACTCCTCATTTAACTGATAAAAAACAATGACGGTTAAATCATTCCTTTCTTTAATCATATTAATTCTTAAATGGCAACTATCGGGTAAAAACAACTTGCTTTTTTATCCGCTTTATAGGAAATATTATGGTTCATAAAAAAATATCAACCAGGAAAAATTTTATGATAATTGTTATTGATTTTGGCTCTCAGTTCAACCAGCTCATTGCAAGAAGAGTTCGCGAACACAATGTATATTGCCAGGTGGAGTCCTCCGACATCAGCCTCGAAAGAATCAGAAGTCTTAACCCAAAGGGGATTATTCTTTCAGGGGGGCCTTCAAGCATATATGAAGACAACAGCCCAAGCATTGACAAATCACTTTTTGATTTGGGCGTTCCCATTCTAGGAATCTGTTATGGTATGCACTATATGGTCCATTCATTGGGTGGAAGAATCAAGAAAGCCCAAAAAAAAGAATATGGTTTTGCAAATCTCAATATAATCGATTCTTATCCTTTGTTCAAAGATATGGGAACCGGCTTTCAATGCTGGATGAGTCATGGCGACTCAGCTATGGAACTTCCTAAAAATTTTGTAATTACCGCATCCACTGAAAACACTCCGATAGCCGCCATTGCCAACCATAATAAAAAGTTCTATGGTCTTCAATTTCATCCTGAAGTAGAACATTCCATCAACGGTTCTAAAATGATCGACCTTTTTTTATTTAATGTCTGCCATTGCAGTAAGAGTTGGACCATGAGGTCTTTTTGTGATGGTGCCATTGCCCAAATTAAAGATGCCGTGGGTGAAAAAAAAGTGATCATGGGGCTTTCCGGAGGTGTTGATTCTTCCGTTGCCGCAACGCTTATTCATAAAGCTATCGGAAAAAACCTTTTTTGTATTTTTGTTGATAATGGTCTCTTAAGAAAAAATGAAAAGGAAACCCTTGAACACAATCTGATTAAAAAGCTTGATCTCAATATCCGATTTGTAGATGAAAAAGAAAAGTTCTTATCCGGGTTAAAAGACGTAGTTGACCCGGAACAAAAACGAAAAATCATCGGCAGCCTTTTCATTGAAGTCTTTGAAGCAGAAGCTGCAAAAATTGAGGGCGCAGAATTTCTTGGACAGGGAACCCTTTATCCTGATATTATTGAATCCAAATCAGCCTTTGGCGGCCCCACTTCCATCATTAAATCCCATCATAATGTGGGCGGACTTCCTGAAATAATGAAACTCAAACTCATTGAACCCTTGCAACTTCTTTTCAAGGATGAAGTTAGAAAGCTTGGCTTAGAGCTTGGCATTAATGAAGACCTGATATGGCGGCAACCTTTTCCCGGCCCCGGTCTTGCTATAAGGATTATAGGTGAAATCACGACATCCCGCCTTGAAATTTTAAGAGAAGCAGATGCTGTGTTGCTTGAAGAAATAAGAAAAGCTGGACTTTACAGAGAATTGTGGCAGTCTTTTGCTGTTCTTCTTCCCATAAAAAGTGTCGGTGTCATGGGAGACAAACGCACCTTTGCCAATTGCATTGCGATCCGAGCCGTTACTAGCAATGATGCAATGACTGCCGATTGGGCAAAACTACCCCATGATCTCTTAGGGAAAATATCCAATAGAATTATCAATGAAGTTGAAAATATCAACAGAGTTGTTTTTGATATCACATCAAAACCTCCTGGAACAATCGAATGGGAATAAAAGAATTAACAGGAAATAAATAAAAAGTGAATTCAATGAATTTAAAAGATTTTAGACCCGACATACCCGATTTTAAAGAAGATGAGGAACTGCCGGATCATGAATCCGGCATCATGATCGAGACATCTTTACATCATAGGGACATCAATAATCTCAAAATTGAAAAATTATCTAACAGAATAACCATTTTCTCCATTATCCTTCCCTGCATCATGGCTGTAATTATTGTTTTTGCCTATCTGGATATGAGAGGGAAAATAGCTGATACAGATTTGAATAAAAAAAGTCAGGTTGAAAAAGTCTCTCAGCAAGTTCAGGAACAGCTCAGTGCCCTTGATGTCAAAGTTGAAAAAAATCGATTTGATCTGGAATCTATGGACAAAAAAACCGTGGGCATTGAAGGTCAAATCACAAAATTAACCACATCAAAGGCTGATAGTGCTGCTATCAACGATCAATTAACAAAATTGGACACACGAGTTACCAACAATACAAACCAGCATAAGCTGAATTTACAGACCACTGAAAGGGTAAATAAAGAACTTTCTTCTGCCCAGACCGGCATTCAGAACGAGCTGGATAAAAATATCAAACATTTGAAAGAAGAGCTCTCGGCTATTAAAAAAGAATTTGATGCAAAACGTTCAGAACTTGGAGACTTGCAGAGAGACTTAAGTCTCATGGATAAAAAATTAAAAAAATTGGAACAGGAAGGCATTTCTCAAGCCAAGCTGGATGAAAAAACAAAATTATTGAGAGAAGAGCTGACCGCTAATATCACAAAACTTGACAAACAGGTCCAAACCCTTGATCTAAAATTGATCACTAATTTATCAAGACTTCAGAAGGATGTGGATGCATTGAACAATTCCACATCCCCCGCCCCTCAAAAAACACCCGTATCCGAGCCAACAAAACCAAAACCGCAGGTTAATATTGATTCATCTACTCCTACAACCATTAAACAAAAACCATTAACAGATTAACATACCCGTATGAAATGCCTTGATAGACCTTTCAGAAACTAATAACAGCAGAATTCAGACAGAGCTTCAGTTATTAAATCAAGATATAGATTTTTCTGCTGCATATCTGGCTGTTCAATATCTTTTTCTTCACATTAAAAAATCATTGGATTCAATCAGGGATCAAACCATAGAAGCCCTTTTTTCTGTACTTCGATCACAGTGCCATGATTCCCAGAAACAAGCATTTTTTCTTTATAGGGAAGCTGCGGATGCCCTGATTCATATATCCATCAACATCACACACCCCTTATCATTTACTGTTCTTTCCAGCCTCCAGGATCTTTTGGTGTCAAGCTCGGGTAAAAAGCATCGCGCCATCTCTGAAGCGCTTGGCTCCTTGCCATTAAACATTACCGGCCCGGATATTGAGAAAAAATACACCACAGAGTTCACTTCAATGCCTTATGATTCATGCCTTGCCGCTCAGGGAATACTGGATATAAACTCCTGCCGATGGCAGGGCAGAACACTGATATATCAATTAGCTTGCGGAAAAATCGTTTGTATCAAATTTGCCAGAACGAGAGAAAACGTAAGAGAACTCATCAGGGAAGCAGAGTGGCTTTCCTTTTTAAATGCCAATCCCCCGTGTCGTCAATCAGATTTTTTTGTTCCCGTTCCTGTCTGCATTGAAAATCAATATATTTTTAAGTTGAATCATGTTCCGGGTTTTATTCTGGACAACCAAAATATTCATCTTGATTGCCTTGCGATCATGTTCGTTGCAGAAAAAAACTATTTTCACTATGCAAATGAACCTTGTCATTTTCAAGATCAGAGAGAAGCAATAAAAGAAGTTTACAGGAGGAATGCATGGCTGCTTGGCAGACTGACGTCAATGGGGATAATACATACCGCTATTATTCCCCTGTTTCACAATCGTGCCCAGCAGTTGAGGCGCCAGGATCATGGCTTGTATATCTGGGAACAAGGCGGCAGGCTTGATAGATGGCTTGAATCATGTCGCTACCCCAATTTTGCCGAATCTGGATTAAGAGATTTCGAACATCTGACAACCATAAAACACACAAAAAATCTCCACCATTTTATTGGCGAACACATACTGGGTTTCATTCTTGTGATGGGTAGCTTTTTTAGAAATAAGGCCCCTGAAAAAAAAGGATTTGATAGAGATGGGAAGCCAT
>JFJP01003482.1_pt1 | contig 11509 bp, 10 predicted proteins | sample 431651 | NCBI WGS metagenome assembly JFJP01 (sample SAMN02602958, study PRJNA72255) | Microbial mat metagenome, whole genome shotgun sequencing project. | biome: fresh water; feature: sink hole; material: water; isolation source: purple microbial (photo- and chemosynthetic) mats found in... | reverse complement strand
GCAAAGAAAGACGCCCGTCTGCCTAACTAACATCGAATTTCAACACAAATTCTGCGGAAGAACCATGATTTTGTTTTTCATTTGGTTTATTGGTTTTGGTTTGGAGATTCAATGGGAAGCGGCGGATTCGCGTTCGATGGACTTGGCGGCGGCCTTGCGGCCAAAGGTGAAGAATACGGCGGGTGTGACCCCAAGGCCTAACAGTGTGCTGGTGATCAGCCCGCCGACGATGACAACTGCCACCGGATGCAGGATTTCCTTGCCCGGTTGATCGGCAGCGAGCACCAGCGGGATGAGACCGATGCCGGCGGCGAGCGCGGTCATCAAGACGGGAACCAGACGTTCTTTCGTGCCACGGATCACCATTTGTTTCGAAAACGGCTGACCCTCGTGCTGCATGAGGTGCAGGTAGTGAGAGATGAGCATGATGCTGTTTCTGGCAGCCACACCGGCTACGGCGATGAAGCCGACCAGCGTGGCGATGCTGATGTTATTCAACTTGAACCAGGTAAAAACCAGTCCGCCGACGAGTGCGAGCGGGATGTCGCATAACACCTGGAAGGCAAAAAACGGTGTGCGAAAGTATCCATAGAGCAGGAAACCGATCACCACCAGCACCACGGATGTTAGGATGGCGATGCGACGGGAAGCATCTTTCTGTGCCTGAAACTCACCCTCGTATGCGATGAAGTAACCTTCAGGCCGTTTAACCTTGGCGGCGACTTCCCTCTGGAGCCGCTCCACCAAAACGCCGGCATCGCGAGCCGTCGGCTGAATTGCCACGGCGAATCGACGTTGGCTGTTTTCACGGCTGATGTTGTTAGGTCCCTTGGCTTCGCGAACATCGGCCACCAGTGAAAGCGGGATGTGCCGCCCGGTGGTGGTTTCGATGGGAAGCTCGGCGAGTTTCTCCGGTGAATCGCGCAATTCCAGTGGCAACCGCGTCACCAGATTGATGCTGCGTTGTCCATCGCGCAGTTCGGCGATTTCCTCGCCACCGACGAGCGAGGCGAGTTGATCGTTGAGATGGCCGGGAGTTACGCCATAGGCTTTCGCCCGGGCGCGATTGGCCTCTATCCGGAGTTGGGGAATCGACGATTGCTGGTCAAGCTTCGCATTTTCCAGACCGGGGATTCCTTTGGCGACACTCTGCACTTCGGTTCCAAGTTGCCGCAGCGTGTCAAGGTCCGGACCAAATATTTTCACCGCAATCGGCGCGGAAACCCCGCTAAGCATGTGGCCGATGCGATCACCCAGTGGGCCAGTAATCACACTAAAGGTTCCGGGAACTCTGCGGGTGCGCTGGCGGATTTCCTCCAGCACTTCGCTTCTCGGCCGCCCTTCGCCCTGTTTGAAATCCACATCGAATTCGACGCTGGAGACCGGCACGACATGATCGCCCCGCTCGGCCCGACCGATGCGGCGGCCAACCTTGTTGACTTCCGGCACTTGTAGAATCTCCTCTTCCAGCGCCGCGCAGATCTGCCGCATTTGCGCCATCGATGTGCCCGGCGCAGCGGTGGCCGAGACCATCGCCGTCTCCTCCTTGAAGGCTGGCAGGAAATCCTTACCCATTTTCGGATAGAGCGAAAACGAGGAGGCAACGATGATCAACACGATCATGAACAGCAGATACGGCTGATTGAGACCGAAGCGCAGCAAGGTGTTTTCAAGCAACCATTTCATCCCCCGCGTGATGGGGCCGTCCTTGTGTTCTTTTCCCTCCTTCGGATTGAGCAAGTAATAACAAAGCACCGGAATCACCGCGAGCGACACGATGAACGAGGCAACCATCGAAATGATCGTGGCGATGGCAATGGGCGCGAAAAGTTTTCCTTCAACCCCACTCAGCCCCAGTAGCGGGAGAAAGACCAAGATGATGAGCAAGGTAGCATAGAGAATGGAGTTTCTAACTTCTCCTGACGCCTGCGCGATCACCCTGATCCGGGGGTGCGGTTTTTCCAGGGCGGCGTTTTCCCGCAGGCGCCGATAGACGTTCTCCACATCGACGATGGCATCGTCCACGACCATGCCGATGGCGACAGCCAAACCGCCAAGCGTCATCGAGTTTACCGAAATTCCGAACCATTGGAATGTCAGCACGGTGATGGCGAAACTCAGCGGCATCGCCATCAACGTGATGAAGGTCGTGCGGAAGTTCAGCAGAAACAGGAAAAGCACAATGGTGACCATAATCGCGCCGTCACGAATGGCATGTTTGAGATTGCCGATGGCGTGCTCGATGAAGTCTCCCTGACGAAATAGCAGCGTGGGTTTCACCCCGGCGGGCAGCGTGGGCTCTAATTCAGCGATCGCCTTTTCAATTTCCTCAGTGAGGCGCAACGTATCGAATCCAGGAGCTTTGGTGATACTCATGACGACGGCGGGCGTGGTGGTTTTTTCCGGCGAAACGGCGATATTGGCGTCACCTCGCATCGGCTCGATTCCCCACACGACTTTAGCCACGTCGCCAATCGCGATGGGACGGTCGTTGACCTTCTTCACGACGGTCTCCGCAATATCATCAAGCTGCGTGGTCATGGCGAGATTTCGCACCATGATCTCGGTGGATCCGACATCGATGAAACCTCCAGTGGTCGTACTGGCCGACTCGACAGCAGCTTTTTTAAGTTCTTCCATGGTGACTCCATTTGCCTGCATCCGCCATAGGTCCGGCTGGATTTCGATGCGTTTCACGCCACCACCCATGTTGAGGATTTCAGCAATTCCGGGAATGCTCTGAAGGCGGCGTTTGATCGTCCAATCCGCGATCGAACGCACCTCGCTCGGAGGAAGATATCCCGGCTCGCCCTCCTTGATGGTGGAACGCACGCCGACTAACAGGATCTCCCCCATCAGCGAAGCCACGGGCGTCATGAAAGGTTCGGTTCCTTCCGGCAGTTGTTCGCGAGCTCCTTGCATGCGCTCCTGCACCATGGTGCGGGCCTTGTAGATATCCGTTCCCCATGCAAACTCGGCGAAAACCAGTGAAAGTGCCACGTCCGTGTTGGAACGTAGCCGAGTCAATCCGCCCACGCCCATAAGCGCGCTTTCAATCGGCTGGGTGACCCGGTTTTCCACCTCCTCCGGTGCGAGGCCGGGAGCTTCGGTGAGGATGGTGACCGTTGGTTTCGTTAGATCGGGAAGCACCTCCACAGGCAACTGCGTGACGGTGCGGTAGCCCATCACCAGTAAGATGATGGATAGACCGATTATGATAGGCCGGTTAGCCAGCGACCAGATGATCAGTTTGTTCAGCATGGGTCAGAGCTTTTCCGGTTGGGTTTTACCATCATCCTCATCGGAAGTGGCTCGTCTTTTCGTGAAGAGGGATGCCAGCAGCAGCAGGAAAAGACCGCCGCTTACATATTGCACCGGCGGATTCCCCGGCATGTTCTGCTGCCTCTTCTTCTGCTGTCGGCTCCTTGCCGTCGGCGGCGTGTTTATGACCGTGTGCGGCATCAAGCGCTTCGATCAACGAGACGGTCCCGCCGCCTGCGAATGAAAGCGAGTAAGCACCCCGGGTGACGACTTCATCCGCCGGGAATAGTCCCTTGGTGATTTCCACGAAACGATCATTCATTTGCCCGACTTGCACCGGTGTCTTGATGAACGCGTTTGGGATGTCGAAGTGTTTGACGTAAACAAAGCGGTTGCTGGCATCTCCCTGAAGTGCGGCACGCGGCACGCTCATGACGTTGCTGCGTCGGCTGAGCACCACGGAGAATTCCGCACGCATATCCGGGCGCATCCTCAAGTCTGGATTGGCCACGCGAAACACCGCGTCGATGGTGCCACTCTCGCGGTCTGCCGAGGTGCCGAAACGAAGCATTTCACCTTCGATGATCTGGTTTCCGAGGGCTGCAACCACGATGTGGGCTTTAGAGCCGGGTTTCAGTTGTGCGGCATGATGTTCCGGCACACGGGCGATGGCATAGACCTCGCTGAGATCGGAAATATCTAGCAACTCCTTGTCAGGCTCCACCGGTTCACCAAGCCTCACGTGGGACTGAACGACCAATCCTCCGATGGGAGATTTCAAGTCAATGACGGGTGGTGGATTGCCAGCCTGACGGCTTTCGACCCGGACCATGATCTGCCCGATTTCCACGATGTCCCCTTCCTGAGCTTCCAGGCTGATGACACGCCCGGAAATACGACTGCTGACCACGGCGTGGCGCTCGGGGATTTCCGCGATGCGCCCAAGGGCAAACACGGTTTCCTCAAAATCATTTTCTTCGGCCTCAACGGTTTCGATCCGGAGGTTTTTGACGCCGTTCTCATCGAGAACGATGGTGTTGGTGTTTTCAGCAGCTTGTAGAAACAAGGAGCCCGTCAACAAGGTGAGCGAAAGGTATAGAGATGTGATTTTCATGAATGCTTTCAAATCGTTAGATTTAATATTTTCCGAGAGCGGTCTCGTGACGCACGCGGGCGAGATGGAATTCGCGCAGGGCATCAAGCTTGGCTGCGGAGAGTTGCAAACGTTTCTCGCGGGAGCGGAGAACGGACTGGATTTCACCCTGGCCGTTGCGGAATGCGTCCTCGGCCAGCTTGCTTTGTTCATCGGCAAGAGGCAGTAGCGTGCTGTCAATCTCGCCAATCAGACGCGACCATTCAGCCATCTCGGCGCGTGCGGCTTCGGCTTCCAGCTGAATACCGCGGCCAAGGGCTACTGCTTCTTGTTCCATGCGTTCCTTTTTCGCTTCAGCCTCTTGGATCGCACCTTCATTCAGGCCAATAATCGCCTCGTTCTCGTATCCTTCGGGTGCGTCCTCTGTGCGTTCGGCCGCTGCAAAAAAACCGCCTTCAACGTCGTCATAACGACGGGCTCTCTCTAACACAACGCCTTGGGCGGCGGCTTCCGCGTTGAGTTTTGCCGCCTGAAAGTCGGGACGTCTTGCAGGATCGGCCGCTTCGGATGGAAGCGACGGACTGGGCAAGTATCCGCTCACACTAAGCGATTCCCCGGGACGCATGCCGAGCAGAGGTTTCAATTGACCGACGAGCGCGGTTTCGCTGGCGTCGAGTTGGCGGATTTCCATGGAAAGACTGGCGGCCTCCAATTTAGCTTGGCCGGCATCGAGCGCCGAACCTTCACCCTTCGCCGCAACCTCAGATAGAAAATCGGCAAATTTCTTGGAAACCCCGGATTGCTCTTGCAGCAATTCGCGGCGTTGGCGAGAGGTCATCACCTTCACCACGGCCTCGCGGACCTCGCCGATGATCCGGCGTTCGACTTCGCGAACTTCGGCTTCGGAGGCTTTGAATTCGCTGAGCGAAATCTCCTTTTCCAAACGAAGCCTGTCGGTGACCGGGAAACGCTGGGAAAAACCGACTTCGAGTTTGCCCTCATGGAAGCGCGAGTTGCTTTCGAATGAAGTATCAAGCTCCGGATTTGAGATCCGGCCGGACTGGTTCATACGGAGCGGACCCTATCGCCAACGCTAGCGAGCGTGACGACCACGGTGGGCTTTGCAATGAGCGGATGAGCCGTGAAGGCACAGGCCAACAGGGCGATAAAATAAAATTTGGACATGATATGTTTGAGATGATGATCGCCATTCCCAACGCGGGAGATAGGCATGAAATCAATGAATTAAGTTGATAGACTCCGAGCGCAAAACGCCCAAACCGGGGAAGGACGCCACGCCAACTGGGCGCGACGGAGCGTTAAAAACAGATGCTCAAATCAACGGCGGCCTGTCCGAAGACAGATACGGCCCCTCGGGAATCAATGCACACTCAGGGTGCAAACGCAGCCGATACGAGGCTGGCACCGCTAACCGACATGCGAGCTGATGGTCAGAAACCAGCGGCAGAATATGGCAGCATGAACCACCTTGGTGGTGATGCTCCGAAGGACAATTCTTATCATGCGGAGCATCGCACGGCGCGTCATTTCCGTGATCATGACCGGAATGGCAATCTTCCATCATCGTCGTCAGCACCTCGCAAGGATCATGCGCCAAGACGCGAAGTTGCAGCCCAAGTAGGACAGCAACCACCATCAGCCATGATGCGAGAGTTTTCATTGCGCGGGGAAACGAATAAGCGAAAACCCGCTGATCACAAGAAATTTCATCCGACGCACGCATCACTCCGGCAGGTGTTCGACGCAATACTCACGCCCGTTGCTGCCGACGCGGAACTCCAACTGCGGATCGCTTGCGTCCGTCCGTCCGCACACCGAGCATGCGTGAAACGCCTCCTCCTCAGGTTCCTTCGCCGCGTTGAATCGCTTCCGCCGTTGCGCGGACTCAATCACCTGCGCTTTTCCACGCAGCGCGGGAATCCCCGCCCAGATCAGATAGTTTGCATAACCCAGTAGATAAAACGGCAGCATGACCCAGCTATTCAGAATCCCCAAAAGCAGAAACGCCGCCTGAATCCAGGCCAAAAACCGTATCTGCACCGGCAAGATGAAAAACATCAGGAACTCCACTCGCGGAAACAACGTCGCAAATGCGAAAAACGACGCGCCATATAACAAAAACCCGGAACCAGCCATCGCCCCCGGAAGCAGGAAATTCGCGACAATGAGTCCGAGGATTCCGCAGTAATAAAACATCGTCGCGCGAAACACCCCCCAAGCGCCCTCCAGCGCATCGCTCATCATGAAAGCGATCATTACCATGAAATAGAAAAACACCGCCCCCATCAGCCCCATCCCCGCAAAGCCGGACGACGAAAATAAAAATGTCACCACCCGCCAGACTTCACCGGAGAAAATCCTCGCCCGATCGAACTCCAACAACATCCCGATGTCCGGCCGCACCATTTGTAACACATACACCAAGGCGTGCAGAATGGCGTAGTAACGCAGGAAACCCGGAAAGGATAATCCACCAAAGCGGCGTTCGAGTCGGTCAATTCGTGACATGTGCCGGACAACATCCCGATTTCCCGCAGATTGACAAGTCCGAGTCCCCTTCTCAGACTTCGCCCCGTCATGCAGGAATTGAAACGCTCACCGCTGGAAAGCGCCCATCAGGCTCTCGGAGCCCGCCTTGTCCCCTTTGCCGGCTGGAATATGCCGGTCCAATATTCCTCGATCATCGATGAGCACAACGCCGTCCGCTCCAAGGTCGGAATCTTCGACATTTCCCACATGGGCCAGTTCCTCGTCAGCGGCTCCACCGCCGCTGCCTGGCTCAACCGGATGCTCACCAACAACATCGCCAAAATCGAGCCCGGCCAAGGCCAATACACGCTCATGCTCAACGACATGGGCGGCGTGATTGACGACCTCATCGCCTACCAAACGGCGGAAAACGATTACTTCCTCGTGGTCAACGCCTCCATGATCGATGAGGATTTCTTCTGGATGGCCAGTCATCAGGACGAACAAGTCACCTTGCGCAACGAGAGCGATCTCTGGGCGGGAATGGCCATTCAAGGACCGCTCGCCGCAGAACTCTTCGCCGAAGTCTGTCCTGACGAAGTCCTGCCGCCGCGCAACGGAATCACCACCACCGCAGCCGGAGCCATTGTTTGCCGCACCGGTTACACCGGCGAAGACGGCTTCGAGTTCTTCTGCCCCGCCGACGACGGCCTATCTTACTGGGAAAAATTCCTGTCGGCCGGGGCCGCCCCCTGCGGTCTTGGCGCACGTGACACGCTCCGCCTCGAAATGGGCTACCCACTCAACGGCAACGACCTCTCGCCCGAACGCACCCCCATCGAAGCCGGCCTCGGGTTTTTCTGCGATCTCAAAAAAGCCGACTTCATCGGCCGAGAAACCCTCGCCCGCCAAAAATCCGAAGGCCCAGCCATCAAACTCACCGCCCTCCAATACACCGAAAAAGGCCCACCGCCACGCGCCCATTACCCAGTCGCCTCCGCCGATGGCACCGTCATCGGCGAACTCGCCAGCGGCGCACTCTCCCCTTCCCTCATGGCCGGCATCGGCATGGCCTACCTTCCCGCAGAATTCTCCAAACTCGGCACCGATCTCAACATCGACGTCCGTGGCCGACTCTTCCCCGCCAAAGTCGTCAAAAAACCGTTTTATAAGAAATAAGATCGTGGATCGTGGATGAAGAATCCGCCACTATTTTGCGATCCTCCATTCACGCTCCAGCCTCTTCGATCCTCTATCCACTATCTCCAATCCACCATCTCTCCTATGAACATCCCATCAGACCTCCGCTATTGCTCTTCTCACGAATGGGTCCGCCTTGAAGGCGACATCGCCACCGTGGGCATTTCCGATCACGCTCAGGAAGAACTCACCGACGTTGTCTTCGTCGAATTGCCCGCCAACGGCCGCACCGTCGATGCTGGCGATCCATGCGCCGTCGTGGAATCCGTCAAAGCCGCCAGCGACATCTACGCCCCGATCAGCGGCGAGATCGTCGAGGGAAATCCAGATGTCGAAAGCGATCCATCGCTCGTCAACACCGATCCCTACGGCAAAGGCTGGATCTTCAAACTCCGCGTTAAAAACACAGCGGATGTCTCCAGCCTCATGGATGCTGCTGCCTATCAGGCGCATATTTCCTGAGGACGCTCGCTAACAAAAAAACTCGCTCTACGAGCTTCGTGAATTTCGATTCACGAGTTCTCGCAAATACGCTATCACCATTGCGTAACGGGCCAACGCGCAGGAGGGAGGCATGGCGCTACTTCGACTTTGCGTTCATTGGCGTCCTATATTACCTCGCACTGCGGAGTTTCAACCGGTGTTTGCGTGAGAGTCCGTCGAGCATCATTGCGACGAGTGTGCTGCTCATGCTGTAATCGGGGACACCGAGGGCTTTGCCCGTGACGGAGTCATAGTTTTCGCTGATGCCATTTTTGATGGCATTGGCGATGGTCTTATCGGCGATGTCTGCGGCGAGTTCGTGGTGGCCGTAGGCGGCGAGGCCGGAGGAAATCTGATAGTTGGTGGGCGGCCAAACATCGCCGCGCCAAAACCCACCGGATTTCCAGCGGCTGTCGTTGCGGTCCACGGTGGGCAACGGCAAAGGTGTCTGCCAAGCGGGAGAGGCGAGCACTTCGGCCATGCGTTTGGCCTGCTCGGTCGTGGGCACTCCGGCGTATAATGGAATCCAGCTGCCGATGGTGGCGACCGGGATTTTTTCGAGAGTGTCACGTTTAACGGAGAGGAAGGTGCCGGCCTTTTCGTCCCACAGGTGTTTGCGCATTCCCTCGACGCCCTTTTCGATACGGACCTTGCGACGTTCCGCCATTTTCTGGTCGCCCATGATTTCCGCGAGGCGGACGAGGCTGCGTTCCGCCATGATGAGGTAGGCATTGTTGCCGGGCACGCAGATGTCCGCATACCAAGCGCCTTCGTTCGGGCCCTTGCGGGTTGGGTGAGAGGTCATTTGCATGCCGTCCATGTTGCACTCATAGTCGAAAGTTTCCCATTTTGCGTGCTGCACGTTGCCGGTGTAGGCACCGAGGGTGATCAGGCCGTTGTTGTGGAGATCGCGCTCACGCCAATACCAATCGTGGAAGCGTTCGAGGCGGCCGAGGCAGAGTTCGAGGAGCTTCTTATCACCATTGCGGCGGAACACGCGTTCGACACCCCATGCGAGGATCGGGATTTGCGAAAACTGTCGTTGTTCCTGCGGCTCCGTTTTGATGGCCACCGTAATCATGTCACGGGCATATTCAGGTGCCGTTTTGTTCCAACGGTCCTGGAAATCCCAATAGTTTAGGAAAATTTCGCGGATTTGTTTCTCCCTATCAGGAAGGATACTCAACAAATCCACAACGAACATCGTATCCCAAATCCACTGACCGAGATAGTGCGGTCCGCCGGGTGTGATCCAATTGCGCTCGATGGGCGGCATGGGCGGCCTGATCTTATCGAGCACGCACTTCTCCATCACCCGCTTGGCAAGCGCGAGAACTTCCGGGCTGTCCGCCTCAAAAAGTGACGCCACATCGAACGGCGTGGCTTCGGGTGCGCCCACCTCCCGCGCGTGGGTGATGCGGGGAACCGAGAAGGCCGCAGCCGCCAGTCCCGCCTTGGCTAGGAATGCGCGGCGATTTCCGGAAGATGGCATGCAATGTTGATCAATCATAAATGGGTGTGAGGAAGATGGGAATCTTGCATGTGAAATTGCATTCCTTGAGCGTTCGATAGAGTCATTATTTTACGTATATTCTCAAAGATAGCACCTCATGACGCGCGGCGTGATGCCGGTGAAAATTTCCCAGACGATGGTTCCTGCTTTTTCGGCGATTTCGGCCACCGGTATGTTAGGCCCAAATATTTCCACTTCGTCGCCCTCATTCACTTCGCCCGCACCCGTCACATCGACCATAATTTGGTCCATCGTCACCCGCCCGAGAATCGGACAACGCCGACCGTTGATATATACCTCTGCACCTTTTCCGGAAACATGTCGCGGATAGCCGTCCCCGTAGCCAATGCCAATCGTGGCAACGCGCGTGGCTTGAGTGGTCACAAACTGTCGACCATAAGAAACTCCATGTCCTGCAGGCAAGGTCCGCACCAAGGTCACCCGTGATTTCAAGGTCATCACCGTGGAAAGCTTGTCCTGATAGAGTGACAACGGCGAAACACCGTAAAGCATCAAACCCGGTCGTGTGAGATTGCACATACCGCGTTCATAACCAAGCAAACCGGCACTGTTCATCAAATGCCGCCATTTGAATCGCCCCGGGCCGCCAAGTGCTTCGAGGACGGCCTGATAGCTGGCGATCTGCGCGCGAGTGAATTCATCGTCCTCGTCCGCCGATGGCAGATGCGAGCCAATGCCCTCGATTTCCAAGTGCTCAAGCCGCTCCAAACCACCCATCAAGTCCGGCAACTCCGCCAACAAGAATCCACCCCGTCCCATGCCCGTATCCACGGCGAGATGCACCTTGAGCCGCTTGCCTGCTGCTTTCGCGAGTTCGTTGAAATGCGCCGCCTCCTCCACTGTCGAGAGACATGGAGTCCAGTCCCTAGCGACGATTTCTTCACGCTCACCAGCCCATGTCGCCCCCAACAAATAAAGCGGCGTTGTCACCCCCGCATTGCGGATCCGACGTGCTTCGCCGACGTTTGCGACTCCGAAATAGGCGATGTTTTCGTCAGCCAGAGCCTTTGAGATTTCCTCCAAGCCGTGACCGTAGGCACCAGCCTTGACCACGACCATCACGTCGCAGCCGCCACTCGCATCGCGGACCACTCGGAGGTTTCTTCCCAGCGCCGCGAGATCGATCTCAGCCCACGCCCTCGGCAGCGAAACAGGAAATGGTGCGTTCACGCCGGGAGAGTAGATCGTTCGGACGAACTGGCAAGAACCGGATTGCTCGACACTCGGCACTTGCCCAAGCGCTGGACTCCGGCATGTTTCTGCGGGATGCGACCATGGTTTACCACTTGGCTTCTGACGACGACGATTATCGCCGCCGCTCCGCCATCGGACGCCGTTCCCATGCGGATGATCTCGGCACCGGCGGTTTCACCAGATGGAAAATCGATGGTCTTCGAGTGGTCGGAGGATCTTTGGACTGCCTCGATCGATGGCGGAGAGGCCAAACG
>JFJP01002310.1_pt1 | contig 11510 bp, 9 predicted proteins | sample 431651 | NCBI WGS metagenome assembly JFJP01 (sample SAMN02602958, study PRJNA72255) | Microbial mat metagenome, whole genome shotgun sequencing project. | biome: fresh water; feature: sink hole; material: water; isolation source: purple microbial (photo- and chemosynthetic) mats found in... | reverse complement strand
TACCCGTTCCCCGACTATCCCGCCAGCGGAACCGCCATCAAGGTGGGGCAAGGGATCTATTGGCTGAGCACGCCCCTGCCCTTCCGCTTGCGCGCCATCAATTTATATCTGCTCGAGGATGACGACGGCTGGACTATCGTCGATTGCGGCTATTCGCGCACTGACGTTCGCGCCCAGTGGGAACAGGTCTGGGCGAGCACCCTGCAGGCCAAGCCTGTGACCCGGATCATCGTGACCCATTTCCACCCGGACCATGTGGGCAATTCGGCCTGGCTGTCCGAACGCTGGAATTTGCGTCCGTGGATGACCCTGGCCGAGTGGCTGACGGCCAACCTGGCGGTACAAAGCCTGAATAACGACAACATTGAATGTCGCCATCAGTTCTATATTGCCAATGGCCTGGACAAAGCCCATCAGGACGTATTTCAGGCCGGTGTGGTTCCCTATTCGCACGGCGTGCGCTTGCCCTCATCATACAATCGCCTGTCTGACGGCGACGAACTGTCCATCGGCGGACGCACCTGGAAGGTCATCGTCGGTCAGGGCCATTCACCGGAGCATGCCTCGCTGTACTGCGACGAAACCGGAGTGCTGCTTGCCGGAGATCAGTTGCTGCCGGAGATCACCACCAATGTGAGCGTCTGGCCGAGTGAGCCCGAGGCCGATCCACTGCACCTGTTCCTGCGCAGTTTGCATCGCTTCAAGGGCATTTTGCGCCCCGATACCCTGGCGCTGCCATCGCATCGGCGACCCTTTCGCGGCGTTCATGCGCGCATCGCCGAACTCGAGCATCACCATGCCGAGCGCCTAGACACCCTGCTGGCCGTAGTCGCCAAGGGGCCGGTTAGCGCTGGAAGCTTGATACCCCATCTTTTCCCGCCCGGACTGGATGGGCATCAGATCAGTTTTGCCATGGGCGAGGCTCTGGCGCATCTGAATTATCTGGTGAACAAAAGGGTGCTGCGTCGCTATGTTGACCACGGCGTGACGCACTTTGCCCGCAACGAAATCAATGACCCCATTGCAAATTCTGCATTGATTTCGCGTGATTGAATCCTGTTATGCTTATATGATTTCACCAACTGAACATTCTCGCCGGAAGGAATGTGCTGATTGGGGGAAACAGAATAAAAATCATCAGGGCGATCATGGAGACAATGAAGAAGGGCAGAGATCCCCTGAAAATATCCTCAAGCGTCACATCATTCTCAGCGACGGCCTTTGCCGCATAAACACACAGTCCAACCGGGGGTGTGATCATGCCGATCTCGATGGCCACAATGACAACCACGGCGTAATAGATGGGGTCTATACCCATGCGGCCCAGAACCGGGTGCAGCAGCGGAATGGTGATCGTCAGCATGGAAATCGAATCAAGGAAACAGCCCAGGACGAGGTAGACCATGGCGATCATGCAGAGAAACCCGACCGTCGACAGGTTCAGCGCGATGATCAACTCGACCGTACGATTGGCAATACCGGAAAGAATCAGAAACTGGGAGAAAATCGCCGCCCCGCCAAATATCAGGAAAATCATGGCCGAAGTCCGGGCGGTTTCCTTGAAGGCGGCGACAATATGCGGAAAGCTCTTCTTTTTTTCGAGCAAGATCAGCAGCACGAGGACTATGAAGGTCGTTATTGCGCCGGCTTCAGTCGGGGAAAAGACGCCGCCGAATATGCCGCCAAAAGTAATTATTATTACAACTGCAACCGGCCATAGATCTCGCAATCCCTGCATTTTCTGGCGCCGGCTGAATGTCTCCTGATCTTTCTGCTTGACCAGATCGGAACGGAATCTTGCATAAAAATATATGGTTAATGAATAAAACAAGGCAAGGACCAGCCCGGGAGTGATGCCTGCGATCAGCAGCTTCCCCACGGAGTCACCCGAAAGTATTCCATAGACTACCATCAGGATGCTGGGCGGGATGAGCATGCCGATGAGGCCGGAAGATGCGCAGATCCCGTAAGCCAGCGATTTGTCATAGCCTTGCTTGCGCATCTCGGGCGCAGCGATGATTGAAAATACTGACGAAGTGACTATGGATGATCCGCAGATCGTGCCAAATAGCGTACAACTGGCCACCGTCGCAATGCCCACTCCGCCCTTGAGGCCGCCTATCCAGTGATTGAGCGAGTTGAAAATGTTCTTGCTCAGATTGCCCGCCGTGGCCAGGTAGCCCATGGCGATGAACAGGGGAACGGTGATCAGGGCATAGGAAGCGACCTGACTGTAGAACACGTTCATGGCTCCCCATAGGGCCGGTTCAAGACCTACCAGAATCATTGAACCGATCAGGCCGATGAATCCGAGGGCTACGCCAATATGCACGCCGAGCAACAACATTGCCACTAGAACTGCTATACCGATCAGACCTATTGTGAAGGAATCCATATCAGTTCCTTCCTTGTTGTAGGACTGTCGAGTCGGTCAAGACCAGAAACATCTGATAGGCGCATTCGATCGCAATCATGGCTGTTCCCAGTGGCATCGCCAGCTTGCCAATCCACCAGTACAACTTGATGGCGGCCAGCATGGTTTCATTGATCCTGAAGGATTCCCAAAAATTTAGACCGCTCATATAAGCCATGATCGAAAAGAAAATCAGTCCGACAAGGTAGGCAAAACAGGAAACCCATTTTTTAGGATTGCCGCTGATACGCTCGGTAAGCAAGGTGACACGGACATGGCTACCGGTTGCTAGCGCGTAGGCTAAAGGAAGAAACACGACATACGGCTGAATGAGTTGGCTGATCTCGACGGACGCCGGAAACGGGGCGGAAAAAACATAGCGGAAAAACGTGTCCGCAACAATCATCAGCGTCAGGCACAACAAGGACAGGCTTGATATACCGACAAAAAGCATTCTCAAAAAACGCAAAAATTTTCCTAGAGGATGTTGCATCTCATTACTCATGAGTATCCTCGTGGATCATTTCATAGGCGGCTTTTTCCAGAGAACTTTTCGTATACAAAAAAACAAATTCACAAGGCTCATCGAACGGGTTGGAAAACCAGTGCACGGCGCCCTTGGGTACCCAGATCGTATCGCCACTGGTGACGACCGTTTCCTGATCGTTGACCCCGGCCACTCCCCTGCCCGAAAGAATGTACATGATTTCTTCGGCGTTCCGGTGAATGTGTTTTTTGTGAATTGAGGTTTTCGGCTCATACTTGCTGTGGCCAAAAGTTATTTCATTCGCATTCACTGTTTCCTCATCGACCAGAATGGTACGCGAGGCTCCGTCCAGATCCTTGATTGGTTCATTACGGCCATCGGCCAGTTTGAGTACATAACTCGCTGGAAGCTGCATATTTTTCTCCATCAAATTTCACCCCCTGCTTTCAAGATACAAGAAGAGCCCCCACGGATGGTGGCGGCTCTTCAATGAGGGCAATGATTACCGATTTGTTGCGTCTCAGGCTCTTACTTCTTGACCGCCCATTTTCTCGGCCACTTGTAGCCCAGTTCGGTGGTTATCTCCTGATAGCGATTCATGATCTGCCAGCCCGGCAAACCCTTCTGCTCCATCTCGAGCGCCCATTCGCTGGGAATGTCCTCTACCAGGGCCGCCCACTTGGCTCGCTCTTCTGCCGGGAACTCGGAGAACGTCACTCCCTGGGCCTTCCACGAGTTCAGGATCTTGTCGCGCCATTTGCCGGACAGTTCGCTGGCCATGGCGATCTCGGCTTCCTTGCCGGCGTCGAGCATGATCTTCTGTATATCCGGAGGCAGCGACTTGAATTTTTCGAGGTTGAACAGCAGATCCCAGGGCGCACCGACCATCGCCTCGACTTTGATGTAATTGCGGGCCAGCTCCTGTACTTTGAAGGCATTCATGTGGGTGATCGGATGGAAATCCATTTCAGTGACACCCGATTGAAGCAGATTGTAGCGTTCGCTCATCGGCGCAACGACGGGCACTAACCCGGCGGCTTTGGCCCAACGCCCGAAATACTGCCCGATCAGACCGATTTTCCTTCCCTTCATGTCGGCCAGTGAAGAAACCGGCGCCTTGCTGATCACGTCATAGGGCATCGTCACGAAATTAGCGATCAGGAGCGCATTCTGTTTGGCCAGTTCCTCACGGAAAGCCGGAATTTCCTCGTAGATCTGCCGTGTCGCCTTATTGACCATGCGCATGTCGGTCGGGCCAAACGGAATGACATAGTGATACGGGCCGAGCGGAGTTTTTCCAGGGGTATAAATCCGGCAGCCGAGAATGATGTCAACCATGCCTTTCTGAAGAATGTCCAGATGCGCGATGGGAGCGGCTAGTGACGAGCCCCAGAAGGTTTCAAACGTAACCCGCCCCTTGGTTCTTTCGGTAACCCTATCCATCCACCATTGCACGCCATCACTGTCAAGAACCTGCCCCGAGGGTGCTGAAACAGAAGCCAATTTGAGTTTGATCGGTTTATCATCAGCAGCGACGCTGGCTGGCGATACGAGATAACAAATAAGCGCGATTATTAGAGACAGAGATTTAAGCAGCATTTTTTGCATTTTCTATTCTCCTGACAGTTAAGTGGATACAATATCCACTATGCCTCATTTTTTATCGATGTCAAGAAAATGTTGCGATTATTGCGCCGTCCGGATCGGTAACTCGCCAACTAACGAACCCCGAAGTCCGGCTTCGCCAGTACAACTTCATGCTAGTGGTAGCATCCGGACTAGGTATATACCATCACCGTTTCTCTTCAGCAGACTCTCAGCAAGAACACAACTGAAAATTTGTGCCAGCCCAGTTTATTTATCCAGTTCGGTAAGACGTTTTGCGATGTCTTATCTAAAAGGGGGAGAAAACAATCAGAAGCAGCGCGTTAACTTCCAAGGTCTGTATTCAATGCAGCAGACTTTTGGGTAAATAGGCGAACTCTCCCGTTTCCATAATTCGCACTTCACCGTCTATTACCATAGAGCATTTTGCCTTTCAGCATTATGGCAATCTGATCATTGGGATGGGCATGCGGCTCGGCTTAAGTCCCGCAATCGCACCATGCAGGTCGAGCATGGCATTGCCGAGCGTGATGCCTCTGCGCGTCATTCCCGCCGGAGGGTCGCACCGGGTTCATTATCCTGCATGATTTCATCCCATTTTTTGGAATATGACATTGCTAAAAACTGCTTAGCTGATGGATTTCACAGGTTGATTAAGTGGCAGGATCACATTTACGAAATGAATATTTTTCGTATTATTGGATCCAATATCCGGCATGCAATAAATTTTGATATTGTCAAGCATTACTCCATTCTGTGCGAGTTCATTTGCCGTGGTGGCATCGGGCAAGTATCATCAATTTTTCACATAGGAGTTTAGCCATGATTGTGGGTCAAATAGCTGATTTAGCCAGCCAGAAATCCGTTGTTCCGGCGGCCATCGTACGTGCCATTGAAGCTTTGCAGAAAGTTGATTTGGGCAAGATGGAGCCCGGTCGCTATGAAGTCGAAGGCGACAAGCTGTTTTATCTGGTTCAGGATGTCGAACTACGCACGATGGACGAAAGCAGGACCGAAGCCCACAACAAGTATGCCGACATACAGATTCCGTTAAGCACCAGCGAGCGCTATGGATTTTCGATGCCGCAAGCGAACCTGGCAGCCGTTGATGATCAGCTTGAAGCAAAGGATCTGGCTTTCTACCCGGCACCAGCCAATGAATCCTTCATCAATATCAACCCGGGCGCCTATGTGGTTTTCCTGCCGAAAGAACTGCATCGTCCTTGCCTGGCCATCAAGGGCAAAGTCATGATCCGCAAGGTCGTGGTCAAGGTACATGCCAGTCTGTTAGGTTTATAAACCACTGCTGCTGTACGACTAACGGGCTTGGATTTGGCGCCACCCCCACATTATGAAAGTTGCTGGCCTGCCCATTACCCTCACCCCCGGCCCCTCTCCCACAAGGAGAGGGGAGGTTCGTGAGTCGCTGGCGCGACTTTCAAGCTAATAACAGACTGATCCAGCGGTTCAATTCCCGGCAAAGCCTCCAGCCAATGGAGGCTTTGCCGTTTTACGGTGCTTGAAAAAATGTACTGTATTCGCTATATTGCTAACTCGACTTAGCTTTTCATCGGGGCAATCATGCGCGACCAGGTATTCGTGGGAATTGATATTGGTTCGGCCAGCGTACGCGCCGGGATTTTTGATCTCGCCGGCCAGCGTCTGGCGTTTGCCGTACGACCGATTCAGCAGTTCCATCCACGCCCGCTTTTTGTCGAACAGTCCTCGGCCGACATCTGGGCACAAACCTGTGCGGCAGTTCGTGAAGCGGTCGCTACGTCCGGAATCAATACGGCCAGAATTGCAGCCATCGGGGTTGATGCAACGTGTTCGCTGGTCGCTGTCGGTAATAAGGGGGAACCGGTTTCCGTGGCCGAGAACGGCGATCCCGCGCACGACATAATCATGTGGATGGATCACCGTGCTGCAGAGCAGACGGCGGCCATCAATGCCACCGGGGACGAGGCGCTGGCTTACGTCGGCGGTGAAGTCAGCATCGAAATGGAACTCCCGAAAGTGCTGTGGCTCAAGCAGAATTTCCCCGAGCGTTATGCAGCAGCATGGCGTTTTTTTGACCTCGCCGATTATGTGGTCTGGCGGGCAAGCGAAGCGGATGTGGCGAGTATTTGTACGCTCACCTGCAAGTGGAACTATCTGGCCCATGAGAACCGTTTCAGCGAAAACATGCTGCAGGCTGTGGGTCTTGCCGACATCACGGGCAAGATCCCGCCTCAGGTCTTGCCTCTGGGTTCTCCGGCCGGGAAGCTCTGTCGTCGGGCCGCTGACGAGATGGGTTTGCCCGCCGGTATCGTTGTCGCCACAGGAATCATCGACGCCCATGCCGGTGGCCTGGCACTGACCAGCACGGCACCGAACGGAAGTCTGGCGATCATCGTCGGCACCTCGAATTGCCATATGGTCGTGAGCCCTGAACCGGTCATGGTACCGGGCGTCTGGGGGCCTTATTTTGGCGCCATGCTGCCCGGTTACTGGCTGAACGAAGGCGGGCAAAGCGCGGCCGGCGCCCTGCTTGACTGGACCTTGCGTCAGAGCGATGCCTGGCCTCTGCTCGAAGCGACCGCCAAAGCCGGGGGGCGCAACATCTATGCCGTGCTCAATGACTGGCTGGCCGATCTGGAGTCTCGTGAAACATGGCCAACTCGTGATCTGCATGTACTCTCCGATCATCACGGCAATCGCTCGCCGCGCGCCAATCCCGCTGCGCGCGGCGTGGTCGTCGGCCTGACGCTGGAACAGGGCCGGGATGCGCTGGCCAGACTGTATCTGGCGACCCTGCAGGCCTTGGCCTACGGCACCCGACACATCATCGAAAGCATGAATGCTGCCGGCCACAATATCGAACGCATCATCATGTGTGGCGGCGGCACCAAGAACCCCTACTGGCTGCGCGAAAATGCCGATGCCACGGGCTGCGAAATCCATCTGGTCAGCGAGGAAGACGCCGTCACGCTGGGCGCCGCCTTGCTCGGCGCCGTGGCCTGCGGCGCGTTTCCCTCCCTTCCGGACGCGGCGGCTGAAATGGTGCGCCCCGGCGGCAGTGTCGCCGCGCGGCCTGAAACCAAGGCTTTCCACGATGCCAAATACGCCGTTTATTTGCAGCTTTATCAGGACATGGAACGTTGCCGTTCCGCCATGGGGGCATGGCAGTAAGTTGTCCATGCCAACTTCCGATCACTCTGCCGCGAGGTCACTGAAATGCTTAACCTGAATCTCCCCGAATCCAAACCCATGATCAAGGCCGGCGAAAAGGAAGTCCTGCTGGTCACCAACGCCGACCTGCGCGAATCGGCCAACGTCGAATGCTGGCCAGTGCAGCACAAATTTGAGGAAAAACTGGAACAGGCCTTGTCCGGCCGTTTCGGATTCAAAGCCAAACGTGCGCACCTGTACAAGGGCGACAAGAAACATGGCTTTATCAGCAGCCAGCGCGAAGGCAGCGATCTCTTTGCCGCGATCGATCCGGACGCACCGGTCATCGTTCTGCTCACCGCCTGGCAATACTCGCACCATCTGGCGCCGAGTCTGGCCAGGCACCGCGGCCCGGTGCTGCTGCTCGCCAACTTCGACGGCACCTGGCCGGGTCTCGTCGGCATGCTGTGTATGGCCGGTACCCTGACCAGTCTGGGCAAAGCGTATGCCCGGCTGTGGTCTGCCGAATTTGACGACGAGTTTTTCTTCAAAGGTCTGGAATCCTGGTTGAAAACCGGACAGATCAAGCATGACACGTCCTACCTGCATGCGGTCGATGCCACCCATCCGGCCTCCACCACCCCGGCCTGGGCCATCGGCAAAAAAGTCGGTGACTATGTGTTGCAGCACAAGGAAATACTCGGCCTGTTCGATACCTTCTGCATGGGCATGATCAACGGCGTATTCCCGCAAAAAGCGCTGGTCGACATCGGCATGCCGCTGGAAGGGCTGTCGCAGTCGGCGCTGCTGGTGGAAATGGCCAAAGTGCCGCAATCCTTGCGTGAAGACTGTCTGGCCTGGTATGAAGCACGCGGCATGAAATTCCAGTTCGGTTCCGATCCGGCCAGGGAACTGACGCGCGATCAGGTGCTCGAACAATGCGCCATGATGATCGCCATGGCACGCTTTACCCAGCGCTTTGGCCTTTCTGCCGTCGGCGTGCAATATCAGCAGGGACTGGCACAGTCCTGCGCTGCCTCCGATTTCGCCGAAGGCGCCATCGGCTCTGCTGACCGTTTCCCGATTCCCGACGAATCCGGCAACATCATCCGCGCCGGCAAGCCGATTCCCTGCATCAATGAAGTCGACATGGGCACCGCCATTCCGCAGACCATGCTCTGGCGCCTGCTCGACTCGCTCGGCCTGCCGTCCGAAACCACCCTGCACGACATCCGCTGGGGCAGCGACTTCGCAGGTACGTTCTACTGGGATTTCGAGATTTCCGGTTCGGTACCGTTCGAACACATCAAGGGTGGCATTGCCGGGGCCACCGGTTATCGGCAGCCGGCCATGTATTTCCCCAAGGGCGGGTCTTCCATCCACGGGCAAGGCAAGGCCGGACGCCTGATCTGGGCCCGTGCCCACTATGAAGGGACGCAGGTGATCCTGCACATCGGCACGGGAACGGCGGTGGAACTGTCGTCAGCCGAATTTGAACGCCGTCGCCGGGCGACCACCTACGAATGGCCGCTGCTCAACTGCGTGCTCGATGGCGTCGGGCGTGACGACCTGATGGCCGGACACCAGAGCAACCACATCACCATCGCCTATGTCGATGAGACAAAGTTGCAGGAGGTTCTGACAGCCTTCGTTGCGCAGGCATTAACCCAGAATATCCGGGTGCTGGTCGCCGGCGATGCGGCCAGCCGGCTTGGTGCATGACTTTCTCAGGATCAGTAATGAATGCAAATGACCCCTACCGGGGTGTCTGGCCGGTGATGCTGACTCCATTTGACGAGAATCGTGAAATCGACTGGCCTTCGCTGAAAAAGCTGATCGACTGGTATCTCGCCGCTGGCGTTAGCGGCCTGTTTGCCAACTGCCAGTCGAGCGAGATGTTCTTCCTGTCGGACGCTGAATCGCTGCAATTGACCCGCTTCGTTCTGGAGTATGTGGACGGTCGTGTTCCGGTGGTCGCTTCCGGGCATACCGCATGCGGGCTTGCGCAGCAGATCGAGCAGTTGGGCAGGATGGCGGAAACCGGCGTCGATAGCGTGATCCTGATCAGCAATCGCCTGGCCATGCAGAGTGAAGGCGACGAGGTAGTCCTCAATAGCCTGCAAAAAATCACTGCAGCCTTCCCAAAGAGTGTCGGTCTGGGCATTTACGAATGCCCGCAACCCTACAAGCGCCTGCTGTCAGACGAGGTGGTCAGCTGGTGCGCGCAAAGCGGCCGTTATACCTTCATCAAGGATACCTGCTGCCAGATTGAGACCATCCGCCGCCGCCTGGGGCTGATCAAGGGCAGCCGCCTGCATCTGGCCAATGCCAATGGGCAGACGCTGCTGGCCTCGCTGCAGGCCGGGTGTCACGGCTATAGCGGTGTGATGACCAACTTCCACCCGGAACTCTATGTCTGGCTGTGTGAGAACTGGCAAAAGGAGCCGGAAAAAGCCATCGTGGTCTCCGACTACCTGTCCACCGCCTCTCTGGCCGAGTATCTGGACTACCCGATCTGCGCCAAGGACTATCAACTTTCCATCGGCAACTTCAAGACCGTTGCCAGTCGCGCCAGGGAAGCCGGCAACTATTACTCGGCCCACTTCCAGAGCACCATGCAGCAGATGATGCATCTCGGTGAAACGCTGAAAAGACAGCTCGGTATTTTAAGCTGATACAGAGCTATGCCCTTCGGCTGCGCCAGTGCAGGCGGGCGGGGACAGCCCCCGACACAGGTTTTTTCCTGTTGATCAGGCCGATCAGGTTTTCCAGACTGGCCGCAGCCAGAGCATGACTATCCTGCTCGATGGAATCGATTTTCAACGGCAGACAATCGAGCAGATTGTGGTCGTCAAAGGTAATGATCCGTTTGGGTGCGATGTTGAAATGCCGGTTCTCGCTGATGAAAGCCAGCGCGCCTTCGAGCAGGGTGATGGCTCCGGTAAATAATACCTGCGGATAACGTCCCAGATCCTGGTAACACGCCTTCATCAATTCATAGCCACTGCTGCGCCGATAATCCCGGGCACGGACCCAGCCGGGCTGTTCCTTGATACCTGACTGGGACAGCGCCGTACGAAACCCCTGGAGGCGATCGATACTCGGAGAAAGATGCGGCTGGCCGCCAAAGTAATAGACTTCGCTGGCACCAGTCTTCAGTGCATCGAACACCAGTTCGGCCACGGCGCCTTCGGCATCGGTTATCACGAATGGCAGGGATGGGTTGTCCACCCGGCGATCGACCAGAAAGAGCGGCAGCCGGGCACTCCACTTGAGATAGACCTCCGGCTCGGGCGAACAGGGCACAATGATCAGTCCGTCCACTTGACGGGCAATAAGATGCTCGATACCGGCGATTTCCTGCTGCGGATCATCGTTGCTAGAAACCACCAGCATCTGATAGCCGGCCAGATGGCAGATCGGTTCCATGGCCTGCGCCAGACTGGCGTGGGCAAAGTTGGTTAGTTCCGGGATGACCAGCCCAAGCGTATTGCTGCAGCCCGAGCGTAACGCGCGTGCGGAGTGCGAAGGCTGAAAATTATTTTCGCTCGCCGTGGCCAGTACGCGTTCCTTGGTGGCAACTGAAATGCGGAATTGTTCGGCACGGCCATTGAGCACCATACTGGCTGTCGTGCGCGACACCCCGGCCATGCGGGCAATGTCGTCAATCGTCAGTCGCTTGTATTTGCTCATTGGTAGGCTAATTCAAAGCAGGAAAAGATGAGCGCACCGCTTGTCATGCCGACGTGCTCATCTGTGTGAGGACTATTGTGTTACATAGCCCATACTGTGAGGCAGCCACAATACGATTTCCGGAATGGTTGTAATGGCCAGCAGTAGCAACAACAATCCAAC
>JFJP01041122.1_pt1 | contig 11511 bp, 8 predicted proteins | sample 431651 | NCBI WGS metagenome assembly JFJP01 (sample SAMN02602958, study PRJNA72255) | Microbial mat metagenome, whole genome shotgun sequencing project. | biome: fresh water; feature: sink hole; material: water; isolation source: purple microbial (photo- and chemosynthetic) mats found in... | reverse complement strand
GTCCCGAAAGTAGTGGCAAACTCAACAGCCCTTGGAATATTGCCGCCGATTTTACGATTGATATGAGCTTCAATTCAATGGAAATCAGCACTATGCTGGTCGGTTATTCAAAAGATAAGAATATTGAAATGGATATTCCGGCAATATCTGAAAAAATCTATTACTACACTTCGGGCTACCCATATTTGGTGAGCAAAATGTGTAAAATTGTTGATGAGATAATTTTGCCTGAAACAGAAAAAGGAGTTTGGGATTTAGCAGATGTTGACCTTGCATTTCGGAAAATAACATATTCGGGATACAGCACCACCTTGTTTGATGATTTAGCAAAAAATCTTGCGAATTACCCCGATTTGTATGATACGGTTTATAACCTTCTATTCAACGGAATGGAACCTCCGTACGATTTGGGTGATACAACTGTAAATCTGGCTATTTTATACGGAATTTTTGCCGATAAAAATGGAAGATGTAAAATTCATAACCGAATTTTTGAACAAAGAATACTATCCATTATTATCACTAAACAAATGCAAATCAATGCCAAAGAAGGCATTTTTTCGCCACCTTTGCCTTTAGGAAAAGGATTAGATGTTTTCACGGTTCTAAAACGTTTTCAAACATTCATGAAAGAAAATTATTCCAATCGCGACGGAAAATTTTTAGAACGACACGGCAGGCTGATTTTTCTTGCTTTCCTTAAACCTATTATCAACGGAAAAGGATATGAATTTAAAGAACCGGTTGTAGGCGATGAACGTAGAATGGATATTGTAGTTGTATTTGAAAATCAACGATATGTAATTGAACTAAAACGCTGGGAAGGTGAAGAATACCATCAACAAGGCTTACAACAACTTAGCGATTATCTTGATATCTATTCACTCAAACAAGGCTTCTTGCTCATCTACAATTTCAATAAAAATAAAGAATATCGCCACGAAACCATACAATTTGCTGATAAAGAAATATTTGCGGTGTGGGTGTAAACCCCAAACGACAAATATCGGTTCATAAACCAAAACAATGAAAAATTTCCCATTAGTAACCATTATTTCTTATCAAAATGAAAAAGACCATTGCCTTGTTTAGTTTAACGTTTCTTTTCGTACTGTTTAGTTTCAATTCGTGTACCGATGAAGACATTGACCTGATTCTCGGTATATTAGAAGCAATTACACTCGAAAACGGAGAAACCGTTGGCTTGGGATTAGTAGAAGATACTGTTGCCACCGCCACCATTCCAAACGATATATATTTGGCAGGCGAAAGCACAACTTTGCCATCGAAAGTAGATTTAAGTCCATATTTTCCGCCCATCAAGGCGGTAGGATACTATGTAAAATCGGCACTCGAAGCCATTGATTTAGAATATTCTTCGGCACAGCTACAAAGCGAGGAATACCAATTTAGCCCCAAAGATTTGTTTTTGTCCATTTCCAACCGTGGTTCAAATTGCAACGGTTCGTTTATGGGTGATGCTTTCGATGTGCTACTCAACAGAGGAATTGCCACTTTGAGTGATGTTCCTTATCAAGACCTTGGCAAATGCGCAGTTAATTCGGCTTCAAATGAACCGCTTGCAGCTCCGTATCTAATTGAAAATTACCGCAAAATATTTTATCGCAATCCAGACGATGTATGGTCGGGAACACCCACTGAGGACATCAACACGCTGAAAAGCTATTTAGCTCAAAACCGCCCTATTGCCATTTGCGCCAAACTTGGCGAAAATTTTATGAAATGTAGTAGCAGCGAAGTACTCAAGTGGGATACAAAAGATTACAAAGGACAGCATTCGTATCATGCCATGAGTTTGTGCGGATACGATGATAGCCGAAATGCTTTTCGCGTTGTAAATTCGTGGGGAGAAGACTGGGGCGATAACGGTTTTATTTGGGTGGATTACTCGTTTTTTGTCAACCAGTTTTGTTATTTGGGCTATGTAGCTAAAAACATACCGTCAAACTACAACCCTTACGATGACGTAGTTACATACAGTGGAGCCGACCTAATTTCGTGGAATTTGGTTGACGAAGATTATACCGATGCAGAAAACCCCTACCGCAGGTTTATAACCTACGATGTGTACAATGTGGGAGATGAAACGGTGTATGCCATACAAGACTGGAGTATTCTCTACGTGTATTACAATGCCTACGATGCCACAGATTACGGCATTTTGATTTACGACTATTACTCCGATGATTATGGCGACAATGACAATCACTACGGAGTTATATCAGATGATACAGGTTATGGTTCGTCAGAAAATTGGTGGAATAATATTGATGTACCTTCCAATACCAGTGCTGCCCAAGCCCTATTGGGCTCCGAAAATTTTTCGTTCGATTACGATTTACCTTCAAACCTTACGGGCAAATACTACATGGTGTTAATTGCCGATGGATTTAACGCCATAGAAGAATACAACGAGGCAAACAACTATTTGTATTTCAGCGCAGAAGATAATCAACCACTGAATATAAAAAATGGTGTGATACTCAATGCTCCCACAGCAAAAAGTGCCAACACAAACAAAAGCAAAACCATGTATATAGGAATGGAATCGCCCAAACAATCGGTATCGGTTGGCAGAAATAAAAATGCCTACACTACTGATGAAATACGCAAACTGATTGATTATCAAAAGAAAACAGGAAATATGGATAAAAAGATAAAAGAATATCAGTTGAAATTGAAACAGAAGGGCTTGAACACAGAAAAGTCTAAAAATCAGACACGCTAACAAGCAGAAGTCTTTGGTTCGCTAATATGAAAAAGCTAAAAAAATTAATTCGCGACATTGATGTCAACCTGAAAGAAATTATCAGCAATTTGTTTGAACCATTCACACAGTTCTTATTTCCAGACATTTATCCTGAAATAGATTTTGAAGCTGGATACGAATTTTTGGAGCAGGAGTTTCCAAAACTCATGCGAGGAAAATTCAAAAAAGGGACTCGCATAAACGACAAATTGGTAAGGGTAAAACTTAAAAACGGAAGCGAAACATATCTTTACATTCACATTGAATTACAGCACCTTCCAGACGAAGAATTTGGTAAGCGAATGTTTACATACTATTACAGAATATTTGATAAATATGGAGAAAATATCACTGCTTTAGCTGTTTTCACAGGTTCAAACAAGCGGTTTGAGCAGCAAAGCTATGTGAGCAATGTATTCGGTACCGAACTGTTGTACAGATACAGGTTATATATTGTAAATCAACAAAATGATGAAAATTTAAGCAAGTCCGAAAATCCATTCGCACTTGTGGTACTGTCGCTTTTATACGCCATAAAATCGGCAAGCAACGAAGATCGTTTGCAATATAAAACCAACGTAATGCGTTTAATGCTAAAACGCAAATACATACGTGAAGACATTGAAAAAATGCTTGCTTTTTTGGCAAATATTATAACTTTGCCAAAAGAATTTGAAAAGCAATTTATTGACGATTTAAACCAACATATAAAAAAGGAAACTATGGTACTTTCGTTAGAAAATTACATAGCCAATGTTTATACTGATTTGGCAAGAGAAGAGGGAGTAAAAAAAGGAAAACTCGAAGGAAAACTCGAAGGAAAACTCGAAGGAAAACTCGAAGGAAAACTTGAAGGAAAACTTGAAGGAAAACTCGAAGGAGAAAGGTTAAAAGCTTACGAGTTTGGCTTAAGATTGCTGGAACATAACTACACTACAGAACAGATTGTTGATTTAGCTGCTATCACACAAGAGGAGATAAAAGCACTTCGACAATTATTATTGAAGTACGGAAAAGATTCTTACAATCATTTATCAATCAATTTGTCGTAATATTTTACTCCCCAAAAAGCTTCCAATTCATTCAGCGAGTTGGGAGCTTTTTTGCATCTATCAATAATGAAATATTCACTTCACATCATCTGCTTTTCCATCTTTTTTTTGAGTAAAGCATTGTTTGCTCAAAATGGTAGTATTGAGCCTATTGATAAGCAAAAAAGGCAACTTGTTGCGGCGTATCCTCAGCATTTGAAAACTGTTGAAGGCAATTTTATTGTCTGGAACGATGGTACTAAAATGGCTTTTAGCGATGGAATAGAGAAAAAATCGTTCGATGAAATGCTTCTAAATGCCTGTTTGAAAGACCAAATGCTGCAAACCTACCCAAAGGGCGAAATGAGTGCACCTCCAGCCGAAAATGAAGACGCGGGACGAATGCGTGATGAAACCTTTTTCAAAAAAATGTACGGAACCACCAAAGCCGATGTGCAAAAAAACTTGGTTGCCATTGATTGGTTGCCCAATAAAGCAAAGCAGAAAATTTGGGTAACAAAAGTGAACAATGTAGATAAGAAGCTGATGGCTATTTCGGCTGAATTAGAAAAACTACCCGATGAGTTTTTGCAATATGTTAAAAATCCGGCAGGAGTGTTCTATTGGCGTTACATTAGTGGAACAAAACGGCTAAGTTTTCATTCGTTTGGGGCTGCAATTGATATAAACACTCATTTTTCCAATTATTGGGTGTGGACAAAGCCAGATGCCAAAGGCAAATATGCCTACAAAAATAAAATTCCGATAGAAATTGTACTCATTTTTGAAAAATACGGCTTTATTTGGGGTGGAAAATGGTATCACTACGACACCATGCACTTTGAATATCGTCCAGAATTGCTCATCGAATAAACTTGTTTTCAGATTTTTGCCACCAAAACATACTTTTGTTTTTTACTTCACCTTCTGCACACATTTTCGCTTTTTTCTATACTTTTGCCCGTAATAATTCAATCAATTACAAACGAATAAATTTAAAAATCATGATGAAAAAGGTAGTATCGCTATTGTTGATTATTGCTTTTGTGGCAACAAGTGCCCTGAGAGCCGATGAGGGTATGTGGCTGCTAACCATGTTGGGAAAAAAACACGCCGACATGAAAAAGCAAGGTTTAAAACTCACAGCTGAAGACATTTACAATATCAACAAAGCCAGTTTAAAAGATGCGATTGTTATTTTTGGTGGCGGTTGCACGGGCGAAATTATTTCCGACAAAGGTTTGCTACTCACCAACCACCATTGTGGGTACGGCAACATACAGTCGCACAGCACAGTAGAACACGATTATTTGAAAGACGGATTTTGGGCAATGAACCTTGCCGAGGAGTTACCCAATCCGAATCTGAGTGTTACCTTTTTGGTTCGTATAGAAGATGTTACAGCCAAAATTGCTCCTTCGCTGAACGAAAAAATGACCAACGAAGAACGCAGAGCTAAAATTGGCGAAATAACAAAAGAATTGACCAAAGCAGCCACCGAAAACACCCTTTACACTGCACGAGTTCAGCAGTTTTTTGGCGGCAACGAGTTTTATATGTTGGTGTACGAAACCTACAAAGATGTTCGTTTGGTGGGAGCACCTCCTTCGTCAATTGGCAAGTTTGGAGCCGATACCGACAACTGGATGTGGCCTCGTCATACCGGAGATTTCAGTATGTTTCGCGTGTATATGTCGCCCGATGGGAAGCCCGCTGAATACTCAGACAAAAATGTTCCTTTAAAACCTAAACATTCGTTGCCAGTATCGCTCAAAGGAGTGGAGAAAAACGATTTTGCAATGATTTTGGGCTATCCGGGTAATACTGAGCGATATATGACATCATTTGAAGTAGAAGAAATTATGAACATTACCAACGTAAACCGCATAAAAATTCGCGGAGAGCGTCAGGAAATTATGATGGCTGATATGCAAGCCGACCCAAAAGTGCGCATTCAGTATTCGAGCAAATATGCCCGTTCGAGCAACTATTGGAAGTATTCAATTGGTCAAAACAAAGGACTGAAACGCTTAAATGTGTACGAGCAAAAGCAGGCTATTGAAAAGGAATTTGAAACTTGGGTGGTTGCCGACAACACGCGCAAAGAAAAATATGGAGAAGCGTTGAACATGATAAAATCGTCAATCGAAGGTCGTAAAGAGCTGATACATACCGAGCAATACTACAGCGAATGCTTGGTGCGCGGAGTTGAGATTCTGTATTTTGCCAAAATGGTAGCCGAAGGAAGAGCTATGTTTGGAATGAAAATAGAAGATTATGTTGAAAACTTTTACAAAGATTACAACATGGAAACCGATAAGAAAATTTCGGGAGCCATGTTCAAATTGTTTGCCTACAATGTGGACAAAAAATATTTTCCTTCGATATACGATGAAATTGGCTCAAAACATGGTACTTGTGTAAACTATTCGAACTATATATTTGAGAATACCATTTTTACCAACAAAGAAAAGGTGCTCGAATATTTGAAAACCAAAGACAAAACAATGATTGAAAACGACCCCGCATTGATTGCAGCCCTTGCCATTTCGGAAAAATACGATAAAATCAGAAAAGATTTAGAGGCGTTTTCTACTTCTTTCTATACTGGACATCGCCTTTGGGTAGCTGCTTTGCGCGAAATGCACCCCGAAAAACTTTACTACCCCGATGCCAACTCTACCATGCGTTTAACTTACGGTACGGTAGGCGATTACAGTCCGGCTGATGCCGTTAAGTACGAATTTTACACCACTCTCGATGGCGTAATGCAAAAAGAAGACCCCGATAATTGGGAATTTGTTGTGCCAGCGAAATTAAAAGATTTGTACAACAAAAAAGATTTCGGTCAGTACGGACAAAATGGCGAAATGCGCGTTTGTTTTACCACCAATAACGACATCACCGGTGGAAACTCTGGAAGTCCTGTGCTAAACGGCAAAGGCGAGCTTATTGGTTGCGCTTTCGATGGCAATTGGGAGGCTATGAGCGGCGATATAGCATTTGAAAACGAATTGCAGAAATGTATTGCGGTGGATATTCGCTATGTGCTTTTTATTGTAGATAAATTTGCCGGAGCTGGGCATTTGGTTCAGGAAATGAAATTAGTGAAATAAGAAAAAACTGTCGAAAAAACTCAACTTTCCGAACGGTTTAATCTTTCGGAAAGTTGATTTTCAATCAAATCAACTAAAATAAACACATGAAAACAATAAGCATTTTATCCGTCTATTTATTTCTGATGTTTAGTAATATCTCATATTTCGAAAAAAAAATTCCGAATGGGAGTTCGCCAAAAAGTATCAAAGAAATTGCTTGCCCAAGCGGTTTTGAACGCATTGCGGCAGATAAAAATTCGTTTGCCGAATATCTACGAAATTTGAAACTAAAAACCGACAACAACACCGTTTATCTCTACAATGGCAAAGCCAAAGGAAATCAGCAAGCGCAATTTGCTGTGCTCACTATTGATGTGGGTACTAAAGACTTGCAGCAGTGTGCCGATGCTGTTATGCGACTCCGTGCCGAATATCTATTTGCTCAAAAACGATATGCCGAAATTCACTTCAATTTTACCAACGGGCAACAGGCAGATTATACAAAATATGCCGATGGCTATCGCCCTGTATTTAAAGGAAAATCAACCACTTGGGTAAAAAAAGCTCAACGCGATACTACCTACAAATGCTTCAGAAATTACATGGATTTGATTTTTAACTATGCCGGAACATGGTCGTTGCAAAAGGAGCTGAAAGCCGTTGGCAGCTTAGATAAAATGCAAATTGGCGATGTGTTTATTTACGGAGGCTTTCCGGGGCATGCCGTAATTGTGGTAGATATGGCGCAGAACAAAACAAGTGGTGAAAAGGTGTTTTTGTTGGCACAAAGCTATATGCCTGCTCAGGAAATTCATATATTGGTAAACCCCAACAACTCAAAACTTTCGCCTTGGTATAATCAGAAATTCGATGGCGATTTATATACGCCCGAATGGACATTTCAGCAAAATTCGTTGAAACGATTTGAGTAAAAAATGTACGCTTTTTGGCAATTGTTTTTCATCTAATAAATTCCTATCTTACACTTTCCCAGTTGTTTATCCAACATTTTTGCATTAGGGCATACCCGTTCGAGTGCTTGCCAATAGGTGGCACTGTGGTTTTTTACTTTTGTGTGCACCAGTTCGTGAAGTAGCACATAATCAATCAGTTCGTCGGTTAAACCCATCAAATGCAAATTGAGGTTGATATTGTTTTGAGAAGAACAGCTTCCCCAACGACTTTTTAAATTTTTAACTGAAATATTTCCATAACTAAAACCATGTTTTTGAGCCAATTGCCACAATCGCTGCGGGAGATACTGCTTTGCCTCCGCCCTCCACGTTTGCTCAATAGCGTAGCGAATGGCTTTTTGTACAAAATCCGATTTTATATCCAACGTGTTGGGAATGCGCACAGTAAGCATTCGTTCCGAAATTCGTGCAACTACTTTTTTGCCTTCAATTTTTTCTAATTTTAGTTGATGAAAATGGGTTGAAAACGATGTATCGAAATCAAAATCGGAATATTTTTTCTCCGTCAGTTGGAGTTCGGTTAATTTTTTTAAAATCCATTTTTCCTTTCGCTTCACCAGCAAGAGGGCTTCGTTTAAATTTCCGAGTTTGGGGATAGATACATTTACCGGCTGAAATGGCTGTATGCGAATGCTATAGTACCGTTTTCCGGCACTGCGACGAAACACCACTTCGCCAATATTTTCGATTATTTCTATGTGTTCTGCGGAGCTGGAGTACATTTTGTTTAACGTTTTTTAAGGTTTTTGCAAACAAATTAAAACAATGAATCAGAAAAAATATTCGTTTTAAAACATATTTATTTGCATCATTCATTCAAATCAACTGTTAATCAAATCATTTCAATTATGAAAAAAAGTATTTTGATAATAATTGCATTCGTTGCCGCAAGTACTGTTTTTGCGCAACAAAGTTCACAAAATATTGTATTCAATACCACTCACCACAATTTTGGAACAATAAAAGAAGTGAACGGTTTGGCAAGTTTTGTGTTCGAATTTACCAACAAAGGAAACAAGCCTGTTATTATTTCAAACGTAGAATCATCGTGCGGCTGCACCACTCCTACGTGGTCGAGAGCAGCAGTGCCCCCCAATAGCAAAGGGCAAATTACCGCATCGTTCGACCCCAAAGACCGTCCGGGAAATTTCGACAAAGAAATCACCATCACATTTAACGATGGTAAAATGTCTAAATTGCGTATATCGGGCGATGTGATTGCAAAAGACAAAAAAATTGAAGACATCTACAAATTCACCATTGGCGATTTGCGACTGATTTCCAATAAATTACCCTTTGCAAAAATTAAACGCAGCGAAACACGTACCGAGCATTTGGAAATTGCCAACACATCGAAACAAAATATTCAGCTCACATTCAAAAACGTACCCCAACACCTAAGCATAAAACAAGACCCTGCAATACTAAAACCCAACAGTACAGGCTCAATTACAGTTACTTACAATGCAAAAAAGAAACAAGGAACGGGTTTTTTGAAAGATAATATTGGGGTGCTTGTTAATGGTAAAGAACTGGAAAACAATACCATTCAAATTAGTGCTACCCTCGCGGAATAGTTTGTAAGTGCATCACACAGGCTTTGCAATCGAACTGCAACTCCAAACGGCTTTGATGGTTGACCAAAAAAAGCGGTTCTTGGAGTTTTTCGCTTGGTTTTTGTTTGTGGCACTGCCGCATTTCCCATTTTATGCAATAGTGTGTGGTCATTACTTCTTTTTCTGAATCGGTTTTTTGCAGTTCAAAAGCCGGTTCAATATCTGTAACCCCGTGCCGTGTATAGAATTTTTTGGCTAAAGTGTTGGTTACATTGCTTTTGTACGATAATTCAGTGAGCGGATAAGCCGCTTCGTTGGGGGCAAAAACAAATTCTTGTCGCGTATAATTTTTTTCCCTTTCGGCAAAAAGTTGTTCCAAAAGTAGGCGGCGGATTTCATTTAATTTCGATGTAGGAAAGAAATAATAATTCTCATTCAGAATTTTTACCTCTTTCACCCAAAATTGAGTATCACCGCTTTTCATCAATTGAGTTTCGATGGTTTGTTTTGCCTTCTCCCGATTTTTTGCCTCTACTTTTTCTTCGTTCAATTGCATAGATACCTCATTTCCAATTGTATCATAAGCCTTAAAAGTCAACCCTTCGGGCGTTTCATCTACCGAAATACGTATTTCAATTTTCCGTTTTGCCACATCGGTTTGCAGTTTGCGCTGAAAATCTGTATCCAAATTTCGATATACCATAGCACCGGCAAAAATATCGTTGAGGTGGTTGGGGTAAACCCTGTTTTTTACCGCAGTATTTACTTTTATGCCCTTCAATTCGCCATTCTTATCATAAAAAGTTAATCCATCGCCATTGCTAATTGCTTCATTGGTAGCTATTTCAAAATACGCTGGTGCAACCCTACTCACTTCGCCCAACTTTTCGCCCACCCATTTTGGGCTGTCCCAATTCGACAAAAATTCTTTTCTTCCGTTGATAAAATACGGAGTAAAATTGCGGTTGAAGGTTTTATTCAGATTGGGGACAATGCCTCCAACTATCTTTCCATCAGAAGCTTTTGTATATTTATTGTTTTTTTCGATAAACGAATTGAGTACTTTTCGGTAGTGTGTAACGGTGTTTCGCACATAGTTTTCGTCTTTGAGCCTGCCCTCAATTTTAAACGACATAATGCCCGCTTCAGCCAAAGCCGGAATTGCTTCAGAAAGGTTGAGGTCTTTTATCGAAAGCAAATGTTTGTTTTTTATCAGTATGTTTCCTTTGCTATCTATCAGATTGTAAGGCATTCGGCAAGGTTGAGCACACTTGCCGCGGTTGGCACTGCGTCCGCCAATCGAATGACTGAGGTAGCACGCACCGCTCATGCACACACACAAAGCACCACCTACAAAAAATTCGAGTTCGCAGTGTGTTTCGTTTCGTATTTGTTCTATCTGATGCAGAGGCAGTTCGCGTGCAAGTATAATGCGCTGAATGCCCAATCGGTCTAAGAATTTGATGTGTGGCAAGTCAAAATTGTTGGTTTGTGTACTGGCATGAATGGCAATAGGTGGCAGAGGCATTTCCAAAATTCCCATATCCTGAATAATAAGCGCGTCGGCTCCGGCGTGGTATATGTTGTGAATTATTTTTTGCGCATTTTCAAGCTCATTTTCGTAGAGAATGGTGTTGAGAGCCACAAACACTTTTGCGCCAAATATGTGGGCATATTTTGCCAGTTGCTCTATATCGGCAATGGTGTTGCCAGCCATAACACGGGCACTAAACTGAGGTGCACCAATATACACGGCATCGGCACCGCAATCAATTGCAGCCATACCCGATTCGAGGTTTTTTGCAGGTGCAAGAAGTTCTAATTTTATTTTTTTTGTATTCAATGTCTTTTGTGATTAATTTTTATGTTTTAATGAAGCTTTTTAGCCTTCAAGGAGCATTTTTAAATCATTTTCGTTTGGTAAAATCCCTTTGTATTGCAATGGAATTTCTCTACTTGTTTTATACGATGCAACCCCCATTGCTTTACTATAATCACGGAAAGAAAATTCAACAACTTTATCATTTTTTTCTTTGCATAAAATTATCCCAATTGACGGATTTTCATGTGGTTGTTTAACAT
>JFJP01024698.1_pt1 | contig 11514 bp, 5 predicted proteins | sample 431651 | NCBI WGS metagenome assembly JFJP01 (sample SAMN02602958, study PRJNA72255) | Microbial mat metagenome, whole genome shotgun sequencing project. | biome: fresh water; feature: sink hole; material: water; isolation source: purple microbial (photo- and chemosynthetic) mats found in... | reverse complement strand
TGCTTCCTGGCCATGCCTCGGCGAGGCGGGGGGGCTTCGTAGGAGTCTTCTTGGGGGTCGTCGTCTTCGGGGAGACTCTCGGAGGTGTCGTCTGGTGCGAGGGAGTAGTCTTCGTCGTCTTCTTCTTCTTCTTCGCTGCTGGAGGGTCTGGCTTTGTTGCGGCGGTTCGCAGGTTTCTTGCGGAGTTTGGGCCGCTTTTTTGCTTGTTGTTTCTTCTTGCTGCCTCCGTAGTCTCGCTTCCAGTCTGCCGTGTTGTTCGTGAGTATCTCGTTGACGGTGCAGCCCATGAGTTCGCAGACGCGCTCGACTTCTTCGAAGTGCGGGGCGTCTCTCACGGCGAGCTCTGCTTCTTCGAGCGAGTCGAAGAGGTCGAGGATGTACTTGTTGTAGATGTCGAAGTTGCCCAGCGTGGCCAGCGCGCTGTGGAACTTGAGCGAGACCGGGGCTTTGCTCTTTTTGTACTGGCTGGAGAGCAGGTGGTCGATGGCCGAGGAGAGCGCGAGGTTTCCGAAGGCGACTTCGAGCTTCACCTGGGGCTTCTCTTCCTCGGAGTCGCTGCTGCGCTTGCGGACGATCGCGTGGAGACACAGGACGAGCAAGTCCCAGAGCTTCAGCGCTTCGTAGGCTCTGCGCAGGCCGTTGAAGTTGATTTTGTTTTCTTTTTTGATGAACGGGTGGGTGTAGGCTTCGATGTTGCGCAGGAGCACTTTGAGGACTTCTGCGAGCTGCGCCACGGGGTGGTCGGGTTTGTAGAAGAAGAGCAGCAGCAGGTTGTACTCGAAGATGCCGAGACAGCCTTCGAGGGCGACTCTGGTCTCGTAGTCTGGGGGGTAGACGACCTGCTCTTTGTTCACGAAGAGTCTGCCGGTGTCTACCGCGAGTCGCTTGTGGAAGCTCGACAGGTAGCCTTCGCCTGACTGCTCGATGCAGGCGGCCTTGTCGAAGTTCCAGACCAGGTCCAGCAGCACCTGTCGCTCGAACTTGTACTTCGCAGCTGTAGCCGTGAGCTTCTCGAGGATCGCGAACTGCAGGTTCTCCTTCAGCAGGCGACACTCGAACTCGACGATCTCGCGCAAAAGCTTCTTCGCTGTCGACCGGACTTCGAAGTCTGGAGATAGCACGAGAGAGAAGACTGCCACGAAAGAGAGTCGCAGCTGGATTTCTTTTTCGAGCGACAGCGCTCGGACCACTTCGAGCGATCGCAGGCAGGTCTTGACGTCGAGGTCTGCCGAGACTTCGAGAGACTCGATGAGGTGCGCCGAGTTCGCTCGCCAGAACTTGATGAAGTCTTTGCTGATCTTCGAGGTGTTCAGCAGCGAAGTGGACTTGCGCCTCAGACGCGACTGCTTCTTGTTCGTTTCTTGGTTGCCCTGCAGGTCTAGGTCTGAGACGAAGAGGATGCCTTTGAAGGTGTAGGTCTCTTCGCTGACGAACTTGCCCATGAGTCCGAAGAGGTCCAGCTCGACGACCTCGTCTGTCAGCTGCGCAGACTCGACGCCGTGTTTGCGGATGAGCACGAAGACGGTGCCGAGACAGAACTGGAAGAGCTCTTCGTCTTTGAGCTTCATGAAGTCGAGCGCGAGGCCTGCGATGAGCTGCAGCACGCGCAGCTCGAGCGACTGGTCGATGATCGAGATGAGCTCGAAGATGGACGAGAAGGCGATCTTGAGCGGCAAGAGCACTTTCTGGTCGTAGGACTTCTTGAGGTTCAGCAGGCCTTCTCTGCTCGAGTCTTTGCCGATCAGCTGCATCGTCTGTCGGACTGCAGTGACGAAGCTGATGCTCTTCGCCAGCAGCGAGGACAGCTCGTCGTTCGAGTCCAGCAGACTCGAGACCACCACGACGACTCGACACAGGTCTCTGAGCTTCTCGATGGGCTTGTTCCAGAAGCCTTCCAAGAAGATCCTGAAGAAGCCGCGCAGTTTCGCCAGGTCGTCTTTGTGGTAGCTGCTGCTGGCCAGGCCGTGCTGGGTCACTGCCCAGCAGACGGTTTTGCTCTTGAGGATGAAGAGGTCGCTTTCGACGTCTGAAAGCACCTTGATGATGAAGTCCGGGGTCACCTTCTTCTGCAGACTTTCCTGCAGCCGCGGTGAGGCTTCGGAGTAGCGCAGCGTGGCGTTAACCGCGACGAGGACGTCTGCCTGCTCGAGGGTGGGACTCCCGGTCATCGAGAGCAGGTCCAGCACGAGCTCGACGGACTCGGGGGTCTGGCTGGCATCTCTGGAGAAGTACTGCTTGGCTGCTCTGTTCACGATCTTCTTGAGCTCTCTGTGCAACTCGCCGTCTTCGAAGTCTCTCGAGAGCAGCTGGCGGATGCGGCCGACCATCTCGACCAGGTTCAGCGACTGCAGTTTGAAGGTGTCTACTCGGCTGAACTTCTTGCTGATCTTGAATGACTTCTTCGACGGCAGCTTCGAGACGGTCGGGTCTGCTTGCTTCGATTTGAAGAGCAGGTTCATCACCAGCAGACCGACCTCTTTTTTGGTCGCTTCGCTGTCTTTGCGGATCTCGCAGAGGAAAGAGACGATCAGTCTGAGGTCCTTCTCTTCGAGGTCTGCCGAGGAGACGCCCTTGTGTCCGTCGACTGCTGCAGCGACCTCTTGGATGGCTGCCAGTCTGACCTGTTCGTCGGAAGACCTGAGCTGCGCCAGGAGGACCGAGAAGTAGGGCTTCTTCATGAGCTGCACCTTCGAGTTGAGGGAGTCTCGGATGACCCTGCCCGCGATGCGGAGAGCGGTAGACCGGATGTCTGCGAAGGAGTCGTTGGCCCGCATGGCGACGAGTCGGAGGAACTGGTCTGCGGTGTCTTTGGCGAAGAAGACGCCTCTGAAGGTGTGGTAGCACTCGAAGAAGATGCTCAGATAGCTCGCTCGGATGTAGTCGTTGTGTTCGGAGTTGCACATGATGTAGATGAGCTTGATCGACTTCTCCAAGTGGCTGTTGAGTTCTTGGCAGAGCACCAGCTGCAGGAAAGCGTCTCTCGGGGCTGCGGTCGGGTTTCTCTCTTTGGTCCAGGCGAGCGCGCAGAGGCTGTTCGGGTGTTTCTGGCCGTGCAGCTGCTTGAGTTCTTTGTAGTCGAGCTGCAGCGCGCTGAGGCTTTTCTTCTGCTGGGACTGCGAGCCGGCCAGGTTCAGGAGGACGGTCGCTGCGGTGGCGACCGGCGAGCCGTCTTCGGTCCAGCTGGCGAGGCCTTGGCTTACTGGCTGCAGGTCCGAGAGTTCCAGCGGCTTGCTCACTTCTAGCTTGGCAGTCTTCTGGACGAACTTGACGAAGAAGCTTCTGAAGTGCTGCTTGATGAACCTGCCTGACGCTTTGGAGGCGGTTTCTTTCTTGGTCTGCTTGATGACGTCCATGAGGAAGAGGTTGAAGGTCGAGAGGATCCACTCGAGCCAGGCGCAGTAGAAGGCGAGCCTGCCGGACTTGAGGAGGAAGCCCAGGAAGAGCTTGAAGAAGCGGAACCTGCCCTGGTCTTCCAGCAGTTCCCTCGCAGGCGCTTCGTCGGGCAGCAGGAAGACTTCTCTGAAGGCCACGTCGTCCATCGAGTCCACGGAAAAGGTGGCGGCGAAGCCTTTGCAGACGAGCAGGAAGCAGGCGTCCAAAGCGAGCGGCAGGTGCGAGCGCAGCGCGAGTTTTTTGCTGTAGGCGATGGACTGGGAGTAGACCGCGTCGACTTTGGCCAGGACGACTGCGAGGAAGAGCTTGAAGAAGCTCGGAGAGTTGGTCAGTCTGTCGAGGCCTTCCGCGACGTGTCTGTGCGAGGCAGGGCAGACGCGCGGGTCGAGCAGGAAGTCGGCGGCGACCGAGCAGAGGTCTATGAGCAGCTTTTCGTGGTGCTCAACTCTGGTGCGCAGCTCTTTGACCGCGAGGATCGAGTCGAGGACTCTGAAGAAGGAGTTGGCCAGGTCTGCGTCGAGGCTGCCGTCGAGGCTGCCGTCGGGGGCCTGGGGGCTGTCCACCGGGACCGGCTGCGAGAGGCGCTGGAGGGCCAGCGAGTGCTTGAGGTGCTTCGTGTAGGCCTCGAGTTCTGCGAGCAGCGGTTTGATGATTTCTTTTTGGTAGTAGTCGATGGCTGCCAGCATGAGCTTCTGCAGGAGCACTGCGGTCTGGAGCGCTGGCGGGCCCGGGTCTCTCTTGGACTCCTCGTCCATGGCCTGCCGCTGCTGCTTCTCGCCTCCGAATTTATCGAGCAGCGACTCCAAATACGGCGAGTGATCTTCCAGGTTTTGGCTCGCGAGGGTTTTGGATTTGTTTTTGGTGGGCCTGGTCTCGGACTCGAGGCCGTCGAGGGATCGGATGCGCTTGAGGTTGATGGCAGCGAGGATCTTGACGGTCTCTTCGAGGCTGGCGTACATGCAGGGCTCGAATCAGTACAATTGACTGTGGCGACTCGACTCGGATTGCTTAACCGCAGCTCAAGGATTAATTAACGCAGTGGAGAAGTAGAGAGGCCGAGGCTACCTGGGGCCGAAGGTCCAGGCGCTCTCGGCCTGCTGCTGGTTGCTCGCAGAGGCCTGCCAGACTTCTGCGCTGAATCTCGGGTCGGCTGGCTGCTGCTGCTGGGAGAACCTCTGCGAATCGAAGAGCGTGCCGCTCAGAGCTGTCGGCTCGTAGATCGGCTGCTGGTTCGATTGAAGGCTGGGGTATGGCGCGTCTCGGTTTTGAGCGTATCCAGAACTCGTGGGGACTGGGAAGGCTGCTCGAGACTCCTGCAGGTGGCTGTTCGGTCCGTTGTAGAACTGCGCGCTGGTCTGACTGTGGTGGTGGTGGCTTCGCAGATCTGCTGGAGGAAGAAACGAACCAGGGTCTCGGAAGCCTGGATGGAACGATGGGGAGAATCCTGCGTCTGTGAGGTTGGAGAGCCTGGAGTGACCGAAGCCTGACTGGAGAGGGTTGCCTGGGTTCACTGCGCTGCTGAACGCCGTCGCGGTGTGGTGGGGGCTTGGTTGGGTGCGGACTGGCAGACTGCTGCGGTCGGGAGCCGGCTGCCAGTGCTGCTGGGTCGTCGAGAGTTCTCCGGGCTGGTTCTGCGAGACGAACGAGCCGAAGAGGGATGGCCCGGTCCAGCCTGAGTCGAGCCTGTGGCCGGTTGGGTGGTTCGAGGGTTGGGACTGCGGTTCTCCGGGCTGCAGTCGTGAGTGGTAGGCCGAGGAGGCATCTGGGGAGTGTGTCGGGTGGAAGGTCGAGAGGAAAGCTCTAGACGGGGCAGGCCTGTCTGTGTGCCAGCCTCTGTCTGCGTCGGTCGAGCGGTGGCTGTCTTGCGGAGTGGGGTGCGGGTTGCCGGTATCCTCGTCCATGGAGTCGAAGAGGTTGCTGTTCAAGCTGTCGGAGTGCGTGAGGCTGGCTTTTTGGACTGTCTGGCCAGTCTGGGGCAGGTGCTGGGGCTGCTCGAATCGGCTGGCCTCTACCGGCAGTCGACTCTGTCCCCAGTGATTCGAAGAGTGGATGGGGTTTCCCTGAGCGCCTTCTAGTTGAGAGGCGAAAGAAAACGGCGGAGGGTCGTCTTGGATGTCGGAGTTTTCGAGGACCTGCACGGGCATGACCGGGGGGAAGCTGAGGGGGTCGAAGCATGTCTGGATTCTTCGGTCGCCAAACTGGCCTGCCTGCAGCTGGCTGTCTCCATTGTCGCTGGCGTAGGACAGGTGAGGAGCGAGCCGCACGGTGTTCTTCTCGAGGTTGAAGTGCACCTTCTTCACGCACTTTTTGGCTTCTTGGTTGTGGTCGGTTGGAGGGGCTTGGGGTTTGGGGTTCAGGAACTGCAGCTGCACCTGGCTCAGGGTCAGCTTTTCCTGCTCCTCTTCTCTCTTGTTCTTTTTGAGGATGCTCTTGACACGGTCGTGGCCGTACAGCTCGTCGAAGTCTTTGCCGTCGATGAACAGCTTGAATTTGCTGTCTCTTTCGACGACCGAGAAGATGCAGCCTTCGAAGGAGAGCTTGAGGTTGAGGTCGTCTCGGAACATTTCTTTCTTCTCGTAGAGAACCACTCCGTTGATGATGACTCGGTCTTTGCCGCTCATGGAGGACCGAGTGTACTCCACGAGGAATTCTGTCCCGTTTACTCGGAGCGTCCACGCGAACCTCTTCTTGGAGAACTTGACGACCTTGCCCACGTTCTCCACACTCAAGTTGATGCTCCGTATCGTCTTGCTCATCGATCTGTGCTGACTGAATTATTGGTCTTAATCAGCAGTGCGATGCATTCGGAACGCTCGTCTGCCTCCGAGCCTCTTCGAAGCGCTGGATGGCAGCTTGCATCGCACTGGTCTGCCTCTCAAGCTTCGCAGATTCTGGAAGCCGTCGACTGCCTGCGACCAGCAGTCGCGATCGACTCGGCTCTTGTCTTCTCTATTTCGCGCGCGAGATAAAGGAGCATTTCTAAATATTAGTAAAGAGAAGGAGCCGATGAACTCAGATTCCGAATTCGAGCTGGAGATCGAAGGCGACGAGGAGGCAGGCGGGAAGAAGCGCACGCTGGCAGACGTGCGAGCAGCGACTGCAGGGCTGTCTGTGGGCGAGCTGCTGCCGAAGCGCGACGCGATAGACGAGCTGTTCGCTGACTGGGACCCCCAGCTGCCCTACTCCTGCAAGCTGACCCTCGAAGACGTCTCGATCGGCGAGGAGAAGGCCGAGCTCAAAACCTACATGATCCAGATCCTCAAGAACCGAGACAACCTCTACGGCCTCTTCTGCCGCTGGTCCAGCAAGACAGGCGTCTCGGACTACTCGATCAACAAGACCGAGAGCTTCGACGAAGCAGTCACTTTCTTCAAAGAGAAGTTCTACGAGAAGACCTTCAACAGCTGGGACCAGCGCGAAATCTTCGCAGCAAAGCCCGGAGCGTACCGCTGGATCGGCAACTACCGCGAAGCCGAGACAGGCGCGATGGACCTGGAGAGCAACCCCGAGAAGCGCGCCGTCCGCGAGAAGCTCCGTGCGCTCTCGCAGAGGATCCGCTCGCAGACGAACCGACTCTCTCGCGAGCTCTCCTCGACGCTCAAGCTGCTCTTCGACCTCGACGAGTCCGAGGCGATGCTCGACAGCTTCTCGATCAACAAGGCGAGACTCGGCCTGGGCGACCTCGACCTCCGGAACCTGCTGCGTGGCCACAAAGTCCTCTCCGAAATAGAGTACCAGATCTCGGGGCCGACGCGCAGGAACCAGAAGGTCTTCGAGCTGTCCGCAGAGTTCTTCCAGCTGGTCCCGCAGCACTTCCGCATCGCGCAGAACCAGATCATCGACGACCTGACCAAGCTGAAGAAAGCCTACCACCTGCTGCAGATGCTCGTCGGCATCTGCCACCAGGTCGCGGTCTTGCGGCAGGTCGAGGGCGGCCCCGGGGAAGACCGGCCGGTCCTCGAGGAAGCCTACAGCCTCATGGGCTGCCAGCTCAAGCACGTGGCTCCGGTGGACAGCGCGGTCCACGCAGACCTGCAGCAGATGCTCGCCTCGCACGGCCAGAGCCACGTGAGCATGAAGCTGCTGCTCAAAGACGTCTTCGAGGTGCAGCGCGAAGGCCAGTTCGAAGCCTTCTTCCCTTTCCGCAAGCTGCGTCGCAGGATGCTCTGGCTCGGCGCGCCTGCGCCCAAAGTGTTCGAGTACCTCTCCAAAGGCGTCACGCTGGTCAAGAAAGAAAGCATGAACTCCGCTGGCTTCTTCGGAAAAGCCATCTACCTCACAGACGTCGTCTCCAAAGCCGCCAAGCACTGCGGAGTCGAAGAGCGCGGCAAAGAAGGCTTCCTCCTGCTCTGCGACGTGGCGGTCGGCCAGGAGTTCCCCATGATGAAGGCCAAGATCTACTCGAAGCCGCCGACCCACTACCACTCGATCCGAGGCGTCGGCAAGTTCGAGAGCAGCGCGACGATAGACTTTGCCGGCTCTGCGGCGACGGTCGGCGTCCCCGAACAGAACCTCAAGAACCTAGACTCGATCTTCATGTACAACGAGTTCGCAGTCTTCGACGAAGCTCAGGTCAAGATCTGCTACCTGGTCAAAGTTGAGTTCCACTTCTAAATAATTCACTGCGATCACCTAGACCGTTCAACACACGCTGCGACCCACCGACTCCAGCCGAAATTAATTTGTAGGCTGCTCCCCGCAGCAGAGTAAAAAAAACATGAATGCCATCCTCGCCCAGATCATTTCTAGGGCAGGCTCCACTCACGCAGACGCTCGAACCCTTCATCGAGGGACTGGACACGAGACAGGCCGACTTGAGTCTGCTCAAAGGCAAAGTGGTCCTGAACAACATCGCGCTCAAGCGAGAAGCGCTGGTGCACCTGGGCCTGGACCTCGAGCTGATCTCCTCGAAGATAGACAAGATCGAGATCGCGATCCCCTGGCTGACGCTCTTCAGCGAGTCCATGAAGATCAAGGTGCACGGCCTCGAGATCCACGCAGTCCGCAGACAGGCCAGCTCGAGCAAGAAGCAGTTCACGATCCAAGAGATGAGCAAGCTGAAGAAGGAAGCGCTCAAGCAAACCGAAGCCAGCTACTTCTCCAGAGACAAACGAGTAGGCTCCACTCACCTCGGAAAGAGCAGACCCACGAGTCGCCTGCCGCCTACATGAGCATCCTCTCGGGCGTCGAGCTCACGGTGAGCAAGGCACAACTGATCTACTACGAAGAGGTACTGGTGGCTCACCAGAACGAAAACATGGACATCATGAAAGTCATCGTCCGCGCAGACGACTTCTTCATCAAGAACTCCGCCTCCAGAGAGTTCGTCAGCCCGTCCGTCCTCAAGAAAGCCGTCCACCTCTCCAACATGTCCGTCGCCTTCGAGTTCCTCAACCAAGACGAGGCCATCTCGGGACCGGCCCCCCCGCACAGCGACGCGCCGCAGCAAGACAAGAACGAGTTCCAGATGATGACCGAGTTCTACTGCGACATGGACTTCGAGGCGAACCTCGCAGACCCCATCGACATCAAGGCGAACATCAAGATCGGCGAGATCTTCCTCAAAGTCAGCCAGCGGCAGATCATGTACCTCATCCTGCACCACCACAGCAGGACGTCCGTCTCGCACGAGCAGATCAAGAAGTTCCGCATGAAGTCTCCGCTGCAGCGGCTGCAGTACCTGGGTAGTCTCCGCTGACGAGTGAAGAAGGTGCTCAAGCGGTTCAACTTCAAGACCCGAGCCATCGAGAAGATGCTCAAGACCTTCCGCAAGTTCAAGTCCGAGACCTACGTGAACCTCTACTACCGCAAGCTGCTCAAAGTGAACCTCAGCAAGCAAGAGACCGACATGCTCGACAAGATCGAAGAGTCCAGCTCGCTCGCAGAAATCATGTACCTGCGCAACCTCGTCATGGAGAGGCAGATCAACTCCAACCTCTACCTCGCGCCCAAGGCGGACCAGTTCGACAAGAGTAGCCGGGCCTCACCCAGACCAGGTCGCCAAGATCTCATCCGCGGTCCACTTCTCGGTCAAGCACCTGCGCGTCGCTCTCGTCGAGTCGTCGCTGATGGAGATGTGCAACGAGATCAACGGCATCATCTCGGCCAACAGCAAGCGCGACATCAACCAAGACAAGCTCAACGAGAAGATCCGAGAGCGCGTCGCCAAGTACTTCTCTTCGCTCGCCATCGACTTGGGGGGCAAAACGCTCAAACAGCTCTTCGGCTGCCACTCCTACGACAACTTCATCAAAAAGCTATCAGAGATAAAGTCCAGCGGTTCTGTCTTCGTGATGGTTTTCTCGCTGTCGGACCTCGAGCTGCACCACACGAACAGGTCCAGTTCTGAAGACCGCTTCGAGCTGCGCTTCGGAGAGATCTCGGTCAACGACCTGGACACTCGAGGCGTGGAGCACTCCGAGCTGCTGCACTCCAAAAACAACTCGTCGCTGATGGTCACTCGGAGCAAGAAGAAGACCTCGAGGAACATGCTCTACCCCACGGAGACCTACTACGAGATCCAGGGCAAGATCGGCGGCCTGCGACTGCTCCTGCAGAACACGACCTTCAACAGACTGCGTAGGCGCCTGCTCAGCAGACGGCTTCTTCGCGTACATCAACATCAAGTCGACCGTCTCTGCGCAGAAGAAACAGGTCGGCATCAACCTGCACTCCAAGCAGTTCTTCAGCACCGTCTTCGAAGAAGTCTTCCGAGACGACACTCGCAGGTTCAACATGCACGTCCGAGTCAGTCTGGCCGAGATCTCCTTCTACATCGCGCCGAGCTCCTCCAACACCTCGAACCTGCTCAAGCTGAAGCTCGTGAACGTCTTCCTGGACAAAGCAGGCAACCTGAGCGAGCTGCTCGCCGGCGACAGTCCCACCAGCGCCTTCAACTACACGACGCCGCTGAAGATAACCGTCGGCCAGTGCTTGCTCTCGGTGTCCGACTGCAGCAAGATCAGCTTCAACAACGAGCTCGAGCTCGGCCAGTCTCGCAACAAAAAAGTCATCTTCTGCGTGGAGAAAATCCTCATCACGCTAGACCAGAAGATCCGCGAGTCGGCCGTCGAGTTCGGCCTGAGCAAGGTGAACAAGATGCAGAACCTGACGGTCTCGAAGACCTTCACCTGCAAAGAGTTCTTCATCAGCTCGAGGCTGCCGACGGTCGAAGTCGTGCTGGACTCCGAGTCGATCTCGCTGATCGCAGAGCTCTACGACTTCTGGGTGAACAACTTCCCCTGCGTGAACCACCCGAGCCTGCGCACAGACCGAGACGAGTTCGTCGCGCAGCTCACCAAAGACAAGATCTTCGACCGCTTCGGCTTCAGCCACCACGTGCTGAACAAAATCCTCGCGCACAGGTTCTCGACCATCGAAGTCTTCATCCCGCTGGTCAAGGTGAGCTTCGGCAGCGAGCTGGTCGGCAAGAAGAGCGTGCTGCTCAACCGCGTGAAGCTCACTTCGTGCGTGAGCTTCTGCCACGAGCGGCACGACGTCTCGGTCAAAGAGCTGAGTCTAGTCGACGACCTGAGCAAGCGAGTGTACCTGAGTCTGCTCTCGCCGCCAGACAAGCCTGCGCACCTCTCCGAGCCGAACCTCGAGCTCGGCATCGCGATCAACGACCCCTACCTCCTCTCGACCATCAGCAAGCTCTGCAAAGACAAGCGCGACGGGCAGACGGTCTACCACCCCCTCGACCTGGACCTGCGCTTCAAAGGCAGGCTCTACCTCGTCTTCAACACCTCGGCTGCGCTGAAGCTCCAGAAGCTGCTGCTCAGCACCTACCTGCGCGGCATCCGCAACAACCAGGCAGAAGTCGATCGACAGCTCAAAGCAGGCAACCGCATGCGCGACCTGAACCTCGACGACCGCAGCCCCAAGTCCAGTCCCTCGACTCTCCGAGACGCGCCGAAGCCCCAGGAGAAGCCAGAGTCGGACGGAGACGTCATCCAGAAGTCGCTGGTGACTTTCGAAAAAGGCCTCATCCTCGAGCTGGAGTACGAGGCGAGCGGCATCTACTCGCTCTTCGCAGCCTTCGCGCGACTGCAGCTGCACTTCACTTCGCTGGCCACGGTATTCCTCAAAGTGAAGCTGGCCAGTCCGAAGCTCATCGACCTC
>JFJP01022109.1_pt1 | contig 11515 bp, 10 predicted proteins | sample 431651 | NCBI WGS metagenome assembly JFJP01 (sample SAMN02602958, study PRJNA72255) | Microbial mat metagenome, whole genome shotgun sequencing project. | biome: fresh water; feature: sink hole; material: water; isolation source: purple microbial (photo- and chemosynthetic) mats found in... | reverse complement strand
ATAACTTGACAACACTGCCTCAAGGGGGGATGGTGCGATGATTCCCGGAGGTCTTTTTTTTCCTTGAGTTCCGGTTTGTGAGGGTGTAGAATGGCATCATCTGAAAGGACGATGAAATCATGTCGGAACAAACTGTAAAAACGAACTGTTCCAAGCAGGATATGAGGTGAATATGCCGACGATATCAATGTTCTACGGAATAATTATTTACATGTTCTTCTTTGACGACAAAAAACATCATCGTCCGCACATACATGCACATTACGGTGAGCAATACGCCGTGATAGCAATTGAAGACGGTGAGATTCTGTCCGGCGAACTGCCAGGCAAAAAAATGAAACTGGTACAGGCTTGGATAGAAATACACAAAGAGGACCTGATGGCTGACTGGAAATTGGCAACAGAAGGCCAGCAGTTATTCAGGATCGATCCTCTCAGGTGAGGTGCTTATGAACAAAGTGATTTCAGTTGAGCCGAGAGAAAACCATAAGCTTTTTGTAAAGCTGTCTGATGGGAAGGAAGGCGAATTTGATGTATCGGGCTATTTGGATAAAGGTATATTTACAGAGTTGAAAGACATCGGATACTTCAGACAGGTGAAACCGGCGTTCGGCGGTGTTGTCTGGCCGAATGAGCAGGATTTCAGCGCGGACACAATTGAAATGGAAATGACAGAATCCCGAATTTGCAGGTAATACTCAGTTAACTTAATTCTGAGGAGTGCAGAAATTGCATTCTTGCAGTGCAGTGCGGCGGGGGCAAAAATGCCCAAGTATAAAACTCTGTCTGCACTCCGGAGCGTGGTGCCGACTGTCAGTCAGAATTAAATTAACCGGGTAGTAATATCTCATACCAATTCGCTTTCAAAGATCGGTCTTTTCAGACCGTAAAGCGCCCGGCTAAAAACAGACCAAATCGTTTAAACCGCCTGAAAAGCGCCCGGCTGAAATAAGACACGGAGAACACCGTTTTTTGATAGCGAATTGGTATCAGGATGTAACAGCAGACATCCGGAACACCCCCTGGGGCAGGGCTGTCAGGTTCTCAGGAACATCTCGTTCCCACGCTCCGCGTCCGATTAAATGTAAAACGGGTTGCAAACCCGTTCTACGTTGAGAACTTGACAGCCCTGCCCTCAAGGGGGGGTGGTGTGATGATTCCCGGATGTCTTTTTTTATGGGCGGGGTTGAAATGTGCATATCGCTGTGTAATATTCTGACAGGAGGCAATTATTTCTTAATACTTAAACTCAACGGAGATTCTGACATGACAGAACCATCTTTTGATAAAACAAAAACAATCCGCTATTGGCTTGAATGCGCTGACTATGATCTTGAAACCGGAAAAAGCCTTATGAAATCAAAGCGTTTTCCGTATGCGCTATTTTCTTTGGACATCTTGCTGTTGAAAAGGTACTGAAGGCACTCGTTGTGAAACAAACGGGTGAACATGCGCCTTATACTCATTCGCTGATAAAACTTTCAATCATCGCAAGTATCGGACTTAACGATGAAAAAAGCAATAAACTTGCGGAATACACTGATTTTAATATCGAAGCAAGATATCCGGATGAAAAGAAAAGTTTTTATGACAAATGCACGGAAGAATTCGCGTCTGAAAAATTTGCTGAAATGGAGGAGTTTTATACATGGCTGATAAAGAAATCAGAAGAATAATTGCACTGTTCGCTGACGCGCTGACGATGAAAGGGATAAAAGTGGAAAAAATAATTCTCTACGGCTCCTATTCATCCGGTGAAGTTCATAAAGACAGCGATGTTGATATAGCTGTTGTTTCGTCTGATTTCGGAAGAGATAAATATGAAGAGAGAAAATTTCTTTTGCAACTGGCATGGAAAATTGATCCGAGGCTTGAGCCTGTGCCGATTTCTGAGGAGTCGTTTATAAACGATACATGGATACCTCTGATTTATGAAATCAGACAAAGAGGAATTGAGATAAAGATATAACATACAGACCTTCGGGATTGCGGTCTGATTCCGGGGGGCTTTTTTGCGGCGGGGTTGCAATATGATTTCTGAACCCTTATGTTCAAAGAAGGCAAAAATGCAGATACGGAAAATCCGCCGGAACCTCTTGACACAGAGGAGATGAGGCAGGCTATGGCAGTGCTTCGCCGGTTTTCGGAAAACGAGAGGGATTATCTTCTGTATTGCCCCTGAGGAAACGGCATCGTAAAAATCTCTGACACATAAGCAGTAGTTTGGGTTGAGTCGTGAAACCCAACCTGCATGTCTTAAAAATGAGGTGAATCATGAAACGTAAAGTCATTATCTTGTCTCTGTCGGCGGTATTGATCGCCGCTGTTGCCGCAGGCATCTTGTTTTGGCAGAGCAGAGACAAAGCAGAAGGTCCCGTGCAGGCTGTCAAGACCGCACAGAAAACCCAACCGGAAAAACCCCCGGAACCGGCACCAGCGGCAAATCCGGCTCCGAAAGCAGAAGCCCCACGGCTGCGCTTCGGTCCGAAAAACGGCGAAACCCTTGTATTCCGATTTGAAAGCGAAGCGGACACAGAGATTGATTTCTCTTTTCTCACGCCTGCGGGAATGCCGGGAAACAAAGCTCCGCAGCCCGGACATGGCGGAAGCAAAACGCCGGTGAAAATGAAAGCATCCGGCGAGCTGCGCCTGAAATATTATGATCTCAAGCCCGGTATATGGAATGTGGCGGCAGTTCTGTCCGATGTCGAATATCATCTGAATGACCGGAAGCCGATTTACGCGGAATCTTTAATCTATCCATTTGTATTTAAAATGAAATCGGACGGATTCCTGAGCAATTTCCAATTCACGAAAGGCATTCCTTCGGAAGCGGAACAGTTTGCAAAAAATATCTTATACACCATGCAGACCGCTTTTCCCCAAGAGCCGAAATCCGAATGGAAAACCAGAGAGAACGACATGACCGGTCAGTACCGGGCGGAATATGCGCTTGTCAGCACGGATGCCGCGCAGCATACTGCCGTCATCGGCAAACGCAAACTGGAATATCTCTTCACATCAGCCGCGCAGTCTGCGCTCAATCCGCTCCTGTCCGGTTCGCAGACCCGGATCGAAAAGACGCAGACCGATATTACGATTCCGCTCAAAGGCGCATGGATACTGACGCTGGCACAACAAGAGACGGTCTCATCAATAGCCGGCGGAAAAGAATGGAGCAGAGCCGCGGGCAGTTTTTCTGTGCGGCGGCTTGAAAAAGATATTTCCGGCGTTTTCCCGGACAAATTTGACGATCTTCTGGCGAAATTGAAATATAATCCCGCGGTGAAAGCGCAGTATTACGCCACCGATGATATTTTTGACGAAATCGGCGCAAATCTTGATATAAATGCTGCTTTGGAGATGTATAAGCAATTAAAGGAAAAACACCCGGAGAACGCTGGCAGATATGCGGAGAAATTTTTTGTCAATTACCTGCGCCAGCATCCCAAAGCCTGCTTTGATCTTGTTGGTATTATGGACAAAGACCCGAAACGGGAACGGCTTGACCAGTCAACGCAACTGATTCTGTGGCGGCTCATCACCCAAGCCGGGCATAAAGAGGCGCAGCAGGCTGTGATTGAAGCTGTGACAGACCCGAAATTCAGCGATCTGACGCATATCCGGGCGCTTGCCTACGTCCACGATTTTGAACATCCCGAATCGTTTGTCTCCGATGCGCTGTGGCAGTTTTACAAAGACCTCCCTGCTTCTCCGGATGAACAGACCCAGCAGGAATTGAAAAACATGACGATGTATGCGCTCGGCAGTCTGGGCAGCGATGAAAAACTCAACGAGACCATCAAGCCGCAGATCAGCAGCCGCTTGGTTGAAAATCTTTACAATACGCAGAATCCCCAAGAACAGGCAACAACGCTGGCAGCACTCGGCAATTACGGGGGCGAGGAAGTGATTGACTCGCTGGAGCCGTATTTTTCCTCTGAAAATGAAGAGGTGCGGTCTGCGGCTTTTGATTCGCTCCGCCGCATGAAAGACCCTGTTGCCGCAGAAACGCTGGCAAAGCATTTTGAGACGGAAACTTCTGTCAAAGTCAGAGTTGCGGCGCTGAGGACCCTGAAAAGTATGCCGCCGACAGCAGAGGGCGTGACATGGGCAAATAAAACCGCTGCGGTCACGGAAGAACCGGAGGAGCAGGAGCTTTTGGTCGGCGTGATCGGCGAGAATCTGAAAGAACACCCGGAAAATGAAAAGACACTCCGGGAATTGCTCAAGAAGAATCCCGATAACAGAGTCAAACGGGAAATCTATAAGTATATTGTGCCGTAATAAAAAAGGGTCAGAGGTCAGGGGTTCGGGGTCAGGGGTTGACGGAGAATCTAAATTTTTTTTGAAAAAATTCGGTTACTCAGCCCCCTTGCCCCCAATGCCATTAAGTTAAGCGTGAAAATCCCCCCTTGAGGGGGGCAGGGGGGTGTTTTCCAGGGCAGTTTTATATCTTTCCGCCCCAGCCCGCCGCGGCAGACACCCCCCTGCCCCCCTCAAGGGTGGATTGCGGGGGCATACCGTCTTAACTTAATGGCATTGCCCCTTGCCCCTGAGATGGCGGTACTGAAGAGGTGATGATGTTATATGTAAAACGGGTTTCAGTAATGTAGGGCGGACAAATCGGAGCGTGTCCGCCATGCCATTGTAAAACGGGTTTGAAACCCGTTCTACAGTAATGTAGGGCGGACAAAGCGAAGTGTCCGCCGTGTCATTGTAAAACGGGTTTATCTGTTTTTAGCCAGGGCCGTTCTATAGCTGTTGCAGAGCGGACAAAGCGGAGCGTGTCCGCCATGTCATTGTAAAACGGGTTTGAAACCCGTTCTACAGTAATGTAGGGCGGACAAAGCGTAGCGTGTCCGCCAAACGAAGTTAAGCGCAACATGTCCGCCGTTTCATAACTGTCTGAAAGCGATTTGGTATCAGAATGACAGAGGGAAAAATCCTGTAAATCTTATAAATCCTGTAAATCCTGTAAATCCTGTCCTATTCCACTTTGAATTTTCCCACCAACTCCTGAATCTGCCCTGAAACGCCTGACAGTTCACCTGCCGATGCGTTCACCTGCCGCGCCGCGATGTTCAAATCATTTGCCGCATTGCTGACGCCCTGAATATTGGAGGCAACTTCATTTGCGCCTTTGGCGGCTTCGCCGGCGTTTTGGGAAATGTCATCTGCGCCTCTGGCAATTTGGGCAATGGCAGCAGCAATGCTGCTCACCCCGGCATCTGCCTGATGCACGTTGGCTGAAATTTCATTTGATGCCAGCGTCTGCTGTTCCGCGGCTTTCATAATCACAGCGGACAATCCGTTCATACTGTTAATCACGCCGGAAAATCTGCCGATGGCCCGCACCGCTTCCGCTGTGTTTTTCTGCACACCCTCAATCCGCTTGGCAATATCCTCGGCTGCCTGCGCGCTTTTAATGGAAAGCGTTTTGATTTCATTGGCAACCACAGCAAATCCTTTTCCGGCATTGCCGGCTGAAGCCGCCTCAATTGCGGCATTGAGAGACAGCAGGTTGGTCTGTTCTGCAACCCGCTTGATGAAAACCGTGACCCTGCCGATTTCTTCTGCTGCTTTTCCCAGAATATCCATGGTGGCAGTTGCGGCAGTTGCCATGTTCACGGCTTCTGCCGACACATCGGCTCCTTTGCGGGCATTCCGTGCAATCTCATTGATGGCAACCGACATTTCTTCTATGGCAGAAGCCACCGCGCTCATGTTTCGGGACATCTGCTCTGCGGAAGAGGAAACGCTCTGCACATTTGCACTCATTTCTTCGGTTGCAGTTGCCATTGAAGTGATATTCATGGAAACTTCCTCTGTTACGCTGGAAACCGTATTGGAAATTTCATACATTTTATCCGAGCCTTGGGACAGATGGGCGGAAAGTTCCAGAAAATCGGAAGAGGAGCGGCTCAGTTCCCGGGCTGTTCCGGCAATTTCTTTTATAATCATCTGAATTTTATCAACAAAAAGATTAAAATAATCGGACAGTTCTCCCATCTCATCGCGGGTGCTGACCTCAAGCCTTGACGTCAGATCGCCTTCACCCTCGGCAATGTCTCTGAGCCGTTGTGCAACCCGCCGGACAGATTTGGAAATCATCCGTGTTGAAAATATCGAGCAGAGCGCGCCCAGAATGAAGGCTGAAATCACAAATCCGAAAATCATCATCGCGGCAATCTGCTCCACTTCCTTCAGTTTTTTTAATGTGATCGTGCCGAGTTCCCGAAACAGCGCATCGAGTTTTTCTTTGCACAATATCATCTGTGCATGATATTCCTGCTCTTTTATGACTTCGCTGTGATACTGTCGAATCTGATGCTTGCAGTCTTCAGACAGTTTCCTTATTTTACCTGAAAGCAGGTTCAGACTCTTACTGTTTTCAATCTGTTGATGCCATCCGGCTACAGCTTTTTCCAAATCCGTAAGAGCGGATTCGGTTCTTTCCCAGCGCAGCGCCGTATTTCTGGAGAAATAGGCGGAAGCTGCGGAGGATAAAATGTCGCTTTTTGACAGCATCACATCTACCCATAATACTCCCTCTCCGATGAGCGGCACAAGTGCCTTAATGCTTTCCCCTGCGCTGTTTTCCAATCGGATTTTTATTGTTTCCGACGCGATGTATTTATGAAAAATATCTTTATAGCTGCTGATTTCGCCTTTTACCTGTTCGATCTTCTGCCGGAAATTTGAAATTCCGACAGCATCTTTATTAATATCTCCGAGGGCTTTGAGGCATCTGTCCAGATCCGCAAGCGTCATATCTTTTGCGGTTTCCTGTTCGGTCCTTGCTTCGTCATAATTTTTCAGCAGATACATATCCGAGTGTTCTTTTGCCCCGGCAAAAAGCTTATGAAGCTGTTGGATTTCATTATAAAATGCGATTCCGTTCATGACATGATTCAACGCCGCATAGCCTGCCGCTCCGACAACAACGGTGAGGCTTAATATGACCGCAAAACCGAATCCGATTTTTTTTCCCAAAGAAAAATTCTGAAACATAGCCCGCTCTCCTTTTTATCATCATTATGGTTTTTACAAATCCTTTGATAAAAAGTCAACCATTGGGAACAGAATCTGAAAATATTATACAGGAACAGGCAGCCGGGCCTGCCCTGTCCTGTAAAAATGATTGACACCTGCCCCGTTCTGTCTTAAATAACAGCCTTGTCATTAGACCAACCGGGTTTTTAAAATCCTCAGGGTCCCGGCGATATTGTAAATACGGATTAAAGGATTGAAAAAAATGTCAAAATGCACGCAATGCAATTCAAGAAAAGGCAAAAGAAACTGCCCCGGCACGGGGAGCCTGATATGCAGCCAATGTTGCGGAACCCAACGGGAAAAAGAAATAAAATGTCCCGCAGACTGTTCTTATCTGGAAAAATCCGGAAAATATTTTGCGGAGCGGTCAGAAGTAAGGAGAATTACGGATTTTGAACGGGAGATAAAAACTCTCGAAGGGGATGAAGAGGCTTATACCGGCATCCTTGAGAACATGGAGTCCGCTATTCATAAGAAATACAAAGAAGAAAAGAATATTACGGACAGGGATGTCGAAGCCGCGCTTGAATATTTCATTGACGCCGGAAAGGCAAAGCTGGATTTGCCTGTAAAATCAAAGGGCGAACTTGCCCCGAATGTTCAGGCAATCGTTGACGCGCTGGAAACGGTTCTTGATTTCAAGGCTTCATTAAGCGGGGAAAGCCCGGCTTTGATGAACAATCTGAAATATATCAGGCATATACTGGACGCTGTGAATGCACGCTATGATTCAAAAGACAGTTGCGGCTATCTGAATTTTATGAGTGAAGCGCTGAAGTAGGAGTTTTACAGTTGTCAGTTTATGCTGATCCGCTTTTGTTTTTTTGCCGCAGACACACACAGACGCACACAGACAGATATCCGAAAACGGAATGCACTGTAGCTGTAAAACGGGTTTGAAACCCGTTTTACAACTGCTGAGAAATTATGCCGTAAAAAATCAGAAGCGGATTACTATACTTAAAACTGAAAACTTTTGGCAGTGATGCACAAGCAGTGATTCGGCAATTACAGGAACGGGGTTTGTCACTGCTTCTATGCCGCTGCCAAACTTTTGAGTAAATTCTTCAAAGAAAAGAGAAAAGCGATGCAGCACAATAACCGCATTCTTTTTATTGAAAATGTCGTCAAAGTTTACGGCAGCAAAACCGTTCTGGATGACATAGACCTTGCCGTGACCAAAGGCGAATTCTGTACGATTGTGGGCCCGAGCGGCTGCGGAAAATCAACATTGCTGCGGCTCATTCTGGGACAGGAAAGCGCCACATCGGGAAAAATTATCATAGAAGGAAAGCCGGTTTCCAAGCCTTCGCCGGAACGGGGCATCGTGTATCAGCGATACTCGCTCTTTCCGCATCTGACGGTTCTGGAAAACATCATGATCGGGAAGCTGCTGCCCCTTCCTTTCTGGAAAAGCTTGGGCTTGAAAAAATTCCGTGAGGAGGCATTGTATTATCTTGAAAGCATTCAATTAGCAGAACATGCCGACAAATATCCGCATCAGTTGTCGGGCGGGATGCAGCAGCGGGTGGCGATTGCTCAGGCACTCATTATGAAACCCCGCATTCTGCTCATGGATGAACCTTTCGGTGCCCTGGACCCCGGCACAAGGGAGGCAATGCAGGTGCTGATTCTGGAACTCTGGCAGGCGCACGGCATGACGGTTTTCTTTGTGACGCATGATCTGGAAGAAGCGGTTTTTCTCGGAACAAGAATTCTGGTGCTTTCCCAGTTTTACACGGACGGCAGAGGCAGTATTCAGCGGGGCGCACGGATTGTTGCGGATTATCCTCTGAATACATTTTCCGTCAAAGTAAAGGAAACAGCCGAATTTGGCAGTTTTATTCAGAAAATCCGATATGAGGGATTTGATCCGAAAAATCTTCAGCATGTGACCCAGTTCAATCTTGAGCATTCGGATTCCTTTCAGACCCTTGACGACAACGTAAGCGGCAGGGTGTGAAATCAATGCCGTCAGGTTAAGCCCGAAATCCACCCTTGAGGGGGGCCAGGGGGGTGTTTCCGGAGCGGAGGTGTTTCCGGTGCAGTCAGCGTCTCCGCCCGGAGAAACATCCCCCCTGCCCCCCTTCAAAGGGGGATTTCCGGCGGATGCCGCCCTTAACTTAACGGCATTGGGGCCCGCCCTGCCGGAGACCTCATATAATCTTCGCAAAAATATTTTTTCTGCAATGGTTGTAAGAAAAATAATACCTGTGTGTATTCTTATACCAATTCGCTATCAAAAACGGTGTTCTCCGTAAAACCGCTTTTTAAGCGGTTTAAGCGGTTTGAAAAACCGCTTTACGGTCTGAAAAGACCGATCTTTGAAAGCGAATTGGTATTATACCAATAAAGCTGGTCTTCGCAAAAATATTTTTTCTGCAATGGTTGTAACTGCAATGGTTGTAAGAAAAATAATACCTGTGTGTAATCTGATACTGATAAAGCCGGATAGCAAACTTCATAACAAAGCCGAAATCCGATCCCGGCACTGAGGAGGCTGGCATGAATTTTTATAAACAGTATAAACAGATTGTTATCGCCATGAATACGGCATGGATGATGTTCAGCCTTGTTTTTACAGTGTATCTGAATTCTGTATGCGCTGACGAACTTTCTCCTTCAAAAACTTCTTTCATAAAAATCGCCAAATCCGAAAATACCATTTCTGTCAATCTGTTAAACGCGGACCTGTCCGATGTTGCCCGAATGCTTTCAAAGCAGGCTGAAATAAAAGTATTTTTAGATGAAAATCTCAGCCGGAAAACCGCTTCAAAAATCACTTCAAAATTCAATGATATGCCGATAGAAATGGGCATCAAACGGCTTCTCGGACCCGCGGTGAGCAGCGCCTTTGTTTTTTCCAAAGAAAAAAGCGAATCCGGTAAAGAACAATACCGGCTGGATTCAGTGAAAATCTTTGAAAGCGGAAATATGTTTTCAGCTAATTTCAGGGAAATTGACAGCCGACTGACAGAAGCCGGTGAACCGTCACCGACCGTCCGAATTTCCGATTCCGCCGCACAGAAAGCTCTTCCTCAAAGCCCCGAAACTCTTAAATATGAAATCATGCTGGCAAGGGAAAATCTTAACGTCATCCGCAGAAAAGGCAGGACTGATCTTGCCCGTATAAATGAAAGAATTGCGGGGTTAAAAATGCAGTTGAGCCGAAAACCTTCTCCGCAGGAGCGCGCAGAGCTTTCAGACAAAATGAGCCGGGCGGAAAACGAACTGATGATGTTAAAAGCATTGAATAATACAATGATTCTTGACGAAGAAAAAAATATCCGGGAACTGCTTGGCGCATCATCCAAGGCGGAAAGTCAGAAAAAATTTACGCTTATGATGCGCGACGCGGAAAGGCAGAGGAAAAAATTGAGAATTGAGAATTGAGAATTGGTTTTGTCATTCCGAACGCTGTGAGGAATCTTCAGTAAGCCTGTTTTTATAAGATTGGCTCGCTGCGCTCGAAATGACATACTTCTCAATTCTCAATTCTCAATTCTTCAGAAAGGGGGTGATATTTGAAGAAGGAAAAAACAGGACAGAAAAAGCAGGTAAACATTTTTTTTTAAATCAAGGAGGTTTCAAACATGAAAACGTGGAAATTTATCATTGCGCTGTTTGCAGTTGCAGCGATTGTCGGAATCGGATTCAGTCCGATTCAGGGAACGGTCAGCGCCCAAATACTGGACGTTTGCAATCCCGCCAGTCCGAGTTACCAGCCGGATAATCCGATTTGCAAACCCGTCGCCATTGAAGGCGTTCCTGTGTGCGGGATTGTTACCGACGGCACCACCTTACCCGTCAAAATGACACATATCAATATCTGGTCCCATCACCTCGGAAACGGTAACGGGGGACCCACAGATGAAAACGGCAAATTTTGTATAAACGTACCCGAAGGCCCGGGATACGATATAAAGGTCGAGGGCAGACCGGAGACCGGCCTTGTGGGCGGACTTTTCCGGGATGAAGACGGAATTTCTCCCTGGAAGGGCGGTGTTACCGCTGATTGGGAAGCCAGAACGCTTATAGATGTCGGACCCGACGGCGTTAAAGACATAACAATCATCCTGAAAAAAGGAGCAACTGTAAGCGGTATTGTTCTGAATGACAGAGGTCTTCCTGTTGCATTCGCCGGGATTAAAGTCCATTCCGACGTAGCCGGGACAGGAAATGACGGCGGAACAGATGAAAAAGGCAATTTCAAAATCCCGGTGCCTCCGGGAAAAGGCTATAAAATCGCTGTTTCTCCTGAGCCGAAACTGGGGATTCCGGGCGGCATTTTCAAAGATGCTGACGGTGTTGCGCCTTGGGAAGGCGGCGTTATAACAGACTGGGAAGCCGGAACTCCCTTGGATGTCGGCGATGCAGGCATTGCCGGTATCAAAATAAGGCTGAAAGCCGGTCTTAAAATATTCGGCAAGGTCGTTATGCCGGATATCAGCCTTGTCAA
>JFJP01040551.1_pt1 | contig 11516 bp, 7 predicted proteins | sample 431651 | NCBI WGS metagenome assembly JFJP01 (sample SAMN02602958, study PRJNA72255) | Microbial mat metagenome, whole genome shotgun sequencing project. | biome: fresh water; feature: sink hole; material: water; isolation source: purple microbial (photo- and chemosynthetic) mats found in... | reverse complement strand
CGTTGAGAGTACCAATCCAGAGATTATCTGTGCGATCTACCCACAGGCTGTTTACAATGCTATGGCTCAGCGATGTGGAATTGATAACCTGACCAGCCGAGGCAATGGCAACAGTTTGTATAACTCCATCGGTAAAAAATGCTTTATAAATGCCATTTTGTTGTGTACCCAGCCATATCTGTCCGTTGGAGTCGGATGTGATGCTTTGCACGCCCAGTGGCAAACCTGCAAAACTCATGGGGTAGTTGATATACAGTTGGTCAGATTTATTGAAAACACTTACTCCCAAATTAGTGCCAACCCATATGTTGCCTTTTCTATCCTCGTGTATGGTGAGTACGGTGTTGCTAAGCAAAGAATTTTCTGAAAATGGATCGTGCGTGAAGTTTTTGAATTCTTTTGTTTTGGGGTTGAACTGCACCAGACCTGTATTGCTTGCAGCCCATACCATTCCGCTCAAATCTTTATTCAGAAAATGAGTTGTTTTTTTGCTGTTGGAGTCGTAAGCATTGATATAAGGTGGAGTATTGGTATATACAATTCCCTTTGAGGCCGACACACAACCATAAATATTGTCCTTATAATCAGGCGCTTCATTGGTAGTTTCGTGCATTATTTGGGTAAAAGTATTGTTGCGGTAGCTGTACCTATTCAGGCCACGACGCGTACCAATCCATAGGTTTCCTGCAAAATCTTCAGTGATGGAGTAAATCCAGTTGTCGGAAATGGAGTTGGTGTCAGCAGGGTTATGCAAAAATTTTACAAAAGTTCTGCCATCGAACCGGTTGAGGCCATCTTGCGTACCAAACCACATAAAACCACGACTATCCTGATAGATGGTATATACCACGCTTTGCGAGAGTCCATCGCGGTTTGAATAATGGCTGAAACTATAATTTTGTGCATTTGCCTGAAAAATTATCAGCCATATAATTTGAATGGATATGAAAAGCCTGACTTTGAACATATAAGCAATTTATGCAAAAAACTTGAGACTTCAGCAAAACGTGGTGAATATAAAAACTATCTGTGAAATAGAGACACTTTAAATATGATTTTAATCCTAAACCGCTTAAAATATTGACATTAAATTGCAAGCTTAAAATTCTTTATGTATGAGATTGAAATATTGCCACATCGGTATTCAATCGATTGCACTGAAAGTAATATATTTGTACAAAAATTGAAGATGTTTTAATTTATATTACAATGAATGAAATAGTTACTGTTTTTATACTTTATTTTACCTCATTCTTTACGCTTATAAACCCTCTTGGGGTAATGCCGGTTTTCCTGAGTATGACCTCGGAGTTGAGCGACCGCGAGCGCAAAAACACAGCCCGCAAAGCATCTCTGGTTTCTTTCATTGCACTCATTGCTTTTGCCCTCAGCGGACAGCTTCTTTTCAAGTTTTTTGGCATTTCGGTAAATAGCTTGCGCGTAGTGGGGGGCATTTTGTTCTTTTTTGCCGGATATGATATGCTTCAGGCCAGACTGGCCAAAATGAAGTTCGACGATGCTGCTGCCACGAAGAAATACGTGACCGATATTTCCATTACCCCTTTGGCCATACCCATGATTACCGGACCGGGAGCCATTACCAATGCCATCATCCTCATGGAAGATTCACACTCGCTGGAGTTGAAAATAGCATTGTTTGCAGCCATCATAGTGGTTTGTCTGCTTACATTCAGTATATTGTGGAGCGCAGGCAGGGTGAGCAATTTCTTGGGTGAAACCGGAAACAAAGTACTCATGCGCCTCATGGGACTCATAGTGATGGTAATAGCCGTCGAATTTTTCTTTGCTGGATTAAAACCTATTTTACAAGATATTTTTAATATAACTCATTAATATATAATATTATGACTGGAAAAACTTTTGTAGAAAAAATTTTTGAAGCACCCGTTGGCAGCATAGTCTTCCGAAAGCCTCATATCGTGCTTACGCACGACAATACATCGAGCATAAAGAAGACTTTCGAGAAAATGGGAGGGAAAAAAGTTTTTGACCCCGATCAACTTTTGGTGGTGCTCGATCACAACGCGCCTCCCACATCAGCCGAACTGGCATCGCAATACGAAGAGATTCGGAAAATTGTTACTGCTCAAGGCATCAGTAAGTTTTACGATGCCGGAAAAGGCATTTGCCACCAGATAGTATCCTACCATGCAAAACCTGCCCAAATCATAGTGGGGTCTGACAGCCACACATGCACCGCAGGCGCATTCAATGCCATGGCTGCAGGAATAGACCGCACCGAGGCTGCCGGTTTGTGGAAACGTGGCGAGACCTGGTTCAGGGTGCCCGAGAGCATGAAAATCACCCTGCATGGCAAATTGCCCAAAGGAGTATACGCCAAAGATTTGTCGCTGTGGATTATAGGTATGATAGGCACCGATGGCGCCAACTACATGAGCATAGAGTATCATGGTGAGGGTGTAAAATCTTTGACCATAGCCGACCGCATGACTATAGCCAATCTGGCATCTGAAATGGGTGCAAAAAATGCCGTTTTCCCTGCCGATGAAACATTGGCTGCATTTTATGGCCAAACACACATAGACGGCGTATGGGCCGATGCCGATGCTCATTACGAAAAAGAAATAGAAATAAACCTCAACGAAATATTCCCTGTAGTGGCCGCTCCGCACAATGTGGAGAATGTGAAGGCCCTCACGGAAGTGCTTGGAACACCCGTTCATCAGGGATTTATAGGTACTTGTACCAACGGACGCATTGAAGACTTGCGCGAAGCTGCTGCCATACTGAAAGGCAAACAGGTAAAACCGGGCTACCAATTGCTCATAACCCCTGCCAGCCAGCAGATATACATGCAAGCCATTCAGGAAGGCCTTATTCAGACTTTCATAGAATCGGGTGCCAATATTTTGTCCTCTTCCTGCGGTCCATGCCTGGGCACAGGTCAGGGCATACCTGCCGATGGGTACAATGTGATGAGCACCAGCAACCGCAACTTCCTCGGGCGCATGGGCAACAAGAAAGCCAATATTTATCTGGCATCTCCTGCCAATGTGGCTTATTCTGCCTTGTTTGGCGAAATTCGTGACCCTCGTAGCGAAGGACATTCCGAAAAATATCCGCACGCCATACCACAAACCGGCACGCTAACAATACCTGATACTGAAAACCGCAAACTGGGCAATGTGTGGAACTACGCCGATGCGGACAACCTGAACACCGACCAGATGTTTGCCGGAAACCTTACCTACAATGTGCTGAGCTCAGATGGTGCCGCCATCATGCCTCATCTTTTTGCCGGATTTGATATCAATTTCACTAAAAACCTGAAAGAGGGCGATATAGTAGTGGCAGGTGACAATTTTGGTTGTGGTAGCTCGCGTGAGCACCCGGCTGTGGGCTTGGCCTATGCTGGCGTAAAGGCGGTGATTGTAAAATCAGTCAATCGTATTTTCTATCGTTCTGCCATCAATCAGGGCTTGCTTCTGATTGTAAATCCGGAGGTTGTGCAGGATTATAAACCCGGCGATGCCATAGAAATTGATTTTGCAGCGTCCAAATTGTATATGGGCGGTAAAACCTACACCATCCCCGGCTTGCCTGAAAAGCTGATGCAAATAATTGAGAAAAAAGGACTTGTAAACTGGATGGTACAACAAGGCTGATGCAGAAAAGGTAATATTGCAAGGATAGCTCACTCAAATTTACTGGTTTGGGTGAGTTTCTTTGCGAAAACACTTGCATAACTAAAAAATGCTATCTACTTTTGCAGCCACTAATGGGGACGTATAGCTCAGCTGGATAGAGCAACGGCCTTCTAAGCCGTAGGTCTCTGGTTCGAATCCAGATACGTTCACTAGGATAAATCCAGATTAGTACAAAAGCCCGTTTTTACGGGCTTTTTTGTTTTGGGTTGGTTATCTATATTCGACGCTCCAATGTCCTAGAGGACGATTGGAGGTCTTAGGCTGTCCACCACATTCGATCGTCCGGCACGGACATCGAATCGTGAAAAATTTCCTGCAAACTGTTTTGAGCTCCAATGTCCTGCCGGACGATTGGAGGTCAGTTTAGCGCGTATTAGAACTTTGCCAAAGTTTCAAAACTTTGGCAAAGTTGGAAGCCAGTAGCCGCTAGCCCCCACCACATTCGATCGTCCGGCACGGACATCGAATCGTGAAAATTTCCTGCTAACAAGTTTAGACGCTCCAATGTCCTTTCGGACGATTGGAGGTCAGATGCGGCTAAAACCCCTTCAAGGGTTCCAAACCCTTGAAGGGGTAAATGGCAGTTTAATAGATATTTACCAAAGTTTCGAGACTTTAGAAATATTGAATCAGACGATAGAAATCAGTTCACAGAATCCTTGTCTTTCGATTGCAGTACCTGAAATTTGGAACTACTCTCAATGGCTTTTACGGCAATGTCTTTCACGCTGTTTTCAGCTTTGTTGGCTTTGTCGGTCAGTTCTTTCATCTGAATCTGCATTTCAGCTATTTTCTCGCGCAGCAATTCTATACTTTGGGTTTTTAGTTTCAAATCGCCCTCTACTTGCTTGGCCAGTAGCTTGCTCTCAAATTCGTATTTTTGTGTAAGTTGCTGAACCAGTTGTTTTTCCTGGTCTTTGAGGGTCTTTTCCATTTTCTGAGGAAAATCTTCGCTATTTTTTCTTAGTTCTTTCAGCTCGGCCTCTGCATGGCTAAGTTCGGTTTGGCGTTTGCTTATTTCCAATTCAAAATTCAATTTGCTCTCATACAATTCTTTTTCAAGCGCATTTTTCTTGGTATCGTAGGCATCTTGCTCTTTTTTCCTATTTATTTTCAGGTTGTACTGGTATTCGTCTTCTTCGCGCTGACGTGCTTTTTTGGTTTGTTCTTGCAATTCTTTCCAGTCTTGCTCATGCTTTTCCTTTTCCTGTTGCCATTTGGTGCGTTGTGCTTTTATGTCGGTCTCAAAATCTTCTTTCTGCTTTTGCATTTCCTTCTCAAACTGCTCCTTGCGCTCTTTTTGCGCCAAAATCATGGCAGCTAGCGAGTCGGTAGTTGCGCTGAGCGAGTACAAATCTTCTAGGTTTTGTTTTTCAATGGCCTGCGCTTTACGTATTTCTTCCAGTTTTGTATATTCTTGCATTAGCTCAGCTTGCAGTTTCTCGAGCGATTTCTGCATGAGGCTTTTCAAATTGGTAATTTCGTCCAGAATTCCGTTCTGTGATACATTCTCCACTTTTTTTACAGCTGCTTCTTTCTGTTTTTCCTCTTGTATTTGCTTGGGAGCATTCTGCTTGGTGTCATGTACTTGTTTCAGCAGCGATTCGTATGCCTCAAGTATTTCATTTTTAGTATTTTTGCTCGAAACCTCGGGTAATTGATTTTCCATAATTGCGTATACTTTATTTTTTTAATACTGCATAAAATTAAATTTTTATACATCAAAACGCAAAATTATGGGCTCAAAATGTTGCTTTCGTTTTCTACTTTGTAAGATCATACATTGCGTATATCCTTTGGTTTCAAACAGATTTTGCAACATTTTTCTCTCATTTTTTTGCAATAAGTCGTATGACTTTACGTTTATTTTTTCATGAGAAAATGGCATGAATGGGTGACTGAATTAGATGATTGCGCTGATTTAATTTCATGCAATGAAAGACATACAGCGTATCTGGATAAAATACGTACTTTCAGAGAAATTGCCATACGCGACAGCATAGATATGCCGGAATCATACTTACCTAAAATGAACAAGCATTTAGATTATTTCATGCTGGAAACTGAGAGAATGGAGGCATTGGCACTTGCAGGCAATACTTGGCTAAATCTCGAGCAGCTTACGCGCCAAATATCTGAGTCGTACCTGAGGCATCGATTAGTGAGCAAGCAACATATATTCAATACACTGCCAGTACCCCAAAATGGTACATTCGTAAACATTGGCTGTGGCGCCTTTCCCGATACCTTGATGTATTTGAGTCAACACTCAACATTCGAGCAACTCATCGGAATCGATATTTCGAACGATATTATTTTTCTGGCAGATACACTTCTGCAAACATTTCCGCAGCGAATACCCGTTCAATTGCATTGTACTGATGGAGCTATGTTTGACTTTTCGGAGGCCGATGTGATTTTTATTCCTGGGTTTATTCATGAAAATGAAGATATAATCAATCAGATAAAAAGAAGTGCACGCAGGAATACTTGCCTAATTGTTGACCATACCAAAATATTTCATTATACTCACCAAATGCAAAAACTGTTGGGTCATACACACACCTATCATTTTCTTCTGAATTACGGAACACAAATTTTTAGCGTTACACATATTTAGGCAAAAGTTTGTTGAAACCACGAAAGATATTTTGAGCATATATATTTGTGAACAAGTAAGTGATTGAATTGCTGTTGTAGACACCTGCAGCCTTGGAAATATATGCTCATGTTCGGAGAATGTATTAAATTTGCAAACCTAAATAGCAAGTGTACCTCAAAAAGCCAATAAAAATATATGACTACCATTCAATTCGCTTCCGATTTGCATTTGGAATTTCCTGAGAATAGTAAATATTTGAAAAGGAATCCTCTAAAACCTATGGCCGAGGTACTGGTGTTGGCGGGCGATATTTTACCGTTTGTATTGCTCAACAATCAGATGGATTTCTGGAAATATGTGTCTGATCATTATCATACCACCTACTGGCTTCCCGGTAATCATGAGTATTATCATGTAGATATTTCTCAGAAAAATGGCTTTATAGACGAGCAAATACTCGAAAACGTATTTTTGGTAAATAATACCACAAAGGTTTGGAAAGATTGCCAACTCATTTTTTCAACCATGTGGACAAAAATTGGAACACAACACCAGTTTGCCATTCAGAATGCCTTGAGCGATTTTCACCTTGTGAAGAATGGCAGAAATCGTTTTTCAACAAGCGATTACAATCAGTTGCACGAAGAGTCGAAATCGTTTCTCGTGTCTGCTTTGCAATCTGCATCGCAAGGCAGAAAGCTTGTTTTCACACACCATGTGCCTACTTTTATGAATTATCCGCCACAATATCGGGGCAGTGTGCTCAACGAAGGCTTTGCAGTTGAAATGCACGATTTCATTGAATCATCGGGTGCCGATTTTTGGATTTATGGCCATAGTCATGCCAATACGCTGGACTTTACAATAGGCAATACCACTTTGTGCACCAATCAGTTGGGCTATGTTCGGCAAAACGAGCATCAGTCATTCAGACACGATGTGGTGATGGTGCTTGATGCAAAAACATAAAGCGAATAAATTGAATTATAAATAGTTAATCGATGACTCAGCCCTCTCAGTGTTTTAAATCTTGAGAGGGCTAAATGACAGATAGTGTGCAATTTAAACCTGTCAGGTTTGAGATACACCACTGTAGGTGTCCTCATCTGCATTTCAATCGCAGGTGTATATGCGTATCATGGGAAGACACCTGCCATGGCGGGAAAAATCAAATAAAATTCTGACAATTTATTCCAAAAAATCGCGCAAGCTATTTATATCTAACGTTTTGAGTATGTTTTCATCGGTTTGTATGATATCATCAGCCATGCTTTTCTTTTTTTCTTGAAGTTTCAAAATTTTTTCTTCAATGGTATCTTTGCAAACCATGCGGTACGCAAACACGTGCTTGTCTTGTCCTATGCGGTAGGTCCGGTCTATGGCCTGGTTTTCAACCGCAGGGTTCCACCAGGGGTCTACAATGTATACATAGTCGGCCGATGTAAGATTTAATCCAGTTCCTCCTGCCTTTAGGCTAATCAAAAAAACACGTGTCTCTGTATTTCCCTGAAAATTAGTAACCGACGACTCTCTTTCATTTACTTTCATTTTCCCATCTAAATATTCATATGAAATATAGAGTTTATCAAGTTCCTCTTTTATAAGGTTGAGCATACCTACAAATTGTGAAAAAATAAGGATTTTATGATTTGTTGTTTTTTCGGTGATATGATTTATTAGTTCTTTAATTTTAACAGATTCTTTGCAAGCAATTTCATCATCTTTGAGCAGAGCCGGTGAGTCGCAAATTTGCCTTAAACGAGTCAGTGCTTCCAAAATCATAATTTTTGATTTTCCAATTCCTTCAGACTCTATTTTTTTCAATAATTTATCGCGATATTCATTTTTGTAAGCATCGTATATTAGTCTTTGTTCTTTGTCCATTTCGCAGAATATGATGCTCTCAACTTTAGGTGGCAACTCTTTGGCAACTTGCTCTTTAGTACGCCGCAACACAAATGGGTGTATCAGTTTTTGAAGTTCACGAGCTATATTTTCATCTCTATGTATATCAATAGCGTTAGAATAATTAGTTTTAAAATCATTAATTGCACCAAATATCCCTCTGTTTACCAGATTCATTTGTGCATATAAGTCGAATGTACTGTTTTCTATGGGAGTTCCGGTCATAGTAATTCTATTGCGGGCTTTTACTAATACCGATGCCTTATATCTGAGCGAAAGCGGATTTTTGATAGCCTGCGACTCATCCAGAATCAGGTAGTTAAACTCAAAATTCTTTAAAAATTCTATATCTCTGATTAATGTGCCATATGTAGTAAAGATGATATGGTAATTACTAAAAACATCGGTATTTTGATTCCTATTGTTGCTAAAATGGTAGTATGCTTTAAGTTCTGGTGCAAATTTTTCAATTTCCTTTTGCCAATTAAAAAGCAAAGTAGTAGGCACCACTATCAGATTGGGTTGTTTGTTTTTGTTTACTGTGGCTTGCAATAAAGTGAGTATCTGAATTGTTTTACCCAATCCCATATCGTCGGCCAGTATTCCGCCCCAGCCATATTTGCCTAAAAACTGAAGCCAATTATACCCTTCAATTTGATAAGGGCGCAAAGTTGCCGTTATTTGTGGGGGCAATTCTGTTTTTTCAATCTTCTGAAAGGCTATAAGAGCTTGTTTTTTCTTTTTCAGTTCTTGGATTACAGATTCATTATCAATGGATTCAAACAAATCGTCAATAATATTAAAACGTAACTTTGAAATGAGCAGCTTATCTTTTTCCAGATTTCCGTTTCTAAAATACCTATCAAGTTTGGCAATCCATTCTTCAGGCAATAAGCCCAGACTTCCATCTTTTAGTACCACATAATTTTGTTTGTTCACAATGGCTTGCTTTATGTCTTGTAATCTGATTTTTTCATTCCCAAAACTGACGTTTATATGAAGATCAAACCAGTCTTGACCGGAATTTATTTGTGTATTTAATTTGGCTTTGTGCGGTGAATACTTGAATTTTTTGAGCTCTTTTAATCCATAAATTTCAACATGTTTTTTTTGCATTAGCTCAAAAAAATGGAAGAACCAGTTATCTTTTAGAAAATCATGATATTCGAGGTAAAAGTATTTCTGTTGTATCTGGTCTTCAAAATTTGGATGCAATTCAGATATGTCTTTTACAAATTCAGCCTCTAACTCTATATTTCGGATATATTCTATTATTTTATTATCGTAATTTTCAATAATTTGCTGTTTATGTGATATATATATCGATTTATTGTTATAAACAACTGCCGGTTTTATTATCAACAGATCTTCATTTTCAGTTAAGAATATTTGTTTCTGCGTAAAATCAAGTTCTTCTCTGGTATAATCGTAATTACTATTTGTGAAATCTACTTTGGCGTATGCTGCAATTGGTTTAATGAAATTCTTGAGGAAATCAGATTTATTATTTATGGTAGTTTTATAATTTGATTGGCTTTCGGTCAGAATTTTGTAGCTCTTAAGGTCTGGTATCATGTATATTACGTCATTATATTTTAATATACCCAATTCTATATACCTAATATTCAACAATGCTTGCTCTAAATACTCGTCGTTTATGCTTACCCTTAAATTTGCTTCTATAAACTTTTCGTCTTCAGTAAGTTGATACACAAACTCAGGAGTTATGTCAGAAACAGTAATACGTTCTAAATCCTTTTGGCGTATTAGCCTATTATGCTCAACACTGAAGTAAACAAAAGTTTCATTTATCAGAAGCTTAAGAATCTTATTTATTTGTTGCATCCGATTTGGTAAATTCTCTGTATCAATGTATCTGTTTTCCAATATTAATCTTTGGTTATCTGTAAGATCCAGCTTGTAATTTGAACCAGCTTGTTGGGTATAATATTCAATTTTTAAAAGGTTTTGTTTCTTCTTATCCATACCGCCAATTACCGACATTATTTCAATATTGTTGTTGCAAATAATAATAAACCCCATTACTCTGTTTTCCATTACTTTAGATGGCACTAACTCACTACTATTAAGCGAGTCAAAATATTTGCGCAGATTCGCATCTTCGGTTATATTTTTAGGCAATAAACCATTATAATTTGCTTTTAGATAAATATAAAGACCTTTGGCACCAACAAATTTATACTCAAAGTATTGATCAAAATTTTCGCCTTCCAATCCAAAATTAGCTAAAGCCGTTTGCTCCTCTTTTGGATATTTATTGTGGAGCAAATTAAAAAACGCATCATCCAAAGTTCTTGAAATGTTGTTTAGTAATACAAATTCTGCTGGAGTTAGCTGATTATTTAAACCAAATTGAATATCATTTCCTTGAATATAGAGTTTATTGTCTATTTCATGTATGGTAACATTATTCCGATCATGAAATATTTCTTTGAATACAAGGGTATTTGGTGTTCGAGCTATTTTCCATTCCCTAGTATGTTCTCTATAAGTATATAATTCTCGGTACATTGGTAAATTGTTAAAATTTACTTTCTTGTAATTATCCAATACAAAATATGTATTATTAAAACCGGGCAATTCAGCTCTTCTTTTCTTTAATTCATCCTTTTTTACGCTTTCTGCAATAGGAGCTTTTCTGTCCGGTATATTGCTTACGCTTTGGGTTGATTTATTCAAATGTAAAAGTGCCGCAACTGTATGTTTACAAATTCCTCCCCAATCGTATGGACATGTGCATGAAGTTTTCTTTACACTTTTATCTATGATGTATATTTTTACTATATATTCTATAGACCCCATCACGTTTATGGTCCATACACCGGTCTTATCACTATATTCTGATCTTAAGACTCCTTTCTGATTAAATATTACTATTCCTTTAGACGCAGTTTCAGTTTGTGCATTTTTAGATATGTATTCTTCAATATTATAAGCCAAAATATTCATATTTAATGTCCAATTTGTGATACAAGCGAAAGTAATAAATATCTCTTATTATAGATTTTTTTATCCAACTTTGTTTAGCCGAATACAACGCATTTGGTTATTTCGAAATATTTATATATCCGATATTTTAGATTATTGATTTTGTTTCGGATTTTTATTAGCTTTTGTATATCATAAATTTAGGTTAAATATGGAATTAAGTAAATGAATATGAGAAAGATAATCACATATTTTTCATAATTTTTCTTCCTTGGTTTTTTGTTTGTAGTATCGGCTTGCAAGCATGCTGAGCCCAAAAGAGGAGTGATAGTAGACGATTCTACCCAATTGCCCGTTGCCGGAGTTCGTAT
>JFJP01040289.1_pt1 | contig 11517 bp, 7 predicted proteins | sample 431651 | NCBI WGS metagenome assembly JFJP01 (sample SAMN02602958, study PRJNA72255) | Microbial mat metagenome, whole genome shotgun sequencing project. | biome: fresh water; feature: sink hole; material: water; isolation source: purple microbial (photo- and chemosynthetic) mats found in... | reverse complement strand
CCTTTTATAGGAACATCACTCACATTGCCGGGAGTACTTACCCTGGGCAAACTTAACATTGATCCTATCAACCAGACTGCATCAGTAACAGGCGGATTTGCTTTTACCGGAATGCCTCAGAAATTAACCGGGTATTTCAAATATCAACCAATAAATAACGATACCTGTGCCATGGGCTGGGGACTAACCAAATGGAACAACGGAGTTCAGGATGTAGTTGGGTATGCTGCTATAAACCGCATGGGAAGCTACAATAACTGGACCTATTTCGAAATTCCCCTTGAATACCGGAATTGGGAAACGCCTGATACATTGAATGTTCTTTTTCTGAACTCCAATCCTCTCGATGGACTCGATCATACAGGTTCAACCATGTGGATTGACAACCTTTCATTTGTTTATGGCATAGTTGGAATCGAAGGCGTTACTTCAACCAAAGATATACAGGTTTATGCCGAACCTAATGCAAGAAAACTTATCCTTACTTCAAGCTTTATAAACCTGGAAAATCTGGATATCAGGTTGTTCAATATGGCTGGAGTGGAAACAAACCATTGGAAACGAAACATGCAGCAATCCACGGAGCAACTTGATATTAACAATCTTCCTCCCGGAACCTATGTGATTCGCATTTCATCAGGTAAGCGACTTATCGATACACGAAAAATTTCTATTTTATATTGATTGTTTACCAATCAAGACTAGCCCAATTCAGGGAATTCATCACTCCAAATATTTTAATAAAGTAAACACATATCCAAATATGGATGAATTCTGTATTTTGACGCATTCAATTCCGCTATTTCCTTAATTCTATATCCCAAATCTTCACAACTACATACTATACCCCGCACATCAGCGTTAAGTTTTCAAATCACAACTGTTAATAAGTTACCTCTCCCCTACTCAACCTACCAGACTTAAAGCAGTACCTTTAATCCTGATTTTCAGCATTTAGATATGAATATAACCCGAATTTTAACTCTCACATTTTGTGTACTGTTCAGCAGCTTGTATCTACAGGTATCAGCACAAAAAACAAGTATTTACAGTAATCCGCAAGCTTCTTACGATCAAGCACTTGATCTGTATAATAAAGCAAAATACGGTTCGGCGCAGGTCATTTTTGACGATCTGGCGTTAGGTGAAAAGTCGAATATACAGGCCGGCTCCGAGTATTACGCTGCCATGTGTGCTGCACAGTTATTTCATCCTGACGCAACAATGCGGTTTCGGAAATTTATAGAATACTATCCGCAAAATGCCCAGGTAAATAATGCCAACTTTGAACTTGGCAAGTTGCAGTTAACAAATAAAGAATACCGCGATGCTCTCGAAAGTTTCAATAAAGTTGACAGGTTCGAACTTTCAGAAGAACAGCAAAATGAATATTATTTTAAGCTGGGCTATGCCTATTTTAAAACGGATAACCTTAAAAAAGCCCGCGAAAATTTTGCATTACTGATTGAAAAGCCAAATAAATACAACATCCCTGCCAACTATTACTATGCGCATATCGCTTATAGCGAAAAAAACTACGAAACCGCGCTGATACATTTTGAACGGGTAGCCACTGACGAAACATTCCGCGATGTAGTAAATTACTATATTGTCCAGATTTACGCTTTACAAGGCAGATACGACGAATTACTGGCTAAATCATTACCCTTGCTGGAAATGGGCAGCGATAAGAAAACCGCTGAAATCGCGCGGCTTACAGCTGATGCATACTTCCATCAAAAAGAGTACAAAACATCACTTAAGTATTTTAACCAGTATCTTGATTCCAAACCAACCTCTGTTTCACCTGTCGATAATTATGAAATTGCGTTTGCAAACTATAAAAACGGCAATTATCCACAAGCCATCAAATACTTCCAGCTGGTGGCTACCGGACAGGATTCACTTTCGCAGAACGCATACTATCATTTGGGCGACTGTTATATTAAGACTAATCAGAAACGCTTTGCTTTCAACGCATTTAATTCAGCTTTTAAAATTAAAGCCGATCCTGCTCTCACCGAAGAAGCACTATTCAATTATGCAAAATTAGCTGTTGAGCTTTCATACAATCCCTATAACGAAGCAGTTAATGCATTACAGGACTACCTGAATAAATATCCCGAATCAGCCCGGCGTGATGAATTATACGGCTACCTGGCTGATTTGTACCTACTTACCAAAAACTATAAGAATGCACTTACCAGTATACAGCAAATTAAAAAACGTAACACACGCCTCGACGCTGCTTATCAAAAAATAGCGTATTACCGTGGCGTTGAGCTTTTTAATGAAACTGATTATATAGGATCTATTCCGCTTTTTACTCAGGCACGTGAGTTAACTTCTGATAATTCGATAAAAGCATTGTCCTCCTATTGGTCAGGTGAGGCCTACTACCGGATTGCAAAGTGGGACAAAGCAATTGAAGCTTTCAATAAGTTCCTCGTAACTCCGGGAGCAATGAGCCAGCCTTATTTCGGTACCGCAAATTATAACATTGGTTATTGCTATTTTAAAAAGAAAGACTATACAAAAGCTGCGGCTAGTTTTCGCAAATATCTGGCTGAAAAGAAAACAGACAGTAAAATGGCTGCAGATGCCAACCTTCGCCTGGGAGACTGTTTCTTTATGACCAAAGACTACTCCACTGCAATTGGATTTTACCAAAAAGCTGCGGCGGGGAAAGTAAATGACGCTGACTATGCTATGTACCAGGCCGGGATCAGCTATGGTGTTCAGGGCGACATGGATAATAAAATTACCACCTTACGCAAAATGCTGACAACCTACAGCAAATCGAATTATACGGATGATGCGCTTTATGAAATCGGATTAACTTATAATGTCCTGGACCGTGACAGCGATGCATTAACTTATTTTCAACGTGTGGTTAAAGAATTCCCCAATAGCACTTATGTTAAAAAATCACTGCTTAAAACCGGTCTGATATACTTTAACCAAAACCGTGATCAGGAAGCCCTTACTACACTAAAACGAGTAGCCAAGGATTACCCGGGTACTCCCGAATCGAAAGAAGCGCTAAGCAGTGTTAAGAGTATATATCTGGAAATGAACCAGGTAGATGAGTACGTTGAATTTACGAAAGAGGTACCGCAAGCTGATATTACTCGTTCCGAACAGGATTCGCTTACCTATATTGCTGCCGAGAATCAATATATGAATGGCAATTGTGATAAAGCGAATGATGGATTCAAAAAATACATCAGTAAGTTCCCTGAAGGATCATTTATTCTGGAAGCCAACTTTTACAAAGCAGAGTGTGATTACCGATCGCAGCGTTTGGACCAGGCGTTGACGAATTATGAATTTATACTGAGCCAGCAGCGCTCACGCTTTACTTCGAATGCAGCTTCAAGAACAGCTCAGATACATAATCAGCGTGGCAACTACGAAACAGCTCTCGAAAGCTATATCCGTCTTGAAGAAACTGCCGATCAGCCTGGAATGGTCATAAATGCTTTAGCCGGGCAGATGCAATGCAACTATGCACTGAAGCGTTACGGGCTGGCTATACAATCAGCTCAAAAACTGCTTACCCAGGACAAACTTACCGAAAACCTTTCCGGTGAAGCGCATATAACAATTGCCCGTTCAGCGTATGCTCTTTCCAATATTGAACTTGCCCGCAAAGAATTTGAAGAAACCGCCAAGCTATCGAAAAATGAAATGGGTGCTGAAGCAACATTTATGCTGGCGCAACTTGAATTCGAAAATGCAGAGTATGACAAATGTGAAAAATCCGTTTTCGCATTGTCCGAAAATTATGCCTCTTACGATTATTGGGTAGCCAAAGGCTTTCTGCTGCTTTCGGATGTGTACGTAAAAAAAGGAAATATTTTCCAGGCAAAACAAACATTACAAAGTATTATTGACAATTACGAAGGCAAGGACTTAGTAGCAATTGCACGCGAGAAACTGGCATCCATCGGTGAAACCGAATAGGAATAAAGAATCACGCTTACCGTTGTTCTCAAATTTTATTACCAAAAGCATATGACAATGTCAAAATATAAAATCTCACTTGTAACACTGATCTGTTTCTTTGCAATAGCTGCCTCCACAACAGCGATTGCGCAGGTTAAACCCTATAATGAAGAAATTACGGTAGTGGCACCTTTCGACCCTATCATTCCCGATGCATTTAAAATCAGCAGCAATCCCGCTGTTGACGACTCCATTACTTCCATTCCTGTGATGAACTATAATATCATGCCCAGGTTAGCAGATGTAAGACCAACTATTGAACCGCTGCCAGCTGTTAAACTTGTGGCTGAACCTTTGAGCAAGCTTTACCGCAATTACATTCGTGGAGGTGCAGGTAATTATGCTGCATTGTACGGAGAAATTTTCATGAGTTCGCTGCGATCAAGGCAATACCTCACTTCCGTTCATTTAAAACACCAGTCGGCTGCAGGAGAAATCAAGGACTTCGGTCCACCGGCAAACAGCCGGAATGAAGCTGAAGTAAAAGCAACAAAATATTTTGACGAACATACATTAACAGGAAAAGCTTTTTATCTGCGTGACGGCCTTCATCTTTATGGCTACAAACCAGCCGATTTCCCTGACACAGTTATTGAAAAAGATGATATAAAGCAACGTTACTATACTGCCGGTGCATCAGCATCATTTGGCAGCAGTTACAAAGACAATGATGAACTTAACCATACATTCGGACTTTCGTATTATCATATGGCAGGATTATATGAAAACAAGGAAAACAATGTTCAATTCACAACTACTTTTGATAAACGATATGATCTGTTAAATCTTGATACCGACCAGGTACTAGGAATAACCGGTGGCTATAATTTCCTCAACCAGGTGGATTCACTTGGAAAAACCAACAGTGGAATTCTGTTAATAAATCCCTTTATAAAGGCAGAAGTGAATGAATACAGTTTTATGGCAGGCTTCAAACTAAATATTGCTACTGGCGTGGTTTCCAAAGCACGGTTTTATCCTGTTGCCGAAGCACGCCTCCAGCTAATTCCGGATGCACTAAAACTGTTTGCAGGTTTCACCGGAAATATGGAACGAACCACATTGCAAAATATCACTGAGCAAAATTTATACATCAGTTCAGTAATGCCCTGGAATTATATGTACGAAAAATTTAAGATTTACGGAGGCTTCGAAAGCAATATCAGCCGCAGCTTCAATTTTAACGGAAGTGTTTCAAATGGCACGTACGAAAACTATCCGTTATTTGTAACTGATACCAGCGCGTATCTGCTTAACAGTTTCACTATGGTATACGATAATATCAGTAATGTAAAACTCAAAGGGGAACTTGAATTTATAAAATCAACCCGCTTACGGCTGTCGCTTAATGGAACCTATACACATTATAAAACCGGCGACCAGCAATATGCCTGGTATAAACCAGCTTATGAACTGGAATTCAATGGCAGATACGACATACAAAGTAAGATAGTGATTACAGCCAAAGCTGTATTTAACGGCCCGGTTTGGGCATCGGTTCCTTCCCTTAACCCATTGTTTGATGGCAATGGGGAATCAGAATACATATTTACCCCCGAAAAAATAAAAGGCTGGGCTGATATTAACCTGGGCGCCGAATATCGTTTTACTAAAGCGCTATCATTCTGGATTAACTTTAATAACCTGACCAACAGCAAATACTACCGCTGGAATAATTACCGCTCGTATGGCATTAATTTGCTGGGAGGGGTGAGTTATTCTTTCTGAAAGATACGGGAAAAGAGAAAATGGTCAGATGGTAAGAGTGGAATATAATAGTTAACAAAGAGTATCTTGTGAATGTAGTTTCCCGGGTAAAAACGGGAAAATGGAAATAGTAAATAGTAAATAGTAAATGGTCAGATGACCAGCATATCTTTTATTATTGATTTGATGGTTGATTCCTGAACACAAAACCCCGGATTAAAACTGGCACGAAAAACATATTGAATTAGTATTGGTCTATATACACTATTTCCCAATTCCTATTTACTATTCACTTTTTTCAGTACCCACTAATCAATCATAACTTCATCAGCCACCAGGGTGCTACGGTTTACCACAACCTTTTTTTTCCAGTTCCCTTTCAGATAATACAAATACGAAAGTAACATCCCTATAAACCAGGCAACAGGTATTGACCACCATATTCCATCAACACCAAAATAACGGGACAGAATCGATGCTGCCGGAATTCGGATAGCCCATAATGCGAAAAGTGTTATAAACATGGGTATGAGTGTATCGCCAGCGCCACGCATCACTCCGCCAATTACAAACATGGTTGAGAAAAAGATATAGAACGAACTTACAATTACCAGGTAATCTGCCCCAATTGAAATTACTGCTGCGTCATCAGTAAAAAGATGCATCAGCTGCTGACGGAAAACAATCACAAACAAACTGGTAACCAATGCCAGTGCTCCCGACATCATTAACGTTGCTTTAAATCCCTGCCTGACTCTTTCCGGTTTATTTGCACCCAGGTTCTGACCAACAAATGTTGAAAGTGCTGCACCAAAATTCATGGCCGGCATCCCGGCAAGAGAATCCAATCGACCGGCAGCGCTATATGCAGCAATAACATCAGTACCAAAACCATTTACAATCCGGGTTATTGCCAGCATTCCCATTGAAACAAAGGTTTGCTGTAATCCTGTCGGGAGTCCGATCATCAGGCTTTTCCGGAATATGGCTCTGTCGAAAACAAGTTTCAGGCTATTGAGTTTAACAACTTCGTGAGTTCGGTTCAGGTAAATTATACCGCTTATAAAAGCTCCGGCCTGCGATATTACAGTTGCCCATGCAGCACCAACTACACCCCATTTAAATACAGCCACAAAAAGCAGATCTAGTGCAATGTTCATTAATGTTGCGATAACAAGGAAGTAGAGTGGTGTTTTCGAATCGCCTAATCCACGCAAAACAGAACTGATTCCATTAAACCCGAAGAAAAAAATCATTCCGGTAAGATATACATTAAAATATGCAATTGCTTGTGGCATAACATCTTCAGGAAGATTTATAAGCCGGAAAATAGGGCCGCTTAACGTAATGCCCAGGATAGTAACAATAATTGATGCAAAAAACAAAAAGATGTACATGGTATCAATGGAACGCTTCACCATTTTCATGTCCTTTGCGCCAAAATACTGCGAGATAATGATGGTAGTACCCATCGCTACTCCAACCACAAACGAAATGAGCATAAATATAAGTGGAAACGACGCCCCGACAGCAGCAAGGGCTTCTTTACCAACATAACGGCCTACAACAATACTGTCGACAATATTGTACAACTGTTGAAACACATTACCAATAAGCATCGGAATGGCAAACTTGAAAATGAGGCTTCCGCTGTTGCCTTCGGTAAGATTTTTCATCAGTGAGTAAGATCAGTATCTAAAATTATTATTAATCAGCGGTATTTGTGCTACTTAACTTAGGCAGCCCTGAATTTAAGGATCAGATAATTTGGGATTATTGCAGTCCGGAAAGGAATATAGCCATTCAATATTCAAATAATTATGAATATCTGTATAGTATTAAAGGAATTAACCGTGTATTCGAGCTATAAATCCAATAGCTGGTAAACCAGAAAAACCAAACTGGCAGAGCAATAAATTATGAAAGCAGATCAGTTTTCATTTGCTCGACCATCAGCATTATGTTTTTCTCCGCGCAGCTGATCAGATCAGGAAGTTTATCAGTATTACTGTTTTCTTTTGCCAGATCTTCAATCATCTGGAAAGTTTGCTGTAAGTCAGCTGCACCGAAAAACGAAAAATGAGGTTTAAGTTTATGCGCCTGCTGCCTTACTGTTTCCATTTCGGAAAGTTCAAACGCCTGCTTTATTGCTGCTATTGATCCTGGGGTATTTGAAACAAACATTTCAACAATTGAACGGACAAATTCAGGTTCATCCGCATCAAACATATCCAATGAATAGAGTTTATCTTTTGGCTTACCATTTTCTTGTTTTGAGTCTGAAATTGGAGTACAGACTTCTGAATCACTCTTGATATAACGCATTAACTTCGTTTTAAGTTCACGCTTTGTGATTGGTTTTTGCAAATAATCATCAAATCCGGCCTGAGCAACAATACTCATAATATTATCATCATTATGAGCAGTAAGGGCGATTATAACATGTCTTTTACCGTTTAATTCCTGGCGCTGGCGTATAATTTTTGCAGCTTCCAAACCGGTAATGCCCGGCATTTCAATATCCATCAAAATAATACTCACTTCAATTCCTTCAATCTGAGAAATCAGCTTATCTGCACTATCCATGCAAAAACATTCATACCCAATTTGCTTTAAATACTTTGAGAACAGAAGACGATCAGAATCAGAATCTTCGACTAGTATTATCGTACGGTTAACGATCATCAGGCAGAACTATTATTAAGAGGCACAAAAGTAACAAGTATTTCATTATGAAATACATCACACATTAAAAATCTCCATTTTCACGCTGCACAAATGCTTTGGTTGAGAGCAAACCACATGCTGCATCTATATCAAGCCCTCTTGAGGCTCTTATTGTTGTAACAATCCCTTTATCATTAAGCGCCCGCTGGAATTCAAGTAACCGCAGCTCATTTGTTGGTGGAAGCGGCACATTTGGGACTGGATGAAAACGTATCAGATTTATACGGCAGCGCGTTTTATTTAACAAACGGGCCAGTTCTTTTACATGCTTTTGTGTATCATTTAACTCACCAAATACAATGTATTCAATAGAAACACGCCGGTATTTACCAAGGTCGGCACGATTAATAGTATCAATTACATCCTTGATGGGGTATACATGCTGAATGGGCATAAGCCGCCGGCGCTCTTCGTCAAAAGGAGAATGCACGCTTACTGCAAGATTGCATTTGCTTTCGCGTAAAAACACCTCCATAGCGGGAACTATTCCAATAGTTGAAACCGTTACTTTTCGTGCGCTCAATTCAAAACCGTAAGCTGAAGTAAGAATTTCCTGCGCTCTCATTACTTCCTCCGCATTATCAAAAGGCTCACCCATACCCATAAAAACGATATTGGTGATTGACTGCCTCTCAGGCAAACTGCGTAACTGGTTGAGAATTTGTCCGGCAGACAGCTGTGCCTGGAATCCTTGCCGGCCCGTGGCACAGAACAAACAACCCATTTTACAACCAACCTGCGAAGAAATGCAAAGTGTATTTCTTTTCGCTTCGGGGATAAAAGCAGTTTCGATAAATTTATGGTTGCTAACGGGAAACAAATACTTTCTGGTGCCATCAGTTGATTCCTGAACCTTCACCGGTGCAACAATACCCAGATCATAGTTTTCCGCCAGGAGTAAACGGACTTTTTTCGAAATATTCGTCATTTCATCATACGACTGAATATCCGTTTTATAAAGCCAATAGGCTATTTGAGTAGCTATAAAGCCTGGAAGCTCAAGTTTACCGGCAATTAACTTAAGATCCGAAAGGGTTTTACCAAGCAGGTGCTCTTTGGCTACAGACATTTGGGCTAACGACATTTTTTTCAAAAATAAATTTCGGCCACAACATTGCTGAACGGGACTCCTTTACTAAGCAGAATCTCCCTGCATTCAACAACCATTTCGGCACTTCCGCAAAGATAATACTTTTGATCCAGAGGCAGATTATCTGATTGTTCCAGATATTGAGTTACGCGGCCATGATAAACACCTTCGCCTTCCTGCTGAGAGCAGCAGCGAATGTAGCGCGGGCCAAAATCGTTGTTTAGTTTATCACTGAAATAAAAAGCATCCAGTGTTCTTGATCCATGAATCATAATTTTATTATCACCCATTCCTGACCGGTACATACTGTAAAAAGGAGCAATACCGGTTCCGGCAGCAATCCAGTAAGCAGGCTCAGATGAACCGGCATACGAGCCAAAAGGAACAGTTATCCACAATGTATCATCAGTTCTTAGTTCAGCCAGGCTTGGAGTAAGTTTCCCGCCTGGTTTTATGTTGTAAAGGATGTCGATATTGGGGTCGTTTTCACCACTGGCAATACTGTATAGCCTGGCATCATCAGTTGATGCCATTGCTAAACCTAGTACCTGGCCAGCTCTGAAAGTAAAATCACGTTTGAACGAAAGCAGAAAAACATTTGGTGAAATTTCAGTATTCGAGATTATAGTAACCGACTTGAACTTAACATTCGGTTTAGATTCAACAGAGTTCATTATTTAATTATTTGTTTAATTATTTTTTTCAAATATTAAACGATCAGATTGGAAATTGGTTCAATGAGATGTCAGTTATGGGCTACTGTTCACAAGCTGACTCAGCCATCAATTTGATCATCAGCAAATTAACGATTCAACTATTTCGGCATTTACCTTACTCCCCTATCAGTTTCGCTTTCAGCAGCAATGTTTTCTCTTCATCACTTAATCCGTCCTTGTAATTGAAAAGTGGTTTTTCCCATGCTCCATACATCGGATTTGGCAGCACTATAAATTTTTGCCCGAATTGAGCCTGATTTTTCAAAACGGCATCCTTTCCATTGTTGACACTCCTGTCCTCAAACACTTCGGAAAAGTCATTCAGATTATCGCCAATTAATAAAATAATTTCATGACTTTCGGATACCCGGGCCCGCCGCCCGGTTTTTGAACTTGTATTGCCGGTTGTGTAGGATAAATCAGACTTTGTTAGCAGATGATCTTCTGTGGCAAAAGGGAATCCCTGGTTTTGTAGGTTCTTAAGCGTTACAGTTCTCTCATTATCATCGCGGTTAGTAATGTAAAATATATCAACTTTTTTGCTTTGTGCATATGTTGCAAACTCCAGCGCTCCTGGCAATGCTCTGGCACTGGCTTTAGCAGTCCAGCCATACCAGCCTTTCTGGAAATCTTCATTATTTATGAGTGTAGTTTCAAAGGGACTGTTGTCGAGCATAGTTTCATCAATATCAACAACTACCGCTAGTTTTCTACCCGATTGGCTTGTATCAACAGCCTGATCCAACCGTTGCCGGGCTATGTTAAAACCCTGGTGGTATAAGGCAGTCATTTCGGCTGAATGCTGATACCATGCAACAGCCATAATTAATTTATCGTGGTGGCTGGTGGCTACGGTTGTTTGTTTTGTCGAGCTGCACGATAACAGTGTCGTGGAAAGAAGGAGTGCTAAATATACGGTCAGTTTCATTGCCTGATATGAATTATTTTGGGAAAATTAAAAAATCTTGATTGCAGGATCAAAAGTAACTATAAAATATGAGTAAACGCTGTTGCCAGGCAAATCCCGGCCCCGTACTTAAAACACATTTTATGTATTGCAATTTATTTATTTACGAGTGAATACCTGTTACAATTTTTCGGAAAGAGACTTGCCATCCGCTTCAGGCAGGTTCCTCTTTTCGGCAATTTATTGGCATGGATCATTTTATGTAAAAAAGTTCAGTAAAAGAAAGAACAATGTTCTCTTTTTATAGTATTTAAATCAGTAAAAAAGCAGTTAATCATGAACAAACAGGATGTTGACATACG
>JFJP01042340.1_pt1 | contig 11518 bp, 6 predicted proteins | sample 431651 | NCBI WGS metagenome assembly JFJP01 (sample SAMN02602958, study PRJNA72255) | Microbial mat metagenome, whole genome shotgun sequencing project. | biome: fresh water; feature: sink hole; material: water; isolation source: purple microbial (photo- and chemosynthetic) mats found in... | reverse complement strand
CGCTTGTAGCGGTTGTACGCTGCATTGGCTAAAAAGTGCGTGTTATCCCATTTACGAAACTACGTCTTGTCCCCCTCTCCTAGGGAGAGGGTTAGGGGAGAGGTCGTAATAGGCAAATTCCGTACAGCCCCCCTCACTGCAACTCCAACGCGTCAAACCGCTTGTAGCGGTTGTGCGCTGCATTGGCTAAAAAGTGCGTTATCCCATTTAAGAAACTACGTCTTGTCCCCCTCTCCTCAAGGAGAGGGGCTAGGGGTGAGGTCGTAATACCCCTAAAACAAACAAAGAGCCGACATTTTCACATCGACTCTTTGTTCTTATAATTATACTTCTTAATTTGTTTTGTTTGTAGAAAATCTTCAAATTCTCAAATCTTCAAACTCTCAAATCATTTTAAGCAACTTTAATTCTAAATGCTTTCAAACTTACAAAAGCCAATGCCATAGCTAACAATAAACCTGTACCATCGCCAATTGGAAGTGTTGGACCAGGGCCACCACCACCTTCTTCTGGAGGAGGCCCACCTGCCCCTTGAGGACCACCACCCTGTGCAGTAGCCAAGTCTGCAGAGTTAAGGTCGGTACTCAACGTATTGAACCCAATTAAAGCAGGACCATTGATAGTTGTATTATTCTTGCTAGGTGTTGAATTTAATCCCAACGATCCTTGTATGCCATTAGAAGTATTTCCAATAGACGAGTTGGCTAAAACTCCTGAGCCAGCAGATAATCCACCACCAATAGAATTTCCTAGTTGTTTTCTTTGTGCATAAGCTTGTAAGGTGTAGCTTATGCCACTTAGTTCGCTATTGACAGCAGTATTGTTTTTACTTGTTGCTGTCTTTTTTTTGCCAGATTTAATGCTACCAACTTCAATAGTAGATTCAACTCTATCGGTATTAACAGCGCCAATGCCATTATTTGCGCCAGTCAAATTTACATTTACAGCATTGAATACTTTCGCTTTCATGTTAGTAGAATATTCGCCAAACGAACTTCTAAGAGGGGCTATAAATAGAGCCAATACCAAACTTAGTATTGCCGATATACTTATAAAAACGATTAATTTAAAACTCTTTCTCATATTCTTTTTTTTTAGCGAATGATTAATTTTTCTTTTACTTCTTCTGTAGCTGTTGTAGCTTTAGCAACATAAATACCTTTTCCTAAATTCATAGGGATAGTTATAACTCCGTTGGCCTCAAATCTAACCGTGTGTACAGCACTTCCCGATAAATTGTAGATAACCAAACTACCAGATTCATTCGTTGGGTTTGAAACCGGTAACCAATTTTAATTGACTTGCAGTAGCCTTTTTTACAGCTGTAGTTTGAGTGATAATTTTAAAGCGAGTTACAGCAGTAGGGGTAGCCTCAGTACTAAAAGCATACTCAGTACCACTTGCTGTTATGTCAATCGTTTTGTTGGCCACTAAATCTACAAGATATACACTTCCATATTTTGAACTCATATTTTCATGTGTAAATAACATTTTCAAATTTCGTTCTTGACCAGCTTGGAAACCTAAATAAGTATTGTTGATGTCATTCACTGCATTGATTTGGTAATTTCCATCTTCAGCTAATGCATAAATCTGTGTACTTAAAGCAGAACCTAGTATTTTAGTACCATCCCAACCATTATCAAATTTACTTGTACATGACTCATCAGAGAAAATCCACATACGGTCGGAAGAATTTGTTCCTATTACATCAATCATTGTATTTACACTTGGTGCTGAAGGAGCACGTTGAGCTACTGTATTAGTAACCAATGAAGACAAAGGCATACCAAATGTATTCACTGCGCCAGTTGCATTTACTAAAAATCCTTGCATAGAAGGAATGTTTGCTGGAACACTACCACTACCTGCAGTACCAGGAGTGGAAACTACATAAGTACCTGGATTGTATCCTGGTAATGATGAACCCGGATTTAACCAGTTGTCTCTACTTCCTGTATTGTATAGATAAACAGCATTTTCTACAGAACCACTGAATGTAAGTGCAGCGATATTTACTGCTGCAGTAAATGGATTAGCTAAAATATGACTTCCAATATAAGGTCCACCAGAGTAAGTTAATGTACGACTAACTGCGGTATGATTCAATGTGCCAGCAAAACTGTATTTTTTTGCAGCTGGTTGAACCACTTCATATCCATCTACAGGCACCATAGTAGTGCTATTGGATAACCTTACAGTATTAGAGTGAGTTGGATCAGCTGGAACCCATAGTCCAATAGCATCTGCATCGGTGTTTGATTCATCATATTTACGGACACGTTCTTCGGCATTTGCGAAAGTATTACCCAAGGTTAACGACGTAACTGGGATACCAAAATACTGCCATCTGTTTTTAGCTGGATAGCTAGAACCATCTGTATAAGCTTTTGACCACATTTCAACTGTTCCTACTGCACTATCACCAGATGAATTTGCTTGTATTACTAATCCGGCAGTTCCACCATTATTTGTCAATGTAGTGGTTGTCATCATTGCACCTGGAGCAATATTTAACGTTTTGCCTGAATTGATTGTAAGTGTTGTTACACTATTGGTTGCCTCGAGGGTACAAGTGCCATCAATAAAAGGTTTGTCTAAAACATTACCAAATCCACCAGTACCTGTTGATCCAGGAACTTGTAACACATTCCATTTTGTATTGTCTTCCCATGTGCCAGTACCTGAGAAAATTGGAATATTTTCATAGTACAACTCATTAGAGTAAACTGTTCCTGTAGCATTGGTTGCATAGCCCCTAAAATAAAATCTTGAACCTCTAGTTTGTCCTGTAAGGTTTCTTGTAAAAGAACCATTGCCAGATCCACTATCTACTAATTTTCCCGTAGTAGTGCTAGTGCCTATTGCATTCGTTATTTTCCATTGCGTTCCTCTCGCTGAAATAGGATATCGTGCATTTGAAGATGCAGTAGCTCCTATTGTAGCAGTAGTAAGTCTGATTAAAGTGGCAGGGTCGGTAACTATAGATGGTAGCGCACAAAGTCTTGGATTTTTTTCGGCTGTTGGTGTATAATATCTTGGCATAGTACCATTCAAATTATATTCATATATTCTAAACCAGTATTCGTTTGAAGAGCTTGGAACTGTAACTGTTACATTTGTTCCCGTACCGTTATATACTACCTGATAGGCTTCTGCAGCTAATGTACTATAGACTGGATTTGCAGTAAAAAATGCATCGTCTGCAGGGTCTGGGAATGTAGGTGCTACATCACCAGTTGTGTTATTTACTATATAGATAATGCGATGGCTACCATTGCCATTGGTAGCGTCCACTGTAATGGTAGTGGAAGTTATTGAAGTAAATGCAATTCCAGCTGCTTGTGTGTTAGGTCTTGTTGGTTGAGAGCCTAAAATAGAAATAGCTCTCATGTAACTATTTGCTGTGGATGAAATAGCACCACCTAATATTGGTGTGGAGCTTGAATTCAACCATCTAACTTCCAATCCAGTTACATTTGAGCACTCATCTGGTAGTGTTATGTTCTTATTTGCTTCTGTAGCAGTAACAGTTATGGCTGCACCTGCATTTTGCCAACTCCCACCCGAAAGCTTGTATTGTAATTGGAAATCTCTAGGGCCATCTTCATCACTATTCATAAATGCACCAACGGTAATTGTGTGTAATCCCGTTGTATTGAATGGAGAAATTGTCCAATACTGATTTGCGGCGTCCCAGCCGCTTGATTGTGCATAGCCAGCAGAAAAATCTGGTGTACTTAAACCTGCAGAGACAGAAAATGTACCGACTTGTCCAATAGTGCTATTTTCATCGGCATTTAGGGCATAACCTACTACATTGTCTGCCATTGCCTTCTGCCCTACCAGCATAGCAAACGCCAATATTAGCAGCAATTTAAATTTGTGTGTAAAGATTTTTTGTTTCATAAAGCGTTTGTTTTATTTGTGAGATTTTAAATATTGTGATAGAATTTATGACTAAACTGTTACTAGTTTGCCGCGTCATCTTCATTTATTTTTTAATGTTTAATCCTGTTTTTTGCTGTGTATACTAGTTCTCTTAACTTATCACGGACAAGAATAACAGCGCAAATATAGTATTTATATGTATGCAATAAAAATAGGTTAATCCTACTTGTTTTTGCGGGTTTACTCTAAGTTGTATTTCGTTTACTGTGTTATGTCGTATTGTTAACTGCGTTGCATTTTTCTATTCGGCATTTCGTTCTTTTTGTTTTTCGGAGGCGTAAGTGTCAGATAAACAGCATTTAATGATTTGTTGTTGACGCGTTTTTTATCCTTGATGAGGTTGATGTTTCGCTTTTTATTGAGCTGTAAACAATGCCAGTTATAGTGTTTTTATACACTAAGTATCAATATTCCTGTCTGTTTTTTATCTGTTGTTTATTAAATAGTACCAATTATTATAACATTTGTTTCAAATTATTTTGTTATGGATTGGACTGCTTGTCTGGTTTATTTCCGTATTCCGTTAAAGGAATTTAAAATTTCGATGTATTTTATATCCTTCAATCCACAGCGGACTTGTAATATCATTATAAATGCTTTCAGCATTTATTCTATTGTGAATTATTGTGGGCGGGATGGTTGCCTTTTTATAATTAGAAGAGAGTGCATGCTCTGTCTCTTCTACCTCTACCCGCACACTGTCTCTATCCCTACCTCTACCGTCGCAACACCGAGGATACTCCCATCTATATACTATAATAACACGTATATAATACAGTGATAACACAATGATAATACAGTGATAATACTATATTATTTAGTATTGTATTATCATCGTATCATTTTTGTAAAAGTAATATTTTTATTCTTTTTAAAATTCGGTAGCTGCTCGGAGTATCGACGAAGGTGTATACGAAGAGCCCTAGCCCCTCCTGAATAAAAACGGAATAAATAACGCGCTATTAAGCCGCAGTTCGCTTATTAATTAGCTTGAAAATAACGTGCAATCAAATTTCAACTAACGGATTTAGAGTATTGTTATTGAGTAGAATAGTATTTTTTCAGTACCCCCTAACCAAACCGGCTGAATTTCATTTGTTGAAATTCAGCTGGATTAGTTTAAAAAATCGGTATTTTTTTTAGCGCACGTTATTAATCGAGTTTTTTACCGTATCGTGTTTTGTTTTAAGCACATTGCTCGTGCTGCTAAACTCAATTGTGAAAACGGTTTGGACTGCTTTTGCAGATGTTGAGGTTGGAGTATTTTCAAATTTTACTTCTATTTCGTAATCACCATCTGGGATATTCGCTAATCCATCACAATCATCATCTAGCCCCGAATCCCACACTTTTTTCTTCTTCTTGTCGGCTGCTTTAGTGTTCGAATTTGCCGAGGCTCCTCCTTCTGCTGTGGTTGAAACGTTCGAAACTGCTGCCGAGATGACGGCTCCTCCAGGTAATGCACCGCCCAAAAGCGAAGCTCCTTGTGAAATAGCTCCTCCAGCAGCCTGTAAGCCAGCATTCACTTTTTCGCCAAACTGGCGTGTGCTGTTTTTGAAAGTGCGGTGATAGTTTTTTGTTTCGAATTTACTGCAAATCCATTATCGGCAAATAACACAATACAGCCTTCGGGCGTTGTTTGAACATGAATTACATCTCCATTAATTGGGATAGACACATTTGTGCCTTTTATGGAACCGTCCCAGCCTTTACGTTGGGTTTCATTCTTTTTTAAACCCTTTTGCTTCTATTATTTCTTTACGCCCCACTTCTAACGTGTTTCTTTTCTGCTGATTGTGGGCAATTTGTATTTTATCAAATTCTAATTTTGGCATATAGAATAGCCATAGCAAGCAATATTAACCACCCATCGCCCACAGGGATAATTTCGCCAAGGGGTTGGCCACCAGGATCCATACCTCCTTGATTGGGCGCATACTCTACGGTTTGTTTGTTGCTTGATGACTCCCCAAACAATGACAAATCCAATGACATGTATAGATTGCCAGCTTTTGTAGTATTGTCAGTAGCGCTTTCGGGCTTGTTTTGTGCACTGTAGCTCAATAACCCTTGATTAGAATACCCTGCATGAGATTTCTTTTCATCATTGTTGTACATGGAGGTTTGCACAAAATAATTGGCATCATTCAGCCCTATATTTGTGTCTGAATTACCGTCAACCGCGTATTTTGCTTTGTTAAGGTTGGAGCTTGTGTAGGTGGGTACTTCGCTGCCAATGCTTGAATTATCGGTTTCTAAACTTGTTCCAAAATTAACGGATGAACCAGGTATTACTAAGTTGTTATTCCAATTTGTCGTTTCGTTTTTTGGTGCATTTGTTATACTTCCCAAGAATGATACGCCTTGATTTTCGTCAATATATTGGTTTTTTAAATACAAGCTAGGGCTACCTATAGGCGAATAGAGTACTAGCAGAAAAACTCCTGCCATGCCCAATATCCATATAAGTAATTCTTTTTCTTTCTTTTCCATAATTCGGTTATCGTACTATTAAGCGTTTGGTTATTTCTTCGCCATTAATAATGGCTTTGGCAAGGTATGCGCCAGGGGCTAGGGTTTTATCTAGTGATGTAATATTATTTGCTGTGAATGTAAATTGCTTAACCATTCTGCCATAGATATCATATACCATTAATTCCCCCGAGCCATTGCTTGTGTTTTCAACAAATATATTTCTTTGAGCGCTGAAAATTTTTAGTTGTGAGTCATTGTCAGGAGCATCTTTTTCGTAATTGCGTGTTACTATCTGAAAACGATTGGTAGCCTTAGGTGTTGATACTGCCTTAAAATGATATTCAGTTCCGCTTACACTAATATTTGTTATTGTTTTTTCTAATACATCCACTAAAAAAACTCCAGCGTATTGTTTATTTAAGTTTTGGCTTGTAATGGTGATTATATAGTCAACATCTTCACCTGCCTGAAACCCTAAATTGCTGTTGTTGAGGTCTGATACTGCATTTATTTGATAGTATCCGTCTTTTTCCATGGCAAATATTTGTGGCGCGCGTGAAGATCCAAATAGTTTTAAACCATCCCAGCCACTATCGTAGTTTCGTGTACATTCTGCATCGGAAAACAGCCACATTTTATCCGAAAAACGATTTCCTTTTACATCGATTCGCAAGGCAACTTTGTCCGATGAATTTTCTATACTTCTTACTCGTTGTTGTTCCGTGTTGCCAGCTATTACATCGTTGTAGTTAAATACCAAGCTGTTGTTGGCAGGACTATTGCTTTTTGATTTTATTAAAAATGCCTGCATGGATGGTATTTGTGTGGGAACACCAAGGTTGCCCACAGTAGCTGGTGTAGCCACTGTATATTGTCCTGCGCCAGTGCCAGTGTTAGCAATTGTCTCACCCGTGTTGGTGGTATTGTACCAATCGTCAAATGAACCCGTATTGTATAGATAAACAGACTCTTCCATATTGGAACCAAATTTCCCAGCCAGCGAAGCAATGTTGATAGCTGCGGTATAGGGATTGGCAAAAATATATTGACCTGGATATAAGGCTCCGCTAGTGTAAGGCAAATTGGTTTGACTAAAATTACTGTTTACCAAATTGCCTTTAAAAGTATAGGTTTTAGAGGTCGATTGCGTAATTTCATAGCCTATAAATGGAACTAAAGTGGATGCATTGGATAATGAGTTCCAGTGATTTTCAATAGAAGTTCCTGCTTCGTCCCACAATCGTACTCGCGATCCGTCCAATGTTGGACTTGGCGTTAACGTGCTCACCGGTATGCCAAAGTACTGCCATTTGTGGCGGTTGTTCACGCTGGGGTCTGACAAGTTCCATGATGCTTTGGAGTACATTTCTACTGTTCCTTGTGGTGTGCCATTGATCCACTTTAAAGATCCATTAGCTGCCGAAGAACTTGCTTTGATGACTAAACCGGCTGTTCCACCGTTGTTGTTAAGGGTGGTTGCATTCATAAATGCACCAGGGGAGATATTAAGTGTGTTTGAAGCATTTATTGTAAGGGCGGTACAGGCTGTAGAAGTATTGAGCGTTGAGTTTCCATTTACAACTGGCTTGTCGAGTAAACTTCCAAAAGTAGTTCCCGATCCAGGAACTTGTTGTACGTTCCATAGTTCGGGGGTTTCCCATGCGCCACTACCCGAAAAGATTGGGATGTTTTCAAAGTACAATTCATTTGAAAAGGCTGTCCCCGATGAATTTCGAGCAAAAGCTTTAAAATAATACCGCGAGCCTCTTGTTAATGATGAGAGGTTTCGAGTGAATGAACCCATAAAAGGTCCTCCGTTTTCAGTTAATCTTCCTTGGGTAGTGCTTGTTCCTAGAGAATTAGTAATTCTAAATAGAGTGCCTCTTGAAGTTACTGAGCTAGGCGATGCCAAAATGGTACCGCCAATTGTTGCTGTTGTCAATCTTATAAGAATGGCATCGTTACTTACAATTGTAGGAAGAGCACAAAGATTTGGATTGTTGGTGTCGATTTTGACAGTGTACCTCGGCATAGAGACATTCAAGATGTAATCATAATAACGGACCCAATATTGATTAGATGGGTTTGGAACTTTTACAGTTACTTTTGTGCCTGTACCATTGTATACAACCTGATAACCCGTAGGGTTGCCTGTTTTGTAATCTGAATTGGCGATGAAAGTGTCATCATCTGTTGGGACAGGAAAAGTAGGAGCAACTGATCCTGTAGTATTGCTCACTATGTAAACAATACGATGATCACCATTACCAGGTGTAGCATCTACTGTAATAGTAGAGTCTGTCATGGAAACAAACGTAATATTTGAAGAGTTTGTTGTTGGTATAATTGGTTGGTTTCCAAGAATTGAAATAGAATTTATAAAACTCCGTCCTGTGTTTGTTGTTGCGCTACCATTTACAGCGGTGTTACTACCTGTGATCCACCTAATAGACAAATTGTTGACATTAGCACATTCGTCGGGTAATACTATGTTTTTATTTGCGTTCGTTCCACTTACAGTTATAGCTCCAGCACCAGTCCATGTTCCACCAGAAAGTTTGTATTGCAATATAAAGTCCCTTGGACCGTCATCCTCTGAACTCATGAAAGCACTTACCGATATGCTTATTAATCCCGTAGTGTTAAAGGGACTGATAGTCCAATACTGCTCACCAACATCCCAGCCAGATGAAAAGGCCTGGTCGGACTCGTAGATAGGGGGCGTTAATAGGGATGACGTTGAAAATAAGCCCCCCGGGTGGTTGGAGGCAAGACCAATAGTGCTATTGTTATCAGAGATTAAATCGTAACCCACTATATTATCGGCATACATTCTTTGTACTATAAATAAAGAATGTAGCAGAAATAAAATCAATATAAATTTAGGTGTTTTTTTTGTTTCATCTTTGGTCCTTTATTCTATGTCCTATAATCTAACTAATCAAAAAGTTAGCAGCTTTATGCTTTTTAAGCAAAAAATCATTAATGCCTGTAATTGCTTTCTCAAACTTTTTTAAAAAAATTCGTATTTTGTTTTGATAATTGCGCTACTGATACAAGCTCTAAAATGAGTGACTTTTTTTATAACAAATCTTAGGCTGTAATACTTTCTCAAATTTTACGAGTATAAATAAGTAAACTGCATTTTTTTTTAGATTCTACTGTTGTTTATGTTTTTTTTTCAGTTGACTGTATATTAGCTTGTTGTGTTCCGTGTGGTTGTGTTTTGATAAAAATAACCACCTTTCATCTCACCACACTCTAATTTTTCTGAGTAGCTTGATAGCTCTCTAATTTCCCGGCCAAAAATTTCTGCAAAAATACTCCTTTTTTTTTAATAAATACTATGCCCAAAAAACTGCACATCAGCCAAACTATTCGACATGTTGATTTTTATTCATCGTTCATTTCTCTTTTAGTTTATACTAATTAGGTTAATTTTTGGTTTGTCGGTCAGTTTCATCTTTTCTTATAAATATCGTTTTGGTTCATTTTTTTTGTTTCTGATATATCGTACACCTGTGGAATTAACACAATAGCTGTACTTGTTTTTTTTAGATGTACAGTACAAATCTTTATTCATGCTGATTCTATGCAATACTGTCTTGTTAATTTGTAGTTGTGTTTCTAGCATTTCTCATTTAATCCCTCTTTTTTTAACCCCTCTAGTTTTTCTGTTTTGTTTTTGTATAATTGTAATATTCTTAAACTTCCATTTACTATACTATTCAGTTTATATGCCCTCATAGTGTAGGTTGATGCCCTCTGATATTTATGTAAATATTAGCTTTTATTTTCTGTTGGTTAGAGATATTTAACTTTATCGGGTGTTGCCAATGCAAGTGATGCTGCTTTTTGATTATTGCGTGAATGAATAGGGGCTGCGGAAAAACTCAAACAGTACAATTTGATATAATATAGTTGGCTACGCCGATATCCAATTATGTAATTTTGTCAAGTGGAAATGTAGCATCTGAAAAATGATTGAAACACAGCTTAACTCATGCAATTGACGAAAACGTCAGTTAAAGTTGTGGCTGACAAAGAATGACGAAGTTATTCTACGAAACAATCCTTTATAGCCAACTATAAAGGATTGTAGTGTTATGTTAATCCCAAAATATCGTATTGTATCGTATCCGTCAAACCGCTTGTAGCGGTTGATCGGTGGTAGCGGTGGTGGCGTCCAACCGTTTCTTTTACGGTTTGACGCATTTAATTACTACTACAAATTGCTTAACACAACAGTAGTAGTGTTGTTAATACAGTAAAGACGGGTGAGGGTGATGAGAAAGAATCTAGGTGTGCTATCAAAACTGATGCTCTGAAATTGAGGAATAAACTCTTTTTAGAATGTAATCGCTTCTGGTAGATTGTAATGTGTTTTTAGTGCGCCACACTTTTAGGCTTCATTTTCTTTTCATTAGAGTTTCAGTGCTTACAACCATCTTTGCCTTGTTCAATTTAAATCGCATGAACAGTGCATAAACTGCTGCCATAAAAGCCAACAACCACCACCCATCGCCTACTGGAATTGGTTCTTCTGAAGGGTTTGTTCCTGGGTCGGTACCACCTTGTAATGCACCATAGCCTGCTCCTTGTCTGTTGTTGCTTGTCATGTCAAGGTTTATTGATGTAAAACCTAATTGTGTTACAGGGTTGTTATTGTTGCTTGAGTTTCTGGATGTACTATAAGTTGGCATTCCACTTCCACCCATTGTGCCACTACCCGAATTTGTCTCCGACAGTTTGCTTTTCGTTTGATTTACCGAGTAGCTTGCTGTGTTTATGTTGCTACCAGTGTTACCTGATGCAGCTACTGCATAAGTAGCTTTTTTGGGTTTATTGCTATACGTCGGAATGGCTACTGACTGGCTAGTTGGATCAGCAATTTTATATTCACTCTCTGCATTGTATTCTGTAGATAGCTTGTAGTCGGCTTGCTCTACATCTTTTGTAAGGGCTGTTAGTTCATTTTTGACGTCTTGATATGCTTTCATTGATGTGGGTGCATTGGCAATTTTGCCAAAAAAGTTGACGCCTTGATTTTCGGAAAAATACTTTTTGGGATTATATGCGTCGGGGCTACCTA